>Ga0209749_1001444_pt1 | contig 21004 bp, 13 predicted proteins | sample EPASupsiteSAE347_FD_187267 | JGI IMG/M metagenome (GOLD analysis project Ga0209749, IMG submission 187267) | Bioremediated contaminated groundwater from EPA Superfund site, New Mexico - Sample SAE3-47 (SPAdes) (version 2) | ecosystem: Environmental > Aquatic > Deep subsurface > Groundwater >... | reverse complement strand
ATCGCCCGACGGCAGGGAAAGGCCCAGTGATTCGTTCAGATCTTCGAGCCTCGCCCTGGAATCGCAGAGCCAGGCATCGGGGCCCAATTTGACTATGTCCTCGGGTTCGTTGTCGAACTCGTCCTGGATTTCGCCTACGATTTCCTCGATGATGTCTTCCATGCACACAATGCCCGACACGCCGCCGTATTCGTCGACCACCACTGCTATGTGAACCCTGCGGCGCTTGAATTCGCGCAAAAGCGCGTCGATACGTTTGGTTTCGGGCACGAAATACGGTTTGCGCATAATGTCGCCGACGGCGACAGCCGTTTTGCGCACCAGGGCGCCCAGAAGATCCTTCGCGTAGAGGACGCCGACGACGTCATCCATGGTTTCGCGGTATACGGGAATGCGCGAATGGCCCGATTCCACCACCGCGGCCAGGATTTCCTCAGGCAGTGCGTCGAGGGAAAGAAACACCGTGTCGGTCCTGGGAACCATGACTGCCTTGACCGTAGTCTCGGAGAGTTCCTCGACGCCGCGGATCATCTCTTTCCGCTCTTCGTTCCCGATGTCGGATTCGACGCCGTCTTCCTTGCGGTGCCTGAACAGATCCAGTATGCCGCTCACGATATGCGCTCCGGGGCAAGCGAGGCGAGGATGGATTCCTGTTCCTTCAGCATGGGTTGTTCGGGATCATTGTCGGGGTGATCCATTCCCGAGAGATGCAGGATTCCATGTACGATCAGGCGCTTCAGTTCCTCGTCCCGTTCGACCGAGAAATCCGCGGCGTTCCGGTCAAGGGCCGGCAGGCTGATTACAATGTCGCCGGCGAGGAAAACGGACTCCTCGCCTTCCTTTACTTTTTCACCGAGCTCGAAGGAGAGCACATCGGTCGCTTCATCCTTGCCGCGGTACTCCCGGTTCAATTCCCGGATAAAATCGTCGCCGCAGAAAAGGATCGAGAGTTCCCACCCTTCCGCTCCGCGGCGGTCGAGCACGGTTTCGGCGAACGACGCGGCGCGCCCGAGCCACTCAGGCTCGGAAATGTCGCGCCAGGAGACGGCTGCCCGGTTCATTTTTCCTTGTCCTTGGATTTGGGATATTCGATGCGGGAATGGAAATGCCCCGCGAGTATGCGGGTAAAACTGTGCCGGACCGTTTCCAGGTCCTTCATCGTCAGACTGCAGTCGTCGAGTTGCCCCGAGGACACTTTGTCCATGATGATCTGCCTGATGAATTCCTCGAGGCGGGGCAAGGTCGGTTTTTTCAGAGTGCGCGTAGAGGCTTCGACGGAGTCCGCAAGCATCACGACACCCGCTTCGCGGCTCGAAGGTGGGTCGCCCGGATAGGAAAAATCCTCGACGCTCACGTTGGGATCGGCTTTTCTCGCCTTTTCGTAGAACCAAACGATGACCGAATTGCCGTGATGCTGGGCGACGATATCGACGACGGCCTGCGGCAACCCGAGTTCGCGCGCCCTCTCCTGCCCGAGCTTGACGTGGCTCCGTATCACCGTCGCCGAAAGCCGTGGATTGATGTCGTCGTGACGGTTCACACCTTCCTGGTTTTCGACGAAATATGTCGGCTGGTCGATCTTGCCGATGTCGTGGTAATACGCGCCGACGCGCGCAAGCAAGGGATCGGCGCCTATGTCCCTCGCGGCCGATTCGGCCAGATGGGCGACGTTCACGGAATGACTGTAAGTGCCCGGCGCGATGGTCAGGAGCTGTTTCAGGGCGGGGGCATTGAGGTCCGAAAGTTCCATCAGTCTGAATCTGGTCGGGATATTCAGCGTCTGCTCGAGGATGGGCAGAATAGCCACAATAAGGGAACCGCCGACAAAACCGTTGAATGCCTGCAACCCGGCGATGCCCAGGATGGTTCTGAAGGACAATCCCGACTGAACGGTAAGCACCAGGGCGAGCAGCGCCTGTACGCCTGTCTGCAGGACCGCCGCTTTCACGAGGCTGATGCGGCTGGACGCGGTACTGACGGTGAGACTGGCGGCAATGCCCGACAGGAGGACCATGAGGACGATGTGCGCGTTGAGGTTGGAGCCCGCCGCGGCGAGCAGGGCAAGAAGCATGGAATACAATACGCCGAACCGGGTTCCGGACACGGCGGCAGCGAGTCCTACAAAAAGCGATGCGGGAAGGAAATACGCCCCATCAAGGGGGCTTCTTCCCGTAGCCGCCCCGTTGACGGCCAGGACGGCGATCAGGAATGCGAGCGCAGAGCCCATCGTCACGAAACCGAGTCCTCGATCCAGTCTGGAGCCGTACAGTCCTTCTTTTCCGAGTACGAGAATCCCGAAAACGACGGCGGCTACGAGGAGTCCCAGGCCGGAAAGAAGCATGCCCACATCGGCGCGCGAGACGGCTTCGCGCACGGCCATGAGCCTGGCAAAGTCGTCGTCGCTGACCATATCGCCTTTGCGGATGATGAGTTCGTTCTTTCCGACATCCCTGCGCACGGGTTCGACGCGTTCCCTCGCCCTCTTGAGACGCTCTCCGGACTGCTTTTCGTCAAAAAAACCGTTCTCGGTGACGAAGGCGAGAACGAGCGACGCGGTATAGCCCGAGAGCGGCCGGGCCAGATGCCGGTCCTGAAGCTCGCGTTCGACCGCTCCGGGCAAGCCGGAAATGGTTATCATGCGCGAAAACGGCAATTCCTCGGAAGAAGCACCGCCATCCTTGAGTCGACCCAGTTCGAAGTAATCCGGATTGTAGGAGTCCATGCCCTCGGAAGGCACGAGAAACACGCCGTCATACATGAGGCTTTCAAGCACTGAATCGGCGTAGAGAAAGGCCTGGGAACGCAGGGGGGATCGGACGAGCGCGGCGAGTTCCCGGTTGTTGAGGACGCCGGGGAATCTGCTCTCGACCATGAGATAGAGAGTTTCTTCGGCGGTATTCGCGGCGATGAGTTCCTGCACGTATTCCCGATATTCGCGGAGGCGATTGAGGTTCCTGGTGCCGAGGGCGGTATCGATCGTAAACACGGGAAGAACAAGGCGTTCTTCCGCCCGGACTCTGAGGAGGGTCGCCGCCCTGTCGATGTAGCTCACATCCTTGCCCGCCGAAACGTCTTTTTCGGCGATCTTCCCCGCTTCTATTCCGTTGAAATCACCACGGGCGGCGATGGAACCGGGACCCGCCAGCATCAGCGCGAGCACACTTGCGAGGATGCAGGCCGCGAGAACTCCAAAGTACTGGGGGTCGCTCCGGAAGCGGGTCGCAAGTTCCGGATTCCGGATTCCGGCGATACGGGTTCTATTCCGATTCATAGGCTTCAATGATTCTCCGGACAAGCCGGCTGCGGACTACGTCGCGGGCGTCGAGTCTGCTCACGAAGATGTCGTCCACGCCAGAAAGAACTTGCAGGGCATGCACGAGTCCGGATTCGGTCTTGCGCGGCAGGTCGATCTGCGTGACGTCGCCCGTGACCACCGCCTTGGTGTTTTCGCCCAGGCGGGTGAGGAACATTTTCATCTGTTCCTTGGTGGTGTTCTGCGCCTCATCGAGGATGACCACACAGTTGGCGAGGCTGCGGCCACGCATGTAGGCGAGCGGCGCTATTTCGATCGCTCTGCTTTCCTCGAGTTTTCTGATGGTTTCATAGGGAATCAGCGCTTCCATCGCGTCGTACAGAGGCCGCAGATAAGGGCTGATCTTCTGCACGAGATCGCCCGGCAGATAGCCGAGGCTCTCGCCCGCTTCCACCACGGGGCGTGTGAGTATGAGTTTCCTTCGCGACTTGCCGAGCAGTTCCCGCAGGGCCCATGCCATGGCGAGATAGGTTTTCCCCGTGCCCGCCGGACCTACGCTGAAAGTGAGGTCGTAATCGGCGAGCCCACGCAGGTACAGGGATTGGGGTTTGCTGCGCGGAAAGACTTTGCCGAAGCCGCCCGGAATCTGGATGCACGTGTCGAAGAAATCGGCGCAGCGTTCCCTGCCCGAGTCGGCGGTGGAGCCGTTGGTACCGTTGCCCCCGTAGGAACCCGAACCCGTGGTACCCCTGGAGCCCGAGGATTCTCCGCAGGGCGTAAGCTCCGCGTGAAGGGCGATTATGAGGTCGGGAGTGGCGGGCATACCGCCTTCGATAGCGGCGGCGGCGGAAGCGACCAGTTCGGAAAAGAGAGTCTGCACCGCTTTGTCCGGACTTTCGACATAAAGTTCGTTTCCGCGGCTCAAGACCCTGGCGCCCAGAAGTTTCCCCATGACGCCCAGGTTGTAGTCGTTCGGCCCGCAAAGCTCGGCGAGCCTTTCCGTATCCTCCAGCACGATTCCGGTAGTGTCCAAATGCGCTCCTGCGTGAACTGTATCCTTTTGGCGCGAGGATGCACAACTCCCCGCCGCCATGGCGCCATGATCACTGCGCATAGGCACCGTCCGCATAGGCGACCCGGGCCGCCATTTCGGGTATATCCTTCCAGGTCACGGAAAGCGAGAACGAAAATTCCATCTTGTAGTACGGTCTGCTGTCACCCGGATCGTAGAGAGTCGGTTCCATGGCGAGAGTAGCCGCGAGATCCCAATCGTGCAGGTCCTGCTCCATCGCGATGCTCAGGGTTTTCAGTTTGAAAGAGCCGCGTTCGAGCGCGCTGCGGTCCCAGATCGACACCGAATCCAGAAGGTCGGTGAAGAAGTTTTTCCGGTAAAGCCCGGGATCGAAGGAGGCTGTGGCGGGCAAGATCGCAGTCCAGTAGCGCCAGGCGCTCCTGTTGGAGGAGGCGCCGGAAAATTTGAGCGAAAAACCCTTCCCGATCGAAACGGAAAAATCGAGCGAGAGGTTGATGGCCGAATCCGTGTATCTGACCAGATTCTGGACCAGACTGAGATTCGCCGATGCGGCGAGCGAAACCGCTTTCCCGGAACCGGCGGCCTGCGCCGCTCCCTGCGCCGCTCCCGGTGCCCCGCCGGCCGCTCCGGCCGCGGGTTTGGTAGTGCCTGTCGATCCGCCTCCAAGGACAGGCTTGAAGGAAATGGCCGCCTCGTATGGTCTGAAGGATTCGGTTCCGTCCGTGACCCACTGCCCGCCCGAGAAATCGTACCCCTTGGCCTTGCGCATCGCAAAGCTCGCCGCGAAGCTGCGGTACTTCAGACTGCTTACGCTGGAAAGCGGTGCGGCAGCGTCGAAATCCCAGGCGAAATCCGATTTGAGCACGGGCCAGGGAGCCTTCCCCACAGTGACTCCGGCCGAAAGCGTCAGGGGTTTTATCGCCCCGTTCTCGCTTTCCTGCCCGATACTGCCGTTCACCGCCAGATCGACCAGATTCGAGTCCAGATTCAGGCGGGTCGAATAGAGTTCGAGCAGGGGCGGAAGCGCTGCCGAAAGCGTGATTTTCTGCGTCGCGGCGCCTGTCCTGGCGCCTATGACGAGGGCGAGTGAGTGCACTTTCACGGAATCGCGGTTCCAGCCGAAATACGTCGTCTTGTAGAGCGGTTCGACATCGGGCCATATACCTGTAGAAATACCCGTATAGGAATCCGACAGCCACTCGGGCGAAATGGACCAGGTCAGTCCGGATGGCGACCAGAGGGAATCGTTCCCGAAGGGTCGGAATGCCGCCGAAATCGACGAGGAAAGGGCCGTTTTCCGGTAGCGCCAATCGGCGAGGATGTAAGGATGCACTGTCGCAGGCGCACTCCGCTCGTCTTCGAAAAGAGGCCTTGTCTGGTCTTGCGCATCGAAGGCGAGCGAGGCCCGGAGTTCGGCGCGGGCGTCGGGCGTATAAAGGCGCGACTGGAGTCCGAGGCCGCCCTTCCATGACAGCAGCATGTAATAAAGGGCAAAATCGATATCTTCAGGATTCAGCCAACCGCCGGACTTGAACTTGTCTTCCGCAAACGCGCTGCCTGAGCCCGTCCAGTCGAGGCTGAAGCCGAGGCCCGCGGGAGCCGCCCCGCTCGTGGGAGTCGTCCCGCCTGTGGAAGCCGCCCCGCTCGCGGGAGTCGTCCCGCCCCCCAGCCGCAGGAGATTTCCCGACGCCGACAAAACGGCATCGAAGAGCTTGACCGAGTCCGGATAGAAAAATTCCCGCCGGGGATCGTAGTTCTGGACCGCCCCCAAAGTGTTGGACGGCAACGCTTTGCTTCTCCACGAGGCCAGGGATTCGAATTTGGCCAGCCGAAATGACGACAGGACGGGAGAAATACCCGGAGTCCAGGTTCCGGAAAGCGCGAGTTTTTGCGTAAAAGCGCTCCGCTTGGCGGGCGCCTCCGACGCGGTTCCGGCGCCCGTGAGCATGCCGAGCCAGTTCGAATCGTCGCCGCGGTTCCGGAAATCCTTTTCGAACCATGGATCGGACCAAAGGGGAAGCGAGAGCGACAGATCGAGGTATGAGCCGGATTGCGACCACCTGTTTTTCAGCGAAAAATCCAGCCCGAAACGGAAGGGCAGCTCGGCACCGAGCAAGGCCGCTTCGTTCCAGTCGGAAACATAGCCCGAAGCTGCGTCGAAGGGCGAATAAAGACCATTGGACTGAAGGAAAAGGTTCCGGCTGACTCCCAGTCCCGCCGAAAAATCGATGCTCCCCTTGGGGGTCAGGACAAACTTGCCTTCGACACCCACATGAACGCCCAGGGCGCCGTAAAGATCGGCCAGAATCCTGAGCATCGAGTCGGGGGCATTTCCCCCGACACCTGCGCCAGCCGCGCCAGCCGTGCCTGCCGCGCCGGACCCGGCCTCAGGGATGCCCGTCTTGCGAAGGAAAATGCCCGAACGCTCGACCGTTCCGTCAGCCGCCTGGCCGCCCTGGATGACGGAAAGGAAGCCCGTCTTGGCGGAAGCAGTTTCGCGGGCTCCGATGAGATAGGTGGTGGTTTGCAGGAAAGCGCCTTCGCGCGACCGGATTCCGAATACGGGATGGAATACTATTTCGTCGCTCGGATAGTAGAAAAAAGGCAGCCAAAGCACGGGAATTCTTCCCAGGTAGAGCACGGCGTCTTGTATCGCCCAATCGCCCGAACCGAGAAGCCACACTTTTGAAGCATGAAGCGAATAATGCGGTTCGGGATCGTCGCAGGCGGTCGCCACCGCATCCTCGAAAAGCACGAGTTCGTCGCTCCTCCTCAGCACCGAAGCGGAGCGCAGACTCGTTGTCCGCACGCCGGTCTGGACAGAAGGCTCCAGGTCGAAGCCTCCATCGAGAAACACGCCCGAATAATCGTCCAGATCGACCGCAATTTTGCTTCCGGTAAAGCGGTCGGACCTTCCGTTGCCTTCCCTGTCGTACTGCACCGCACCTTCGGCTTCGACCGCATTGTTTTCCCTGTCGTAGCGGATACGCTCGGCTTCGAGCCTGTGCGAAAAACCATCGGGCGTGGTCACAGTGAGGCGGACACCGCCCGACAGATCCACGATCGGACTCGCGGGCGACTCAAACGCCGATGATTCCATGGTGAAATACCCGAGGGAAGAAGCCTGCTCTATCGCAATGACGCTTTCCCCTTCGGCCCTGCCGGGTGCGGAAAGCCCGAAATATGCGTAGAGTCTGGACCTGAGGTCCGCGGCGCTTCCTTCGGCATCCAGCCCGTAGCGCAGACACATGTCGGCGAGTTCATACCACGTGCTGACGGCGATATCGAGCGGAAGGGTTTTGCGGCGCAGCTCCGGCATCGACGCAAGCGCCGCGGCGCCGGCGGCAGGAGGGGCAGGAAGGACAGGAGACACAGGAGGGACGACAGTCTGGGCGGTTGCGCCTGCCACGACCGCCAGAAGGAGAAGCAACAATGCCGGAAGGCGCGCCATCGATCGGATGATACACCGGTCTTGAGCCTGCGGGCAATGTCGCCTTCCGGCGTCCGGCGGCTGGCGAAATGCCTGAAGGCTTTAATCAGTCGCAGCTTTTTCAAAAGCCGGAAGTCTTTTGAAAAAGCTGCCAAAACTTGCGGCATTTGCACACGGTTTCATAGAAACCGGAGCAAATGCGGGCCAATTTCAAAAGTAACCGACTTTTGAAATTGGCTCAGCCGCTAAAGCATCGACTTGAGGTAGGCTCCCGTATAGGACTTCTTGACTTTGACGACATCCTCGGGGCGCCCCTGCGCCACGATTCCGCCGCCCCTGTTGCCGCCCTCGGGCCCCAGATCGATGATCCAGTCGGCCTGTTTGATCACGTCGAGGTTGTGTTCGATCATGACCACGGAATTGCCCGCATCGACCAGTCGCTGGATGACTTCCATAAGCTGCTTCACGTCGGCGAAATGCAGGCCTGTCGTGGGTTCGTCCATGAAATACAGGGTCTTGCCCGTGCTGCGCTTGGCCAGCTCGAAGGCCAGCTTGACGCGCTGCGCTTCGCCGCCCGAGAGCGTGAGCGCGGACTGCCCCACTTTCACGTAGCCCAGGCCGACGGACACGAGGGTCTTCATCTTGTGCGCGATCGAGGGGATATGTTCGAAGAATATGGCGGCGTCCTCGATCGTCATGTCCAGTACTTCGGCGATGTTCTTGCCCTTGTAGCGCACGTCGAGCGTATCCGCGTTGAAACGCTTGCCGTGACAGACTTCGCAGGTGATGTAAACGTCGGGAAGGAAATTCATCTCGATCTTGTTGGTGCCGTCGCCCTGGCAGTTCTCGCAGCGGCCGCCCTTCACGTTGAAGCTGAAGCGGCCCGGCTTCCATCCGCGGGCCTTGGACTCGGGCAGGGTCGCGAAGAGGTCGCGGATTGCCGTGAATACGCCCACGTAGGTCGCGGGGTTGGATCGGGGCGTCCGTCCGATCGGGCTCTGGTCGATATTGATTATTTTATCGATGTACTCGAGGCCGTCTATCGAATCGTATTCGCCTTCCTGCCAGCTCGTGCCCATGACGCGGTTCGAGATCACCGGATACAGGAGATCGGTGAGCAGGGTGCTCTTGCCCGAGCCCGAAACGCCCGTAATGCAGGTAAAGACGCCCAGGGGAAATTTTACGTCGATGCCCTTGAGGTTGTGCTGGCGGCAGCCGTGTATCTCGATGTGGCCGCCGTTTCCCTCGCGGCGCAGCGCGGGAACCTCGATCTTGAGGGTTCCGGCCAGGTATTGGCCCGTGAGGCTTTTCCTGGATTTCATGACCTCTTCGGGAGTGCCCTGCGCGACCACTTTGCCGCCATGCACGCCCGCCCCCGGTCCCAGGTCGACGATGTAGTCGGCGGTACGCAGGGTCTGCTCGTCGTGCTCTACCACGATGAGCGTGTTGCCGATATCGCGCAGGTAAAGAAGCGTGTCGATGAGGCGCTGGTTGTCGCGCTGGTGCAGACCGATGGAAGGCTCGTCGAGGATATAGAGCACGCCGACCAGGGAGGAGCCTATCTGCGTGGCGAGCCTGATGCGCTGGGCTTCGCCGCCCGACAGCGTGGCGGCCTTGCGTTCCAGGGTCAGGTAATCGAGCCCGACATTGCGCATGAAGGTGAGCCGGGCCAGGATTTCCTTTATGATCTGTTTTGCTATCTGTTTTTCGGTATCGCCCAATTTTATATCGGAAAAGAACTTGATTGATTCTTCGACCGAACGCTGCGAAATGTCGTGGATGTCGGTGTCGCTTACGGTTACGGCGAGAGCTTCGGGGCGCAGGCGCTTTCCTCCGCAGACTTCGCAGGGTTTTTCCGTCATCATCCGTTCCAGCCACTGCTTTATGCCGTCGGAAGTGGTTTCCTTCCAGCGACGTTTCAGGTCAGCGAGAATGCCGGGGAAACGCGACTGGTATTCGAAATGGCCCGTGCCTTCGCGGTTGTCGTAGTGGATTTTTACTTCTTCGTCCGTTCCGTGGAAAATCGCGTTCATGACTTTATCGGACAAATCCGCAAAAGGTGTATCCAGGCTGAACTTGAAATGCTTGGACAGCGCTTCGAAGCGCGAACGGTTCCAGGCCGAATCCGGATTGTAGGGAATGCAGCCGCCCTCGTTGAAGGAGAGGTTTCTGTCGGGAATGACGAGGTCGGGGTCGAATTCGAGGTTGACGCCGAGCCCCGAGCAGGCCGGACAGGCGCCCTGCGGCGCGTTGAACGAGAAAAGGCGCGGCTCCATCTCCGGAAGGGAAATATTGCACTCGGGGCAGGCGCCCTTCTGGCTGAAAAATTCCTCGCTCTCGCCCTTTCCCGAATCGCGCACGACAATGACCGAACCCTCGGTGATCTGCAGGGCGGTTTCGACCGATTCGGCCAGACGACGCCGGACGTCTTCGCCGAGTTTCAGCCGGTCCACGACGATCTCTATCGAATGTTTTTTCTGTTTTTCGAGCTTGATTTCCTCGTCCAGGGGCAGGAGCGCGCCGTCCACCCTGGCACGGGTAAAGCCCTGTTTGGCAGCGTCTTCGAGGATCTTGCGGTGCTCGCCTTTCATGGCGCGGACGACGGGCGCGAGAATCTGGAGCCGGCTGCCCGAAGGCCAGGACATGATCGCCGACAGGATCTGATCGATACTCTGCTCGCGGATCACGCGCCCGCATTTCGGACAATGCGGCACGCCGACTCTGGCGAAGAGCAGGCGATAATAGTCGTATATCTCCGTCACCGTCCCCACGGTCGATCGCGGATTGCGGTGCGTCGTCTTCTGTTCGATCGAAATGGCCGGCGACAGACCTTCGATATAGTCGACGTCCGGCTTGTCCATGCGACCGAGGAACTGCCGGGCATATGCCGACAGGGACTCGACATAGCGCCTCTGCCCTTCGGCGAAGATGGTATCGAATGCAAGGGAACTTTTTCCCGAACCCGAAAGGCCGGAAATGACGATGAGCTTGTCCCTGGGGAGTTCGAGGTCGATATTTCGAAGATTGTGTTCGCGTGCGCCCTTGATGATCAGCTTGTCCATATAGGACTGCAGGATACTGTTTTGCCCCCGCACGGGGCAAGGGGTACTCCACGCAAGTATAGTCGTTTTCGTTCATGCTATACTGTCGGCAGGAGATTACATGACAGCCCACCGAAACCGATTTCAGGCCGTTTCTACGCTTTTCCTCATCCTGGCATGCGCCTTGCCCTGCATTGTTTTCGCCCAAACGACTCCGGTCGAAGGCACATGGTCAGGCGGGCTCGATATCCAGGGCGCCAAGCTGCCCCTCGTTTTCAACGTATCGCTCGCCGACGGAGTCCTGAAGGCGACCATGGACAGCCCCGCCCAGGGAGTCAAGGGCATTCCGGTAGCCGGGGTAAGCGCCAAAAACGGCACGCTTTCTTTCGACGTGGCCGTGCTGGGCGGAAAATTCGAAGGACTCCTGTCCGCGGACGGGAACAAGGCGTCGGGCGCGTGGATGCAGGGCGGCGCAAGTCTGCCGCTCGTGCTGGAGCGGCAATCCGCGGCTTTCGCCCTCATCCGGCCGCAGGAACCGCAGGCGCCTTTCCCCTACTCGACCCGGGAAGTCCGTTTTGAAGGCGGAGCCTCAGGCATGTCCCTTGCCGGTACTCTGACCCTGCCTGAACACACTTCCGGCGGGAATGCTCCCGCCGTCGTCATGGTGACTGGCTCGGGTCCCCAGGACAGAAACGAGTTCATTCTCGGGCACAAACCGTTTCTGGTGCTCGCCGATGCCCTCGCCAGGCGCGGCATAGCTTCCCTGCGTTGGGACGACCGCGGCGTCGGGGCTTCGGGCGGGAACTTTGCTTCGGCCACTACCATGGACTTCGCCGACGATGCGCTCGCGGCCCTTGCCTGGCTTTCCGCGCAGCCCGGCATCGATTCCAGGCGCATGGGCATCATCGGGCACAGCGAGGGCGGCATCGTAGCGCCGATCGCCGCCGTACGCGACCGGCGCGTGGGCTTCATCGTTCTGCTCGCCGGTCCCGGAATCAGGGGCGACAAGCTGCTCCTGTCCCAAAATGAGGCTATCCTGCGCGCTTCGGGCGCTTCCGACGAATCGATCAGTCAATTAAACAAAGTAAACTCGATATTGTATGATATTGTGCTCACATCAACACTCAAAGGCGATGCCCTTGCGGCGGAACTCAAGTCGGCCTATATCGACGGGATACGCAATGTCACGGTACTTTCCGAAAAGGAACGCGAGTCGGCAGTGGCCGACGCGGATTCGGCGGCCGCGCAGCTCGCTTCGCCCTGGGTTGGGACTTTTTTGGCGACCGATCCCGCCGAATGGCTTGCGAAAGTGACTATTCCGGTATTGGCGATCAACGGTACCAAGGACGTCCAGGTGCCCTGGAAGGAAAATCTGGCCGCCATCGACGAAGCCCTTCCCGCCCCGCATTCTCCGTTCACGCGCATCATTCCCCTGGAAGGCCTTAACCACCTTTTCCAGACTGCGGGAACCGGTCTTCCGGACGAATACGGGTCGATAACCGAAACCTTTTCGCCCGCCGCGATCGATCTCATCGTGTCATGGATCGGCTCTCTGCCGTGAGTTTCAGGAACGCGGTCCAGAGTGCTTCTTTGTCGGAGACGTTTCTGTAGGCTGAGGTCGGAACGGGACTTGTGGAAGGAAGCCGCAGCACTTCGATGCTTCTTGCGGCGCCGGTAATACTGTCGGCGCCGCAAGGGGCGCCGGTAATACTGTCGGCGCCGCAAGGGGCGCCGGGGTACCACAGCGCGGCCTCCCCGACCCTGCCCAAAAAGCCATGCGCACGCAAATTCGCTTGGTTCCGGCTCTGGCCCCATTCCCGGCCAGGGATGGGACCAGAGCCGGAACCGGGCGGCCGCAATTCGGTCGAAAACAGGCGCAAAAAGCCTGCAGCCGAAGCACCGCCGTTCAGAGCGACGCGAACGAGGCTCGTGTGCGCCGCGACGAAAGCGGCGAGCGGATTGGGTTGCGCCGAGCGGATATCCTTGTCAAGGCTTCCTTGCCGTTCGCAGGCGGCGAACAAATCCCACACCGCAATTTTCGCCGTCTGCAGCATAAGGACGCGATCTTCATAGCGTTCGGGCGGAGCCGCAAATCCGAGGGCCTTCGCCGCCAGGAGCCAGAAATGGTTGCGCTCGTGGCCGTAATACTCGCCCTTTTCGAGGGAGCGGACCGAAGGAAAGGAACCCAGAATCAGGATGCGCGGATCGGAACCGCAGATCGGCGCCAGGCCTGAAAGCATGGTCAACGGCGACCCCCTTAATGAAATGCGGGAAAAACGCTATATTATACGCATCTTATCCCATACCGAGAGTGTAATGGAATTTTCCGAACTGAATCTTCATCCCGATATCATGCGCGGTGTCGACGCCGCCGGATATGTAACCTGCATGGCCGTCCAGGAGCAGGTTTTCGTTCATTCTTTCGCCGGCGAGGACATTTACGCCCAATCACAGACCGGCACCGGCAAGACCGCCGCCTTCCTCATTTCCATTTTCCAGAGGATGATGACCGACCCTGAAGTCCGAAACCGCAAAACCCTCATCATCACACCCACGAGGGAACTCGCCGTCCAGATCGAGGATGAAGCCCAAAGGCTCGGGAAATACCTCGACATCAAAATGGGCGCCTTTTATGGCGGTGTGAGCTATGTCCCGCAGCTCGACATGCTCCGCGACAATGTGCAGATGATCATAGGCACGCCTGGCCGCATCATCGACCTGCTCCAGCAGGGGAAGATGAAGCTGAACGAAGTCGGATTCCTCGTCGTGGACGAAGCCGACCGCATGTTCGACATGGGGTTCATCGATGACATCCGCAAGCTCATGCGGTACCTGCCTCCCGCGAGCATGCGGCAGACCTTCCTTTTCAGCGCCACCCTGGGCATGCGCATCAAGGACCTGGCCTGGGAATGGATGCGGAAGCCCAAGGAAATCACCATCGAGCCCGAACATGTGACCGTGGACCTGGTAACCCAGGAACTGTACCACGTGGGCAGCCACGAAAAGTTCAGACTTCTGCTCGGGATTCTCGACCGCGAGAAGCCTCGCAGCGCCATCATTTTCTGCAACCAGAAATTCATGGTCGAAGAAATCGCGCACCGTCTGCAGGTCAACGGAATCGAATGTGAATTCATCATGGGCGATCTGCCGCAGTCCAAACGCCAGTCCATCATCGACCGTCTGAAGGCGGGCGAGCTCAATATTCTGGTAGCCACCGACGTCGCTTCGCGGGGACTCGATGTGGAAGCGCTCGATCTGGTGCTCAACTACGATGTACCCGAAGAAGCCGAATCCTACGTCCACCGGATCGGACGTACTGCGCGCGCCGGCAAGGCGGGCAAAGCCGTCACCTTCGCCTGCGAGAAATTCGTTTTCAACCTGCCTGCGGTGGAGAAATTCATCGGCGGCAAGATACCCGTAGCGGCTTTCGATACCGCTCTGCTCCTCGACGACCACAGCACGAGGATCAACTACCGCAGGGGACAGGAGCACGACCGCAGCCGCTCGCGCGACGGCGGACAGGCCCGATCCAGGCCCGTCCGGCACGAAGCGCCGCGCAGGGAAAGTTCCAGGGAAGGCTCCTATGAACAGAGAGCCCCGTACCGGGATGCTGATTCGCGGCGTCCGGAAGACCAGGTCCGCCCCGCTCCCGTTCGTCCAACTTCCGACCGCCCCGCGGCTGTCCGTCCCGCGCCTGACCGCCCCGATGTCCGTTCAGGTACCGATCCCTACGCCATTTCAGCCGATGAACGCATGAAACGTTATCGGCAGAAATATGCGTCCGATGGTGCCGACGCTGGCGGCGGGCGGCCCCAGCAGAAGGCGGGAGTTTCCAGAGAAGCCGCCGCGCGGGATGAGCGCAGACCCGGCAATGGACCTACTCCTTCTCCGACCAGAGCTACATCGCCTGCCAAAGCCCAGAGCGCGACGAGGTCTTCGTCGCCTTCCGGAAATACCCCCGCGAAACGCCCTGTCGATCCCGCCAAAAGCATGGGTACGACCAGGAGCGCCGCTCCGCAGCAGGAAGCCGCAAAGCCCGGCTTCCTTGCACGGCTCAAGGGTCTGTTCGGCCGTTCCAAAGACTGACGCGCACATATCCGCACCGGGGTCTGACCCCGGTGCGCGCTATACGTTGAACTTGAAAAAGAGTACGTCCCCGTCGGCGACCACGTAGTCACGGCCTTCCTGGCGAAGCTTGCCGGCTGCCTTCACCGCGGCTTCGGAACCGAGCGTCATCAAATCCTCGTAATGGTAGACTTCGGCTTTGATGAAACCGCGCTCGAAGTCCGTATGGATGACGCCGGCGGCCTGCGGCGCCTTGTCGCCCGCCCGGATGGTCCAGGCGCGGCATTCGTCCTCGCCGGCCGTGAAAAAGGTCCGCAGGCCGAGCAATCGGTAGGCTGCATGGATAAGGCTCGACAGCCCCGATTCGGAAAGGCCGATATCGGCGAGAAAGGCCTTCTTTTCATCCTCACTGCCCAGGTCGGCGAGTTCGGCCTCGAATTTTCCGCATATCACCACCGCTTCCGAACCCATTTCGGCGGCTATTTTACGAACTACTTCGACATGTGCATTTCCATTTACACCGGATTCGTCCACATTGCAGACGAACAGCTCTTTTTTCATGGTGATGAGGAAGGCGCCGCGTATGGCATCGCGCTCCTCAGGCTCGAGCGGCGCCGAGCGGGCGGGTTTGCCTTCCTGGAGGAGGGGACGAACCTTGGCGAGGGCGCCGAGTTCGCGCTCCGTGTCTTTCTTGACCTGCGGATCCTGCACTTTGAGCTGTTTCTGGAGCTTTTCCACGCGACGGTCCAGTGTTTCGAGGTCGGCGAGCGCCAGCTCGGTGTGGATAACCTCGATGTCGTCGGCGGGACTGACCCGATTGGCGACATGGATGACATCGGGATCGTCGAAACAGCGTACCACGTGGGCGATCATGCCGACTTCGCGAATATGGGAGAGGAACTGGTTGCCCAGGCCCTCGCCTTTCGAGGCTCCCGCGACGAGGCCCGCGATATCGACGAATTCGACGATCGCCGGGACGCGTTTTTTCGGCTTGAACATCTCGACCAGACGGTCGAGACGCGGATCGGGCACCGCCACGATGCCGAAATTCGGGTCGATCGTGCAGAAAGGATAGTTGGCGGCTTCGGCAGGCGCGCTCGTGACGGCGGAAAAAATAGTGGACTTGCCCACGTTGGGAAGCCCTACGATGCCGCAATTGAGAGCCATGGATACCTCGCGCTTTCTTGGATCTGGACTTTACTCTATCCGGAAAAGCGCAATGCGGGCAATACTGCGTGTACGCGATATACTGCGCGATATATCGCGCGGTGGGCCAGTGCGATGGCTACCGGAATGTGTCAATGCATGGCAATTCGTTTCGCATTTCGAAACAGGAGATTCAAAAACTGATAATCTTTGCTTTACGGATCGGGAAAGACATTGTACCATCTGAGCTGTTCCCGGTATCGATTTCCATCCGACAGGAGCTGCCGACATGCGCGACTTTTCCTCCCTGTATTCCAAGAACGCAAACAGCATGAAAAAATCCGTCATACGCGAATTGCTCAAACTTACCAATCAGCCAGATATGATTTCCTTCGCGGGCGGCCTTCCGGCCCCCGAGACTTTTCCCGTCGCCGATCTCAAGGATGCGGCCGATCGGGTTTTCGACACGCAGGCGGCCAAAGCCCTCCAGTACGGTACGACAGAAGGCGATGACCGCCTCAAGGCCGAGCTCATAAAGTACGAAGCGCGCAACGGCGTCAACATAGGTCCGCAGAACCTCATAATCACTTCCGCGAGTCAGCAGGCGCTCGACATGCTTCCCAAGCTCTTCCTCGATCCGGGCGATTACGTCATCGCGGGAAGACCCACCTACATCGGCACCATCCAGGCCATCCAGTCCTACCAGGGCAAAGTGCTCGGCATTCCGTTCAGCGCCGACAACGACGGATTCGACATGGCGGAACTCGAAAAACGTTATGAGCGCGCCATCCGGCAGGGCGCCAGGGTCAAATACCTTTATGTCATCCCCGATTTCCAGAACCCCACCGGCATATGCTGGAGCCTCGAAAAACGCCAGGCCCTCCTTCAGTTCGCCTACGCGCACGACTTGCCCGTAGTGGAAGACGCCCCCTACCGCGAAGTCCGTTTTCTCGGCGAAAGTGTCCCTTCCCTCTATCAGCTCGACCAGAACGGCGAAAACCGGGGCATCGTGATCGCCCTGAAGACCTTCTCCAAGATTCTCGCGCCGGGTACGCGCCTGGGCTGGATCGTGGCGAGAGAAGACCTGATTTCAAGGTTCGTGGTGGCGAAACAGGCTATGGACCTCTGCAGCAACGTATTCGCGCAGAAATGGCTGGCGGAATATCTGTCGACCGGCAAGCTGGAATCGGTCATCAGGCGGACATGCGACCTCTACCGCACAAAGCGCAACCATATGATCGCAATGTTCGAAAAATACATGCCCAAACGCTGGGATCTGAAATGGACAGAGCCCGAAGGCGGTCTGTTCCTCTGGATTTCCCTGCCCCACTACATCGACACGGACCTGATGATCCAGAAAGCCCTCGCCAAAAAAGTGGCATATGTGATCGGTTCGGCCTTCTATTTCGATGAGCCCGAACACAACGCGATGCGCATCAATTTCTCGTATTCTTCGCTCGAGGAAATCGAGGAAGGCGTAAAGCGGCTGGCCTCGGTCATCACCGAGGAAATACAGGCCCACGAAGCCGGCCCGAGGGGACAGACCACTCCCGAAGGAGTCTGACGGCCCGACGTATCGCGGTGCTCCGGTTTCAGGAGCGAATTCCGGAGGCGGGGACGGATATCGTGAAGACAGCGCCTTCGCCGGGCTTCGAACTCGCCTCGAGGCTCCAGCCGTGTCCCCGGATGATGGAACTGGCGATATAGAGCCCTAGCCCCAGACCGTCCTGCCGTCCGTCTCCCGAACCCCGATAGTAGGGTTCGAAAATCCTCGGCAACTCTTCCGGGGCGATACCGGGGCCTTCGTCGTCGAAACGGAGGATAAGGCCTTCTCCATCGATGCGCGAGCGCAGGTGCATGCCCGCGCCGACCGGAACATACCGGAGCGCATTGGTGAAAAGGTTCTCGAAGGCGCGCTCCAAAAGGCGCGCATCGGCGGAAACGCGAAGGTCTTCCGGCAGCAGAATCGCGGAGGAAAATTGCCTTCCGGCCGCGGCGGCCTCGTCCCGGTATTCGGACGCGAGTCTGTCCAGAAAAGCTTTGAGCGGCAGATCCTCGAAACGCATGACCCACTCTCCCGTCTCCATTTTCGCGAATTCGAGGAGTTCGTCGATCCTGCCTTCGAGGATTCTTCCCTTGTCGAGGGCGGAATCGACATAGCGTTCCATGGTTTCAGGGTTGTCGGCCATGCCGTCGCCTATGGCCTCGACATAGCCGCGCATCGCGGTCAGGGGCGTACGCAGGTCATGCGAAATCGCCGCGAGGAAACGGGACCGCGCCGCCTGGTTTTCCTTGAGGCTTATGCGCATTCTGTCCATGGCCGAGGAAAGGGAGACAACTTCATCGACTCCGCGCACGGCGACCGGGCTATCCAGATCGCCTGCGCTGATCCTGGCCGCGGCATCCTCGAGACGCCGGACCGATCGGGCCAGGCGCGTCGCCGCGAGCCCTCCCGCTCCGAAGAGCAGGAGGAGAATGATCAAAGCCGCCGCCGCTCTTCCTATCCATAGTCCCTGATTTTCGGAATCGGGCGAACCGGGTTCGAAAAATGCGACAAACCTGCCTGCCTCCTTACCGTCGATGACCAGATTTTCCATGATAAAGCGGGAACGCGACCTGTCGGCGTCATGGCCGATTTCCGTGAGGTGGCCGAAATCGGCTCGTGTACCGACCTGCACGGCTGGCAGGGCCGAATACACCACGAAGCCATCCGTGTCGGCGACGACGACGGACAGCCAGTCAGGCAAGCTGTGGCCCGGTTTCGGCGACAGGCTTCCGTCCGGAAGGATTTCGAAGGCGAACTCGAGGCTGCGGCGCGTCTGGATATACCGCGCGACAGGGTTGGTGGGAGTGACGCCGTAGCCCGTAAACACGTTGAAAATGAATGCGCCGGCCAGAGGCAGGAAAATAAAACCTACAACGACAAGTTTCAGCAGGTGGCGAAGTTTCACGGTACCGCCTCCCCTGTCTCGAAGCGGTAGCCCAGGCCCGGGGAAGTGAGGATATGACGCGGCAGGGCCGTATCTTCCTCGATTTTTCTCCTTAGCCGCTGAATGTGCACCGCGACGGTGGACAGGTCCCCATATTCCTTGCCCCAGACCCTGCGGAAGAGTTCTTCGGCGGTATAGGCGATTCCCGGCTTTCCGGCGAGGAAATCCAGGAGTTCGTATTCCCTGCGGGTCAGTTGGACGGGGCTTCCGTCCTTTGTGAGCGTGCGCGAAGCCCGATCGAGGATGCAATCGCCGAAGCGTATGCGATACCCCGAATCTTCGTGCGAAGCGGACAGCAGGGCTTCGCGCCTGAGTTGAGCCGCGACGCGGGCGGCGAGAACTCTCGGTGAAAAAGGCTTCGGAATGAAATCGTCGGCCCCCAGCCCGAGGGCTTTCACCCGCTCTTCGTCCGAATCGCGCGCGGACACGATAATGACCGGAATCTGGCTGCCCGAACGGAGCCGGGAAAGAAAGGCGAGGCCGTCCATCCCGGGGAGGCTGAGATCCAGAAGTACGAGATCATAGCGCCGCGACAGAAGCAGCCGTTCCGCTTCCTCGGCGCTCGAAACCAGATCGGTTCCGATGCCGGACCGGTCGAGATACGCTTCGATGAGACCTGCGATATCTCCGTCGTCTTCCACGACGAGAACGATGTTTCTTCCCGCCACCGGAAAACCTCCCTTCCCGCACCCGCTCCGGTACGCGCCCCCTGCCGCACAGCCCGCCGCACAGCCTACCCTTCCCCCGCAAAGCGATCCAGTGGGCCGCAGGGTGGCAATCCTCGCCAACCGATGAACGGAACATGAAATAGTTCCTGCGCGTCCGCGGCTTCACGGGGAAATCCTTGCTCCTTGCAAGCCGAAATCGCTATGTTATGAGCCAGCGCATTCCTGTGCATACGATCGCGTGCGATTGCTTGCGATATGCACGGCGCGGGGATGCAGGCCAAAAGGAGAAGTGATGGGAATCATCGAAGTCAGGAATGTACGGAAAACCTACCCGCTCGGCAAAGTGGAAGTCCAGGCGGTCAAAGGCGTTTCCTTCGATATAGAAAAGGGCGATTTCATATCGATAGCGGGGCCTTCCGGATCGGGCAAGAGCACGATCCTCAATATGATCGGGCTGATCGATACGCCTACTTCGGGCGAGGTAGTGATAAACGGAAAACCCACTTCCGGTCTCGACGACAGGGAACTCACCCGATTCCGCCATGAGGTTCTCGGCTTTATCTTTCAGTCCTTCAACCTCATCCCCGTGCTCAATGTGTGGGAAAACATCGAATTTCCGCTTCTTCTGGGCAAAACGAGCGTCTCGAAGGACGAAAAGAAAGACTGGATCGACTGGCTGATCGCCGAGGTCGGACTGACCGAATGGCGCAACCACAAATCCAACGAGCTTTCGGGCGGCCAGCGTCAGCGCGTCGCCATCGCGCGCGCACTCGTCACCAAGCCGCAGATAATCCTCGCCGACGAACCCACCGCCAACCTGGACTCGGGTACCGGCGAACAGATCATCGACCTCATGAAGAAAATCAACCGCGACCTCCAGACCACCTTCATTTTTTCCACCCACGACGCAAAGATCGTGGATGTCGCCGACCACATAATCCGACTTCGGGACGGCCTCGTGACCGAAAATTACCGCCGGGGAGAGGATGTAGCCGGCACCGCCTCCGGCGCGGCTTTTTCCGCCGAACAGGTCGGGGACTGATTCGACATGCCAGTAATCATACGCATGGCGTTCAGGAACATCCTGGAACACAAATCGAAGAGTCTCATCGTAGGCGTACTGCTCGCGATGGGCGCCCTTATTCTGGTCCTGGGCAATTCCTTCATCAACGCGTCCCAAATGGGCATCAGAACGATGTTCACGGAAAGCTACACGGGCGATGTGTTCATTTCGGGAAAATCGCTCGACGGAGACGTTTCCCTTTTCGGCGTCATGTCCATGGGCGGAAGCGCCTCGACACCGACGATTCCCGAATACGAAAAAACCTATGAGCTCATCAGGAACACCCCGGGAGTCGCAAAGCTGAGTGGCATGGCC
>Ga0209749_1001442_pt1 | contig 21027 bp, 16 predicted proteins | sample EPASupsiteSAE347_FD_187267 | JGI IMG/M metagenome (GOLD analysis project Ga0209749, IMG submission 187267) | Bioremediated contaminated groundwater from EPA Superfund site, New Mexico - Sample SAE3-47 (SPAdes) (version 2) | ecosystem: Environmental > Aquatic > Deep subsurface > Groundwater >... | reverse complement strand
GGCGTCGACCGCCAGCGTCATGTTGCCGGCGAGCAGTTCGCTCCATTCCTTGTGCAGGCGGTCGGCATCGGCGGCGGTTTTGCCCTGCTGGTCGAGCAGCGCCTTGTGCGTCGTCTCCAGCGCGGTGAGGTCGTTGCGGGCTTGCTGGCCGGTTTCGACGAGCTTGTCGAGCGCCGCCTGCTTTTCCTTGAGCGCGTTTTCGGTCGCGGAAACGTCGAGCGCCGCGTAGTCGGCAATGGCCGGGTGCTCGTGCGCGCCGCACAGCGGGCAGGCGTCGCCCGGCTGCAGTTGCCGGCGATGTTGCTCCAGGCTGCGGATGCGCTGTTCCTGTTCGAGCAGTTTTTTCTTGTCGGCGACCTGGGCGGCGAGTTCCTTGTGCTGTTCGCGCAGGGCGACCAGCTTTTTCTCCTGCGCTTCGATCTTTGCCTGCGCCTGCTGCAACTGCGTCGCCTGCGCGGCTTGCGTCGCGGCGAGTTCGCGCCGGCGCTGGGCGAGGGCTTCGAGTTGTTGCCAGCGATTCAGGCCGGCCTGTTCGCGCTGCCAGTGCTGGCGCAGTTCGGCCAGGGTCTGGCCGGCCAGGCGTTGATTCTGTTCGGCCTGGATTTTTTCCAGCGCGGTGTCGGCGGCGGTTTTTGCCTTTTCGGCGGCGTCGACCGCTGTGGCTTGTGTGGTGAGCTGACGGGCGGTGGCAGCGAGTTCCTGTTCCAGTTTTTGCTGCGCCTGCTGCTGCGCGGCGAGGTCGCGGCCCTGTTTGGCCTTTTGCTCGAACTGCTGGCGCCAGACGCCGAGGCGTTCGCCGAGTTGGGCGCGTTGCGGCTGGGCGGCGCAGAAATCGTCGATTTGCTTGGCTTCGCGCTGGCTGAGTTGCAGGGCCTGCTGCGCCTGTGCGGCGACTTCGGCGCTGTGGTGCTGGGCGGCGGCGTGCTGGGCGAGTTGTTCGGCTTGCAGCTTTTCGCGGGCGGCGTGCAGGGTTTTGAGATCGGCTTCGCTGTTCTGACAGGCGGCGCCGGCCTGTTGCCAGTGCAGGTGCAGCGGCTTCAAGGCTTCGGCCGGTTCGCTGGCGGCGAGCCTGGCCAGTTCGGGCGCGGCGGCGGTCAGCGCGGCGTCGGCTTCCTGTTGCTTGCCTGCGGCGGTTTTGACTTCCTGTTCGCCTTGCGCCAGGTCGAGGCGCCACTGGCGCTCGTTCTGGGTTTGCGCGTGGCGGCGCTGGACGTCGGCGAGTTGGGTGTCGAGGCGGGTGGCTTCCAACTGCATCGCGGCGCGTTGTTCTTCGCTGAGCAGTTCCATGCCGTCGGCGCGGGCTTTGAGCTGGTCGAGCTGGCTGCGGGCTTCGCGCGCCTGCTCGAAAACCTTGCGCGAAATCTCGCCGTAAATCTCGGTGCCGGTCAGTTCTTCGAGCAGTTCGGCGCGTTCGTTGGCGCTGGCGTTGAGGAAGGCGGCGAAGCCGCCCTGGGCGAGCAGCATGGACTTGGTGAAGCGCGGGAAATCGAGGCCGGTGATCTCGGCGATGCGCTCCAGCTTTTCCTTGGTTTGCGTGCATAGAATGGTGCCGTCGCCATTGGCGGCAACTGAGACCAGCTCAACCTTGGGCGCCTGCAGCGCGCCGTCGATCTTGTCGCGCGAGCGGCGTTGGCTCCAGAAGGCGCGGTAGACGGCGCCCTTGACCTCGAATTCGACCTCGGCCAGGCAGTCGGCGGTGTGCCGCGTCATGATGTCGTTGTCGGAAGCCGAGACGGTCTTCAGGCGCGGCGTCTGGTGGTAGAGGGCGAGGCAGATGGCGTCGAGCAGCGTCGACTTGCCGGCGCCGGTCGGGCCGGTGATGGCGAACAGGCAGTTGTCGGTGAAGGGTGCTTTGGTGAAATCGACGAACCATTCGCCTTTCAGCGAATTGAGGTTCTTCAGGCGCAGGGTGAGGATTTTCATGCTTCTTCGCCTTGCAGGCCGGCGACGATAGCGCGGTAGCGTTGATCGAGCGCTGCCTGCATCTCTTCGCCGAGCGCCTCCTGTTGCAACCGGCGGGCGAAGACGTCGTGCGGGCTGAGTTCGTCCAGAGTTTCGCGGGCTTCCGCCGCCAGGCTGGCGACGGCGTTGCCGCGCTGGCGGCGGATGCGCAGGACTTCGACCGGCCAGCCTTCGGTCAGCGCCTCGATGCGGGCCGGCAGGTCGGCCAGGTAGTCGTCTTCGGCGACGGTAACTTCGAGCCAGGCCGGGCAGTCGCGCGTGCCTTCGGCAGCGGCGGCACCGATCGCGCCGGCCAGCGTTTCGAGATTGCCGCTGACCGCGACCAGGCCCTGGAAGCGCGGCACAGGCAGCACGGTGATGGATTTCAGTCCGTCGGCGCCGAGATCGACGAGCAGCATTTCCTTCTGCTGCTTCGCTTCGTCGAAGCCGAGCGGGATGGGCGAGCCGCAGTAGCGGATGTGGTCGAGGCCGCCGACTTTCTGCGGCCGGTGGATGTGGCCGAGCGCGATGTAGTCGGCCGGCGGGAAGGCGGCTGTCGGGAAAGCTTCGAGCGCGCCGACGTAGATTTCGCGCACCGATTCGCTGGTATTGGCGCCGACCGTGGTCAGGTGGCCGGTGGCGACGATGGGCAGCTTGCCGGTGAGAGTGTTGGCCAACTCGGCCATTTTGGCCTGTGCCGCGGCGTGGACCGCTGCGTAATGTTCCTGGATCGCGGTTTGCAGCGAGCGCTGCTTTTCTTCGGCACTTTGTCCGGCCTGGCTGCTCAGCACGTCGCGCGGCCGCACGAAGGGGATGGCGCAGACGATGCAGCCGGGCTCGCCGTTGCGCTGCGGCAGGACGATGACCTGCGTGGCAGGATCGGCGTGCGTCGCGGCGATCACCGTGGTGCCGAGATGGGCGAGCAGGTCGCGGCTTTCGCCCAGCGTCGCCGGCGAGTCGTGGTTGCCGCCGAGCACCAGCAGCGGCACGCCGGCCTTGAACAAGCGGCCGACCAACTGGTTGTACAGCTCGCGGGCGTAGCTGGGCGGCGTGCCGGTGTCGAAAATGTCGCCGGCGATGATCACCGCGTCGACCTGATGTGCATCCACCTGCTCAAGCAGCCAGGCGATCAGCGCCTGATGCTCGGCCTGCCGGCTCTTGCCCATGAAGTGCTGGCCGAGGTGCCAGTCGGAAGTGTGGAGGATGCGCATGCCGGGCTGCAGAATGGGAAAGGGTGAAGTTTAAACGGCAATGCCCCGTGCTGCAGCCGGCGTTGTCCGCCGGCGCCGGCTCAGCTGCTCGTCGAGGTCCCCGAACTGGCGACGTAGCGCTCGCTGACGAATTTCTCGATTTCCTGCAGGAAGCTGTTGCCCGTGTAGTTGCCGGCCAGCTCGCGCGCCTTGCCGAGGAACTCGTCTTCGCCGATCCCGGCGGCCTTGGCCAGGCCGAGCCAGATCGATTGCGGGAAGGTCGTGGTGGCGGATTCCGGCATGCTCAGGCCGGCTTCCTGCCAGCGCTGTTTCAATTTGTCGGGGACTTCCCCGGCCAGTTCCTTTTCGAATTGCGCCATCGCCGTCTTGTCCTTCTGCAACTGTTCGGCTTCGCTGAGCGGTTCTTCGCTCGCGGCCGGCGTCAGCTTGGACATGGCCAGCGAGATGTCGACTTCGCGCTGCGCGTCTTCCATGCTCATCGGCGCTTTCCAGCCTTCCTTCTGGACCGCATTGATCAGGCGGACGTAGGGCGTCAGGTTGGTCATGCCTTCCTTGTTGGCGGCGTGCGCGGCGTGCATTTCGCTCTTGATCTGCGCGATCAGCGCCTCGTTTTCCGGCAACAGGGGCAGGTTGCCGAGACCGGGCGTGGCGCTGCTGCTGCCGCTGATGCCCTGGTTGGCCTCAAGCCGGGCCTTGGCCTCGTCGAGGATGTCCTGCGGGAAAACCCGGTTCAGTTCGGCCAGGGCGTCCTGGCGGATGGATTCCGGGACGGCGATGCCGCCGGCGGCTGCCTGGCGGGCTTCGTCCGAGATGCTGACCGTCGTGCTGTCGGTGCTCGTCGTGCCACTCGTACCGCTCGTCTCGGTCGTGCTGGTCGTGCCCTGGCTGGCTGCCGCGCTGCGCACGGCGCTGGTGGCGCCGGCGGCGTAAAAAGATGCGATGGCGGTGATGCTCATTGTTGTCCTCCCGAAATGTTCTGTTCCTGGCGGATGGCAATTGCAATATCGGTGCCATGCTGAAAAACGCCGGATTTCGCAGTCGTGCCGGGGGCGGCTGCGGAAAAAGCGGCAATTTTTGCGGTCGACCGGTAAAAAGTCCGGGTTTTCGCGGCGTGTTGCAGCGGCCTTCCTGTTGCAACGGCTGCCGGAAAAATGCGCACGCCGGACGGTCGACTGGCAAAAAGCCCCGTTTTTCGCCGTCGACCGTCCCGATCCGGCGCGGCCGGCTCGACCGTAGCCGTCCCGGCGCGTATCCTTGCCGGGTCTTCAGGGCGGGGTGGAACTCCCCACCGGCGGTAGGCGGGCATGCAAATGGCCGCGAGCCCGCGAGCGCCGCAGTCGTCTCCGGATGATTGCGGGTCAGCAGATTCGGTCCAATGCCGAAGCCGACGGTCATAGTCCGGATGAGAGAAGGCAGCGATACCCCATGGTCTCCGCAGGGAGAACCGTGGGTTTTTCTGCATCCCTGAAACGCCTCTTTTTCGTCTTTTTTCAGGAGCGTTTCATGTATCAAAACAGTCTCAACGACTCTTTCGAGTCCGCCGCCAAGCCTGGCGAAAACACCGTCGAACAGGCCATTGCGGCGATTCGCGCCGGTCAGCCGGTGATCATGCTCGACGATGACGACCGCGAGGACGAAGCCGACCTGGTGATGGCCGCGCAGCATGTCACGGTGCCGTGGATGGCCCGCTTCATCCGCGACTGCAGCGGCATCGTCTGCCTCTGTCTCGACAACCGCATCGCCGACCGCCTCGAACTGCCGCCCATGGTGGCCGCCAACACCAGCCGTCACGGCACGCCGTTCACGGTGTCGCTGGAAGCGCGGCATGGCGTGACGACCGGCGTTTCGGCGGCCGACCGCACGGTGACGGTGCTGCTCGCTGCGGCGGAAAATGCCCGCGCCGAGGAATTCGCCCGGCCCGGCCACATCTTCCCGCTACGCGCCCACGATCAGCGCGTGCATGGCCGGCGCGGCCATACCGAAGGCTCGGTGCTGATTGCCGAGCTGGCCGGCCTGCGCCCGGCGGCGATTCTCTGTGAATTGATGAACGACGACGGCACGATGTTGCGCGGCCAGCAGGTGCGCGACTACGCCGAACGGCACGGCCTGGTCATCGTCTCGGTGGCGGCGCTGGCCGATTACACGCGGCGCGTCGCGGTCTAGGAAGAACGGCCGGCGCGCCTGTCCGGGCGCCGGCCTTGTCCGCTCAGTCGGCGCCGGGGCGCCAGCCGCCGGCCTTGAGCATGCGGTCGTAGAGCACGACATTGACGGTGGCGGCGAGATTCATGCAGCCGTGCGTCGGGATGTAGATGATGTCCTTGCACCAGGACGTCACCTTCTTTTTCAGGCTGCCGTCTTCCGGCCCGAAGATGTAGAAGGCGCGCTCCGGGTGGCGATATTCGGTGAGCGGCTTGGCGTCCGGATGGATCTCGATGGCGACCGGCGTGCAGCCGAAGGGAATCACCAGTTGCAGGTCGTCGACGCCGATCAGCGGCAGTTGCAGATGCACCTGCTTGGTGTCGGTGCGGAACTCGGCGGCGCGTTCGTAGCGCTTGCCGGTGTAGAAGACCGAATTGACGCCGTAGCAGCCGGCGGCGCGCATGATGGCGCCGACATTTTCCGGGCCTTTCGGGTTGTCGAGGCCGATGCAGGCGTAGCCGGTGCAGTCGCGGACGGCCTGGTTTCTGGTGATGGTTTGCATGGTTTTCGGTAAGGAGCGGTGCCCCGGGATCTTGCCCCCGGCGCGTGACAGGCCGCCATTGTGCATGACTTTGGCCGGCACTGCCGATCGGCCCGCGCCGCTCATTTCGCGCTAAGCGCGATATCGCGCAGACGGGCCCGGTCCCAGCCGCTAGTCTGGGTTTGCGTTCCGGATCGCCCAACAGACAGTCCGGATGCCGTTTCCACCGCACGGCGGCGGGGCGGACAACCGGCAATTTCGCCGGTTCGTCTAAGCACAAGGAGCTGGATATGAGCTGGGAAATCGATGCGGAAGCCTGGAAGCTGGTCGGGGTCAAGATCAAGTCACGTTGGGGCAAGATCAACAACGTCGTTCTCGAGCTGATCAACAGCCGGCGCGAAGTGCTGGTCAGCCAGGTCGAGGCGCTCTACGCGGTGACGCCGGAAGAAGCCGAAAACCAGGTCGCGAGTTTCGAGAAGCACACCAAGGAGCTGCGCCCCAAAGCCGTTGCCTGAGCGGCTTGAACGGTCGGGCGGTGGCACTTGCCCTGCCTGGCCGTGTTTCAGTCCTTCTTGTTTTGCGGCCGGCTGCTCATGCCCTGGCCGCGCGGCAGGTTTTCGATGAAATGGCGAAAGCGCATTTCCGAATGTTCCAGTGCCTGCAAGGCGTTGCGCTGCTCGGTGATGTCGAGCAAGACCATGCGGCATTCCTTGCCATCCTCGTCCGGCACGGCTTCTATCCTGACCGTTGCGGCAGGATGTGCCGGTGTCGCCGCCAGTTCGATCTCGCACAGGTTGCGCCGTTTTTCGTGCAGCACCTGGACGACGAACTGCCGGAAGCTTGCCTGGCTTTCCGCCGCCAGATAGCTGGCAAAGCCCTGCCGGCCTTTTTGCGAGCGTTTCAGCCCAAGCAGGATGGCGCCGGCCAGATTGAGGTCGAGGATGTTGCCGGCCGCATCCAGCGTGAAATAGCCGATCGGTGCAAAGTCGTAGATGTCGGCATAACGTTGGCTCCGCGCCTCGGCGCTGCTGATCGCTTCCTGCAGCGCTTCGTTGCTGATTTCCAGTTCGATCTTGCGGATTTCCAGTTCGTGGTGCATTTCGGCACTTGCAGCGAGGTCGACCGCTACGGGCGGCTGTTCGCGCCAGCGGGCGAGGGCGCTTTGCCGCAAACTCGGCGGATGGGCGCGCCACCGTGCGGGCGGGCTGCTTTCGCTCAGCGTCTGGAAATATCGCCTGTATTCCTTGTCGACCGTAGCGAAGCACTCGCAGGTTGCCGCTTCCAGACCGGCGCGGTCCATGATGCTGATTTTGCCGCGCTGGTAGGCGATCAGGCCGGCTGCCTGCAGGTGGCCGGCCGCGAGCGTGATGATTTCGCGGCGCACGCCGAGCAGGCCGGCGAGACGGTCCTGGGTCATGCGGATGCTCGCCTCCGGCTGTCGCTCCAGGCATTGCAGCAGCCAGCGGCATAGCCGCTGTTCCAGCGTGTGGTGGTTGGCGCACAGCAGGTTTTGTCCGATCTGTACCAGTACGGCCTGCACATGGCGCAGGACGAGGCGCTGCAGACGGCCGCCGCGCGCCAGTTCCCAGTGCATGATTCCGGCGTCGAGGCGGTAGGCATGACCGGCGCTTTGCACGACCAGCTTGTGGCTGGCGACGCTGTCGCCGAGCGCCAGCGAAAGGCTGCTCATGCCCTCGTTGCCGAGCATGGCCAGCTCCGTCGAGGCGCCGTCCTGCGTGCTGCCGAGCAGCGAGATGATGCAGCTGCTCGGAAAATAGACCGCATCATGTGCCTCGCCGGCGTTCTGCAGGACTTCCCCGGCTGGCAGGAACACCGATTCGAGATCGTCCTGCAGCAGCGAGCGCTCTTCGCTGCCCAAACTGTCGAGAATGAAATTGGCCGGTCCGGGCGCGGCTTTCCTGCGAAAGAAATCGCCGCCCGGCGTTGCGGGAGAGGAAAGTCTCAGGAAACCTCGGCCAAGGCGACCAGCGTGTTGCCGGATTCCAGCGGGCAATGACAGCCGATGCGCTGACAAAGGCGGTCGGCGGCAAGGATGGACAGCATGCTGTGGCGGTCGCCGGCGCGCCGCATGCCGTCGACGACACCGATGGTCAGCGAGTTGGCGTTGAACGAGACATGGTCAACCGGCTGGATATTCTCGCGGTCGATCAGGGGGATTTCGCCCAGTTCGTCGACCAGCAGCCCGATGCAGGTCTTGTGTTTGGTCCGGACAACGACGATCTGGCCAGCCTGTTCCGGAACCGGCGCGCCCGGTGTCAGCAGGCGTTGCAGATAGAGCACCGATATCAGCTTGCCGCGATACATCTTGACCCCGGCAACGAGGTCGTTGTTGCCCCCGAGAACCGGCGTCATGTCTTCGGTGCCGATTGCCTCGACGACATCGCCGGCCGGCAGACCCAGCCATTGCATGCCGACATGGAAGCTGGCGATTTCGATCGTGTCATTGCCGGATTGGCGGCTGCGCCCATTGGCCGACACCGAACCGGTGCGGCGCTCGCGTTTTGCGGCGGCGGAGCCCTCGCCGAGCGGCAGCAGCGTCAGGGCGAGCACTTCGTCGATCTGGCCGTCGCTTGTCTTGTATTCGCGATAGCCGGCCGACATGGCGGCCCCGAGTGCGTAATGCTTGCCGTCGAGCATGACGATGTCGGTGCTGCTGGCGCCGTGTTCGAGTTGGCTTTGAACCTTGTTGAGCGGAAAGACGCTGCCGGCCGGATAACGCAGGTCGGTGCTGGCAAGGACTTTGCCGTCGCGCTGGGTGAATAGTGCCATGCAGTCCCGGGCGATATTTCCGTTGGCGTCAAGCGGCAGGGCGTCGTTGAGAATGGCGGATATCTGCGGTACGCCGTCGAAAACGATGGCAATGCCGCCGACCACCTGGCTGTCATCCGGCGCACGAATGGCGGCGCTGTAGATGTAGGTCGGACGATTGCCGTACAGCGGCGTGGGCGCAAAGCGGGAAAAAACGTAGCCCTGCGATGAGCTCAGGGCGAGGCAGCGGCCGACCCATTCCTCGTTGAGATGGCTGCCGAGGAGGTGGCTTGCGTCCGGTCTGGAAACAGCGATCACCTGGCCCTGGGCGCCAAACAGGATCAGGTTGTCGTACACCGTGTACAGGCCGTTGATGTAACGCAGGATCTCGCTGCAGCGCGCCGCGTCGTCGGCCGTGGGTGCCGGGCCGGCGAGGACGCGGCGGAAGGTGGCGTTGAGGGCCCACCAGCGGCAGTCGTTGGCGCGCTCGTAGAGATTGCGGTCCATCACGTCGATGGCAAAACTGGCGCGCGAAATGCCGTTCTGGAGCAGGGCGGCGACCACGGTTTCGTGCAGGTTACCGATCGATTCCTCGAAGACCGCCTGGGTCTTGCGGCCGGTGTCGGCGATTTCCCAGAGCAGGGTTTTGGCGAAGGAGGTATCGGTCTGGCTGCCTTCAAGCTGGCGGACCGAGCCGTTCCAGACCGAGCGGTTGAGATCTTCCTGGATCGCTTCTGCCTGTTCGGGAATGCGCCGCAACTCGTCGGAAAACAGCGTCGGGTGTTGCGTCACGGCGGCCAGTGCGGCGCTGTCGACGTGGCTGAGCAGGGTGCTGGTCGTGCGCTCGAAAGCGAACTCGAGCGGCAGCAGACCGATGCCTAGCCAGCCCGGCCCCGGGTAGCCCTGGTAACTGTGCGCCGGGCAGCTGACAGCGATGTACTGGCGGCCGGAGAGAATGAACAGTTCGCCGGTGGCGCGCCGCAGGCGCTGTTCCAGCCGGGTGCCGACCGGGAGCTGGATGCTCGACGAGGTCGCGACGACGCAACCGTCGGCGTCGAGCGTGGCGAGCAGGGAAAAGTCACCGGCGCCGATCTGCTTGGCAAAAATGCCCGCCATTTCGTTGTCGAGGCGAAAGTTGAGAGCCAGCACACCGAGAAACTCGCCGCCGCTTTCGACGCGGTAGGCGTAGAGCAGGTGCTGGCCGGCCGGCAGGAAGTCGGCTGCGCCGAAATATTCGACAAAAGGCGCAGTGGTCGTGCGCGCTTCGTCGAGCAAGGCGTGGCGGCTGGCCTCGGCCGGGTGGTCGTTGAGGCGGGCAACGATCCTGCCGTCGGCGGCAAACAGGACGATGTCGGAATAGACGGAGTATTTGTCGACATACTCGCGAAAGCGGCTTTCCATGCCTTCGCGCGAGCCGCTGCCCTGGAGGAATTCGCGGATGTCGTCGTCCGCCGAGAGAAAGCCGATGTCGGCGGTGCGTTCGAAGAGGTTGCGGACCAGTATGTCGATGCTGATCTGGGCCTTGGCGCGCAGGTCGGCAACGGCCTTGCGCCGGGTTTCCTTGCCGAGATGGTTGAGCAGGTCGCCGGTCAGGCGCTGGAAGGCTTCACGTGTCTTCGCCATCTCGGTGGCGGCACCGGTGAGCTGGCCGAGCAGACCGAGAATGTCCCAGATGCCCTGCAGGTTGCCGAGCCGTTCGCGGTAATCCTCGACACCCTGCATGTGGCGGATGATGCCGGCCAGGGATTCATCGATTTCGATGTTCTTGTAGATGGTCATGCGTGCAGCCTCCTCTGACGCCTGCGTCCGGCAGGCTGGCCGGCGCGACATTGTCATGTATTTTTTTCGATCTATAACTTAAGCAATAGTCATGCCGAAATGCCGACCCTGTGCTGCTCTGGCTTTCGCCGGAAAAGGCCGGCGTAATGTCGTTGTTGCGACGTCGGGAAGGCGACATTCTGGCGGCGGCAGACGCCGGAAAATGCCGGGCTGCAGCGGGGGGCTTTCCGCTCCGGATATCCGGGTGTGCAAGGCGATGTCCGGCTGTTTCCCGGGCTCGGGTATAATGCCCGCCTCTCCGCCTAACCAGACCCCAATCCAATGGCCGACATTCTTTGCCTCAAGGGCGACGCCGCCTTTTCCGCCTTCCGTCTGCAACGCCTGCAAGCCCGCCTGGTGGCGGCCGTGTCGGACATCGAATCGGTGGTTGCCGATTACTGGCATGTCGTGGCGCAAAAGCGCGTCCTGAATGCCGACGAGCGCGCCAAGCTGGCGACGCTGCTGGAAGAGAAGGCCGCCGGTTCCGATGCCGGCGAGCTGTTCCTGGTCGCACCGCGCATCGGCACTATTTCGCCGTGGTCATCCAAGGCCACCGACATCGCCTGGAATTGCGACCTCGACGCCATCGAGCGCATCGAGCGTGTCGTTGCCTTCCATGTGGTGGTGAAAAACAATCGCGCCCTGAGCGCCGACGAGAAAAAGACTGTTGCCGGCCTGCTGCACGACCGCATGACTGAATCGGTGCTGCCCGGTTTCGCCGCCGCCGGCGAACTGTTCCGCCATTTCGAGCCGAAGCCGCTCAATACGGTCGACGTGCTCCAGGGCGGCAAAACCGCGCTGGTCGACGCCAACGGCTCGCTTGGTCTGGCCCTGTCCGACGACGAAATCGACTACCTGCTCGACGTGTTCACCAAGGCCGGCCGCAACCCGACCGACGTCGAACTGATGATGTTCGCCCAGGCCAATTCCGAACACTGCCGCCACAAGATTTTCAACGCGTCGTGGGTGATCGACGGCGAGAAGAAGGACAAGACGCTGTTCGGCATGATCCGCGAAACGCACGCTGCCGCGCCGCAAGGCACGATCATGGCCTACGCCGACAACGCCTCGATCATCGAAGGCGCGACCATCCAGCGTTTCTACCCGGATGCCGACCGCGGCTATTCCTACAAGGAAGAGCTGACCCACATCCTGACCAAGGTCGAGACGCACAACCACCCGACCGCGATTTCGCCCTTCCCGGGCGCGTCGACCGGTAGCGGCGGCGAAATCCGCGACGAAGGCGCCACCGGCAAGGGTTCCAAGCCCAAGGCCGGCCTCTGTGGTTTCTCGGTCTCCAACCTGAATCTGCCGGATGCGCCGCAACCGTGGGAACACGCCTACGGCCGTCCGTCGCGCATCGCCTCGGCGCTGGACATCATGCTCGAAGGCCCGATCGGTGCTGCTGCCTTCAATAACGAATTCGGCCGTCCGAATCTGACCGGCTATTTCCGCACCTACGAGCAGGACGTCGCCGGCACGGTGCGCGGTTACCACAAGCCGATCATGATCGCCGGCGGTCTGGGTTCCATTCAGGCCGAGCAGTCGTTCAAGGAAGAAACCTTCCCGGTCGGCACCAAGTTCATCCAGCTCGGTGGCCCCGGCATGCTGATCGGTCTGGGCGGCGGTGCCGCCTCGTCGATGACGGCCGGCTCCAATGCCGAAGACCTCGACTTCGCCTCGGTGCAGCGCGGCAATCCGGAAATCCAGCGCCGCGCCCAAGAGGTGATCGACCGCTGCTGGCAGATGGGCAAGAACAATCCGATCCTGTCGGTGCATGACGTCGGTGCCGGTGGCGTTTCCAACGCCCTGCCGGAACTCGCCCATTCGGGCGGCGTCGGCGCCATTTTCGATCTGCGCAAGGTGCCGACCGAAGAGCCGGGCATGTCGCCGGCCGAAATCTGGTCCAATGAATCGCAGGAACGCTACGTCCTGGCCATTCCGCCGAACCGCATTGCCGAATTCCAGGCCATGTGCGAGCGCGAGCGCTGCCCGTTTGCCGTGGTCGGCGAAGCGACCGGCGACGGCCACCTGACCGTGACCGACGACCATTTCGGCGTCAATCCGGTCGACATGGAAATGGAAGCCCTTTTGGGCAAGCCGCCGCGCATGACGCGCGACGTGATGCACCAGCCGGAAACCTTCGTTTCCTTCGACGCCGCGTCCATCGAGCTCAAGGATGCCGCCTATCGCCTGATGCGTCTGCCGACCATCGCCGACAAGACCTTCCTGATCTCGATCGGCGACCGTTCGGTCGGCGGCATGACGGCGCGCGACCAGATGGTCGGCCCGTGGCAGGTGCCGGTGGCTGACGTTGCCGTCACCACCATGGGTTACCAGGGTTATCTCGGCGAAGCCTTCGCGATGGGCGAGCGCACGCCGCTCGCCGTGTTTGATGCCCCGGCTTCCGGCCGCATGGCCATCGGCGAAGCGCTGACCAACCTGGCTGCCGCCGATGTCGGCGCGCTGGCCAAGGTCAAGCTGTCGGCCAACTGGATGGCGCCGTGTGGCGTCGCCGGTGAGGACGCCCGCCTGTTCGACACCGTCGAAGCCGTTTCCGACCTGTGCAAGGCGATCGGCGTGTCGATCCCGGTCGGCAAGGATTCGCTGTCGATGCGCACCGCCTGGGAAGACCAGGGCGTCAAGAAACAGGTTGTCTCGCCGCTGTCGCTGGTGGTGACCTCGTTTGCCGCGGTCGATGACGTGCGCAAGACCAAAACGCCGCAACTGGCCGTCGATCAGGGCGAAACCGAGCTGCTGCTGCTTGATCTCGGTCAGAACCGCCTCGGCGGCTCCTGCCTGGCGCAGGTCTACAACGCCACCGGCAGCGATGCGCCGGACGTTGACGATCCGGCCAAGCTCAAGGGCATGTTCGATGCCGTGCAGAAACTCAATCGCGAAGGCATGTTGCTGGCCTACCACGACCGTTCCGACGGCGGCCTGTTCGTCGCCGCCTGCGAAATGGCCTTCGCCAGCCGCCGCGGCGTCTCGCTCGATCTCGACGGCATCTGCTACGACGCCGGTGCCGGCGACGTCGATGGTTCCGAGAAGCTGACCAACCTGCTGGCCGGCCGCGATTTCGAAAACATCGTGCGTGCCCTGTTCAACGAAGAACTCGGCGCCCTGATCCAGATCCGCCGTGCCGACCGCGAAAAGGTCACGCCGATTCTGCGCGCCTGTGGTGTGCCCTACCACTTCGTCGGCACCATGAACGAGTGGGACGAAATCCGCGTCACCCGCAACGCCAAGCGCGTGCTGCGCGAGAAGCGCGTCGACCTGCAACGCGCCTGGTCCGAGACCAGCTACCAGATGCAGGCCATGCGCGACAATCCGAGCTGTGCGCAGCAGGAATTCGACCGCATCCTCGACGTCGCCGATCCCGGCCTGACGCCGAAGCTGACTTTCGATCCGCAGGAAGATTTCACCAAGGTCTACCAGGATGTCAGCGGTCGTCCGCGCGTCGCCATCCTGCGCGAGCAGGGCGTCAACAGCCATTACGAAATGGCCGCCGCCTTTGATCGCGCCGGTTTCGCCTCGGTCGACGTGCATATGAGCGATATTCTCGCCGGCCGCGTCAGCCTCAAGGACTTCAAGGGTCTGGTCGCCTGTGGCGGTTTCTCCTACGGTGACGTGCTCGGCGCCGGCCTCGGCTGGGCGCGGACCATCCTGATGCATGACGGCTGCCGCGACGAATTCGCCGCCTTCTTCAATCGTAAGGACACCTTTGCTCTTGGCGTCTGTAACGGTTGCCAGATGATGAGCGCGCTCAAGTCCATCATCCCGGGTGCCGAACACTGGCCGGCTTTCCGCCGCAACAAGGTCGAGCAATTCGAAGCGCGTTTCGTGATGACCGAAATCCTCGATTCGCCGTCGATCTTCTTCGCCGGCATGGAAGGCTCGCAAGTGCCGATCGTCGTCTCGCACGGAGAAGGTCGTGCGGTCTTCGATAACGCCGACGACCAGGCCAAGGTGCTGTCGGCCGTGCGCTACGTCGACAACAAGGGCGAACCGACCGAAGTCTATCCGTACAACCCGAACGGCTCGCCGAACGGCCTGACCGCGGTGACCACGGCCGACGGCCGCTTCACGATCATGATGCCGCACCCGGAGCGCGTCTTCCGCACCGTGCAGATGTCCTGGCATCCGGAAAGCTGGGGCGAGGATTCGCCGTGGCTGCGTATGTTCCGCAACGCGCGGCGCTGGGTGGGTTGATTCGCCGGCTGGTGTAATGCAAAAAAGGAACTCCGCGGAGTTCCTTTTTTATTGCCGGTCGATTTTTTTGCTTTGTTTCAGGTCGGCTGACAGACATCGACCCACTGACCGCCGGTGATTTCCGCCAGCAATGCCGGGCTGAGCCGGACCGCACTGTGGATGGCGCCGGCGGCGGGCAGGACTTCGTCGAAGGCCTGCAGTGACTGGTCGAGGTAGATCGGCAAATCATTGGCGAGGCCGAAGGGGCAGACGCCGCCGACCGGGTGGCCGGTCAGTTCGACGACTTCCTCGGCTGGCAACATCTTGCCCTTGCCGAAACAGTCCTTGAATTTACGGTTGTCGATGCGCGCATCGCCGCGCGCGACGAGCAGGATGGCCTGGCCGCCGTTGATGCGAAAGGCCAGCGTCTTGGCAATGCGGCCGGCTTCGACGCCGTGCGCTTCGGCAGCCAGTGCCACGGTGGCCGTGCTGACTTCCAGTTCGATGATGGGAATGTCGAGCTGGCGGGCGGCGAAGAAGTCGCGAACGGATTGCAGGCTCATGGTGGGCTGGTTTTTGGGGTTTTGGTGCGGTCGACCGCTAATGGGCTGTCAGTTTGCCGGTGTTCGATCAGCGCTCGCGGTATTCGCGCAGCTTGTCGAGTGCGCCGACAAGTTGATGCGAGGCTTCGTTGAGTTCCGGCAGGAGCAGGTCGGCCGAGTCGCCGAGGCCGTTGTTGCTGAGTTCGACGATTTCGTTGGCGAGCATGTGGAAGCGATCGTGGATGCCGACGAGCCGGGTGAATTCGCTGCTGCCGACAGCGCTGCCCGTGGCTTCCTGAAGTGCCTTGGTCAGCGTGCAACTGCGGTGTTCGGAAAGCGGCATGTCGGCGTAGTCGCCGCCGGCAAAGGCATTCATGAACTGGCGCCGCCACTGGGTGTGCAGGCGGATGGCGCTGTCAATGTCGATGCGCTGCATGGGCTGTCTCCGGATAGGTGATGGCGAGCGGCTCGGTTGCCGCTTCTGGCCGAAGCCTGAATTATGCCGCAGGGCGGCCGCCGGACAAGGGGTTGGACATGCTTTAGCGAGGAAATTGCTGGTGGGTGACGAAGCTTGCCATCTGTTGCGCGTCAAAAAACACCAGTCTGATCTCGTCGACCGCTACGCCGCTGGCGAGAAGTTCGCTCAAGGTCCGCGAGACGACGCCGGCGGCCAATTCCGGCGGGTAGCCATAAACGCCGGTCGAGATGGCCGGGAAGGCGATGCGTTTCAGACCGCGTTCGGCTGCAAGTTCGATGGCGTTGCGATAGCAGGCGGCGAGCAACGCCGCTTCGTTGCCGTCATGCTGGCCGTAAATCGGGCCAACCGTGTGGATGACGTAAGGTGCCGGCAGTTTGCCGCCCGTGGTGATGACGACTTGGCCGGTCGGTAATCCGTCGGGCCATTCACTTTGCCGCAAGGCGCGGCAGGCTTCGAGGATGGCCGGGCCACCGGCCCGATGAATCGCGCCATCGACGCCACCGCCGCCGAGCAGGCTGCTGTTGGCGGCATTGACGATGGCGTCGACGGCTTGCTCGGTCAGGTCGCCGACTGTCAGGCGGATACGATCATCACAATAAGAGTGCGTGGAGGCGGTCATGGCGGATGCGCAGAATGTTCAGCATCATGATAACCGCCCGCCCGGGCTCTTTCGCGCCTGCTTCTGACTCAGGCAGCGCAGATGCGGGCGCGACGGCGCCAGCAGGCGGGTGTTTGCAGGGCATCCACATTGGGGCCGCGGGCACTGAAGATGGCGCGGGCGTGGTCAAGGCGGGCCTGTTCGTCGTGGGCAATGCCGGCAATCAGGTCAAACCAGTGTTGAAGACGTTTCATGGGAGCAACTCCTTGTCGGTAACTGTATGGATGAACAGTGTTTGGCGTTCAGGCGCAGAATAACCGAAAGCTGTATGGATGTACAGTATTCGGAAAAAGTTTTATCCGCGGTAGGCTTGGGCCATCAAAGAAGGATGAAAGGCCCCCGAATGTCGCGCATAAACTCAGCCTGGTTGCCTCCGGCCGGCATGCTGGCGACTTATCGCGGGCGCAGCCGGCGCTCGATGCGCAACGTCCGGGTGCTGGCCGAAGCCTCCGGCGGCTGCATGGTGGTCGAGGCGATCGGCCGGCAGGGGTTGCCGGTGCGCCTGACCGTCAAGCGGACCAATCTGGCGCCGATGCAACCCGACCTGTTCGACTGAGCAGTTTTCGCCAGAATCGTCTGATCGCAGTCCGGTAGTCCAGCCGGATCGTCGCTTGTCCGGCGTTCTCCAGACGTATCCAGCCTTCACCGATTCCTTCGATCAGGGTCAGGCCATTGCCCCGGTTGTGAAGGCTTTGTCCGGTCGACAGAAAAAAATCCCGCTTTTCTCCGACGCAGGTGATCCACACCGTGCCGGCCGTGCAACGGATGGTCGTGGCATGGCGCAGGTGCAAGGGCAGGTTTTCCCGGACGAGTATTTCGTCTGTTTGCGCTGTGTTTTGCATGCCTCTCTCCGTTGTTGCTGGTGGAGAAAGTTTAGGTTGGACGGCACGGGTGATACAGTCTCAATAAATTGAAATTGTGACCAATACAGTTGTAGTTTTTTTAAACTGTATTGGTCTGTATCGACGTGAACTGTACGGGTGAGACATGACGACGGAACCGTTGCGTTACGAAAAGCTGGCGGCCGAACTGGAAGGGATGATCAGCGGCGGCAGCCTGCGCTGTGGTGATCGCCTGCCGTCGGTGCGGCGCCTGGCCGTGGAGCGGCGTTTGTCGGTGTCTACGGTGGTGCAGGCCCTGCATCAACTGGAGGGCAGGGGGCTGGTCGAGGCCCGGCCACAGTCGGGTTACTTCGTGCGCCGGATCGAGCCGGCGCGGGCCCAGCCGGTGCTTCGGCCGCCGCCGGTCGAGCCGGTGCCGGTCGATGTTTCGCAGCGCCTGGTGCGTGTCCTGCAGTCCGGTGCCAAACCGGGCATGGCGCCGTTTGCCGCCGCCTTGCCGGCGCCCGCGTTGCTGCCGCTCGCGGCATTGCACCGTTTGTACGCGGGTATTGCCCGCCGGCAACCGAAGCTCCTCGAAGGCGGCAGCCATATCAATATGGACGAGCCGGCCCTGGTTCGGCAGCTGGTCCGTCGTTCGCTGGCCTGGGGCGGGCCGCTCGCCGCTGAGGAATTCGTCATTACCAATTCCTGTACCGAAGCGCTCGGCCTTTGCCTGCGGGCAGTGACCAAACCCGGTGACACGGTGGCCGTTGAGTCGCCGGCTTACTATTTGATGCTGCAGTTGCTGGAGACGCTGGGCCTGAAGGCGCTGGAGATTCCGACCGACCCGCAGACCGGCATCTCGGTCGAGGCACTCGATCTGGCTACGCGTGACGGCGCGGTTGCCGCCTGTCTGCTGGTGCCCAATGCCAGCAATCCGCTCGGCAGTGTGATGCCCGACGAGAAAAAGCGCCTGCTGGCGACGTTGACCGCCAGCCGCGGTGTCGCAGTGATCGAGGATGATATCTACGGTGACCTGCATTTCGGCAGTCAGCGGCCGTGGCCGATCAAGGCCTACGATACGGCGGGAAACGTCATGCTCTGTTCCTCCTTTTCGAAAAGCCTGACGCCGTCGCTGCGCATCGGTTTTGTCGCCGCCGGGCGGCATCGTTCGGCGATCGCGCTGCAGAAGACGATCACCAGCGGTGCCACCAATCCGCTGACCCAGCACGTGCTCGCCGAATATCTGGCGTCCGGCGCCTACGAACGGCATCTGCGCAGTTTGCGGCGCAGCTACGAAAGCCAGGTCGAAAGCATGCGGCAGGCGGTCGGTCGCTATTTTCCCGCTACGACCCGGATCGCCAGGCCGCAGGGCGGCTTCGTGCTCTGGGTTGAGTTGCCGGAGGCGTTCGATGCCGCGCGTCTGCACGAGCGGGCGGTCGCCGAAAATCTTTCCTTTGTCCCTGGCGAGCTGTTTTCCGCCAGCGGCATGTACCGCAATTGCCTGCGTCTCAATTGCGGCAATCCGCATACGCCGGAAATCGACGATGCCGTGCGCCGTCTCGGTGCCTTGATTGAAAACCCGTAACTGCACCAAATGGAGGCTGCAAAAACTACGGTATCATTCCACATTGGCCTGTACGGGCCATCAGTCTCAATGAAGGCGGGCACGGGTCCGCTTCTTATATTGCATCCGAAGGGTTTCTCCTCTCATGTTTGACGCAGTCCGGAACAACAAGAAGATCGTCCAGATTTTTCTGGCGCTGATTACACTGCCGTTTGCCTTTTTCGGCGTCGAGTCCTACGTTCGCAGCGTGGGCACCGGCGACGATGTGGCCAAGGTCGGCGACATCAAGATTACCCAGCAGCAATTCCGGCAGACGCTGCAGGAGCAGCAGGAAAAGCTGCGGACCCAGTTGGGAGGCCAGTTCGATCCCAAGATTCTGGATACCGTTGAAGCGCGCAGCGCAATTCTCGATGATCTGATCAACCAGCGTTTGTTGCTGGTCGAAGCCAGCAAGCGCGGCATGTTTGCCAGCGATGATGCCGTGCGCCGCACCATTGGCTCGGTCGAGGCTTTCAAGGTCGATGGCAAATTCTCCTCGGAACGCTATGAAGCAGCGTTGCGGGCGCAGGGCATGACGCCTGCCGGCTTCGAGGCGCAACTGCGCCAGGACATAACCCTGCAGCAGCTGGCTGGTGCGGTCGGGCAATCGGGCCTGATGGCGCGCGCGGTCGCTGACCGGGTGCTGGCCGTGCAAAGTGAAAAGCGTGAAGTCATGGAATATCGCCTTGGTCTGGATGCTTATCTGGCCAAGGTCAAGCTGGCTGACGGCGCGGCGAAGAAGTTCTACGACGAGAACAGCAAGCAATTCGAAATGCCGGAGCGCCTCAAGGCCGAATATGTCGTGCTTTCGATGGACGGCATTGCAGCCCAGTTGGCGGTTACCGATGCCGAGATCAAGTCTTGGTACGACAGCCACAAGGACAAGTTCCAGCAGCCGGAAGAGCGGCGCGCCAGCCATATCCTGGTTGCCTCGGAAAAGATCGGCAAGGACAAGGCACGGGCAAAGGCTGCTGAACTTCTCAAGGAAGTCCAGAAGACGCCGTCCGCTTTTGCCGAACTGGCCAAAAAGAACTCGGATGACCCAGGCTCCGCTGCCAAGGGTGGGGATCTCGGCTTCTTCGGTCGCGGCATGATGGTCAAGTCGTTCGACGATGCGGCTTTCAGCCAGAAGGAAGGCGAGATTTCCGGTGTGGTGGAATCCGATTTCGGTTTCCACATCATCAAGGTGACCGGTATCCATGCCGGCAAGGAAAAGCCGCTGGCTGACGTCAAGGCTGAAATCGAAGCCGAACTGAAGAAGACGGCTGCATCGCGCAAATTTGCCGAAGCCGCCGAAGCTTTCAGCAATGCTGTCTATGAGCAGCCCGATAGCCTGAAGCCGGCAGCCGACAAGTTCAAGCTTGCGGTCAAGCAGTCTGACTGGCTGTTGCGCCAAGCCAATCCGGTCAACGGTCCGCTGGGCAATGAAAAGCTTCTGGCTGCCCTGTTCTCGGAAGACTCGGTCAAGAACAAGCGCAATACCGAAGCAGTCGAAGTCGCCGCCAATACGCTGGTTGCTGCGCGTATCGTTGAATACAAGCCGACCGAGTTGCAGTCATTCGACAGCGTTCGCGCGAATATTGAAACCCTGCTCAAGCAGCGCGAGGCTCAGGCGCAGACCAGGAGCGAAGGCGAGGCTCGTCTGGCAGCCCTCAAAAAGGGTGAGGACAAGCTGGCTTGGGGAAGTGCCAAGAGTGTTTCCCGCATGGATGCGCGCCTGATCCATCCGCTGGCTGCGCCGCTGGTCTTCAAGGCTGATGTCAGCAAGCTTCCGGCTTACGCCGGTGTTGAGCTCCCGGGGATCGGCTATGCACTCTATAAGGTTGCCAAGGTCGAGGCGGGTGACAAGCTTGATGATGCCCGGCGTCTGGCGGTTGTTCGTCAGCTTGGATCGCTTCAGTCTCAGGAAGATGTGCAGTTGTATCTTGCGGCCTTGCGCAATCGCTACAAGGTTGAAGTGAACAAGGCTGCATTGGAGTCGAAGGATCGCTGATTTCCTCTGGGTTAAAAGGAAACCAAAAGCCGGCTGGATTACCCAGCCGGCTTTTTCTTTTTGAGAGGGCGAAATCGCTCAATGGAATCTTTTTGTTGATCGGTGTTGACCTTGGTTTGAAGTTCTATATAATGCGCCCCTCCTTGCAGCGCTTGGTTCTACGGGCGGTGGGGGGGTGAAGTGGTGGTTTGAGTTTTGGCGGGTTGAGCAGAAAAAAGATTTCAAATTTTGCTTGACGGTTTAGCTGAAGTTCTTCATAATCTCGCTTCTCTGCTGCTGACGGATTTAACGAGACGGCGCGGTGGAAATGATCTTTAAC
>Ga0209749_1001441_pt1 | contig 21044 bp, 18 predicted proteins | sample EPASupsiteSAE347_FD_187267 | JGI IMG/M metagenome (GOLD analysis project Ga0209749, IMG submission 187267) | Bioremediated contaminated groundwater from EPA Superfund site, New Mexico - Sample SAE3-47 (SPAdes) (version 2) | ecosystem: Environmental > Aquatic > Deep subsurface > Groundwater >... | reverse complement strand
TTTCAATTTGTATAACTAATCTTTTCCATTCTATCTCTGCGAAATCTTTATAATTTAGAATATCCTGTAAAATTTCTTTTTTACGCTTAAGTTGATCTTGCTCATGATCATTAGTTCTGACACTATCGCTTGTTCGATTTATTTTGACCTGAAGATCATTCAATTCTTTTTCAATGGCTTTGATTTTCTCTTGATTGTTCCAGCCTAAAATATAATTTCTTCTATCAAGAATATTTATACTGTCATTTTTTTCATGTAATGTCTTTCCTTTGATAAGACCACTTTTAGTTAAAGCTTTTAATTCTTTTTGGAAACGTTCTAAATCATTACAACAAATATAATTATAATATTCAATTAATTCATTTTCGAGCCATTCACGAAAATCGGTATCTGGCTTTAATTCTATCTTATTATAAATTTCATCTGCATCTATGTCTCCATATAATCTAAATTCATTTTTCAGTGCTACTTTGTTATATACAAGCTTACCTCTCAAATCGGTTTTATTCACGTAATGATTGAATCTGCTATAATGAATCTCAGGAACAAGAATACGTAGACCAAAACTATGTAACAGGCGTTCAATCGCTCCTTCCCATTCTTTTTCTTTATCTTTTACTTTTAGTAGCTCACCGATGAAAGGTAACTCCTGAACAGGAATTTCTAAAAAAGTTGAAATTCTTTCTCTAATTTCAAGATTCTTGCCAGGTATCTGGCTTTTTCTTTGCTTTAAAGATTGTAGCTCAGTATTATTTTCTTTATATTTATCATCGAGTTGTTTTAATTCTAATTTCAATTCGTCTCTTTGAAGAATTAAATTTTGCCATTTCTTTTCAATTGACATTTTGTCCAAACCGGCCTCTGCAAGGGATTTATAGAAGACCGTCTCATCGGGTTCAGAATTGTAGTCTAACTGCTTTGCAAGAGTGCCGTAACCTTCAGCATTTTTCTTTTTCCTTTCCAGCTCTTTTTGAAGATTTTCAATGTCTATATCAATCTGCCTGAGATGTTGTCCAGTTTCGTCTCTATTAATTGCAATGTTCAGTCCATTTTCCATTTGTTTTAAATTTTCCAATTCAGCATTTAGAGTTGCTATTTGATTTTTTATCTGAAATAGCTGATTTTGTTTATCGACTATGGCTTTGTTCAATAAATCAATTTTAATTTTAGAAAAAAAGGGAGAGACAATTCGTAAGCAATTCTTAGATTCCTGTATCTCGAAAGAAAGTTTCTCAAACTGATTTGCTTCACTTATTATTGGTTTTAATTGTTGCAGTTGTTTATTTGCTTTTTGGATTGCCTCGTAAGATTTAGTCAGATCGTCATAATTTTTCTTTAATTCTCTGATTTTTTCTCTAATATCTACCTTCTCCAGCATGTAATTGCGCAAGAAATCATTTAGATCACCAATTACTTTTATAGCGACGGTTTGATTAAATAGACCCAATGCCTTCTCAGAAAGTAAGCCAAAAGTCTTGCGAAAGGAAACGCTGTAATTTATAAATTGATCATAAATGTCGGTATTTCCATTTTCAATAAGTCTTTTCTTTAAATCCTTTATGCTGGATACATTATTGAAGTGTTCTTCTATATTCAATTCTTTATCCGACTTTACAAAAAATTTTCTTATAGAATCATTTTCAAACCAGAACACTTGGGCTAAGGTTATTTTTTGCTGATAGCCCGAATTAAAAAAATATGCAAGCAAAACAGAATAATCATCTTTTGTTCGTAAATATTGAACTTTACTTGTATTTTGATCTACATCATCCTTCAATCTTCCATAAGCACCTAAGACATAGGTCTTTTCGTCCCTTTCCCTTCTTTTTTCAGGTAATGAGGCAAGATTGTAATTTCTTATAGTATTTGGCACTAATAATGTTAGTAAAGCATCTACTATTGTAGATTTACCCGAACCATTTGCACCAGTAAGCAAGGAAGTATAACCGTTAGGTTCAATTCTCCTTATACTTTTATTAAAAGTACCCCAATTATATACTTCCAATCTATGTAAACGGAAGCCTATTTGCTTATTGTCTGATTCAAACAGGTTTTTCTGCATGTTGCTGTAGTCTTTGTTTAATGTCATTCAGAGTTTCAGCCGTAATTTTCGCTTTTATGATGGCTCTGATTTCATATTCTTCTTTTCCGGGGTTTTTTAAAGGTCTTAAAAAGCCCAAATCTATAACTTTATTGATGGTCGCATCAAGTTTTCCTCGCTGTTTTTTTTCGTCAGTTTTTTCTTTAAAGAATGGAAGTAGCATTTCATACAAATCCTCTTTTGTAAGAATTGGAGAGCGGATAGAATCAGTACTTCCTAAATCATATTGCAGCAATTTTTCACGAAGCAAAACGCATAGCAAAGTAACATCATAACTTAATGGAATTCTACGTGTAAGTCTTGGCAAATAGTAATTTTTATCTTCCTCTTCAAATTCTTTCTGTTTTAGAAATGCATAGCCTTCAGGTTCATTTATGAAAACATTTACTCCGATTTTTTCAAAATAATCTTTGACAGAGGTTCGATTGGACAGCAAATTCTCCCAAATATCTTTATCATCGTAATGAATTGCTCCTTGCAATAATTTGATGATAACAGGCGCATAACTTAATATTTTTTCATTTTCCATAACTGATCGTTACTTTATTTGATAAAAATAATTTGTGGAATTTTGATCTCAAAACATAGTTTGTTAGTAATTAATTTATTCTCAACGATAATGTTAACTTGAGTTTCATCATTAATAATATGTTTATTATCTTCAGTGGCAATCTTGAAATAGGTGATTAATTCAGAAATTCCTTTCTCAATCGGAAATTTTTCTATAACTTCTTGTAAGGTTATTTGCGGATAATAAAGCAAGAAACCATGAATTCTACCTTTTAGTTCACTTTCATCAATGAAAAACTGATTGAATAAACCTTCCAACTCCAATTCATCTTTGCCTATTTCAATTAATTTATCTATAAAGGTTGGTTTTTGTGTTGGCGCCCAAAGTGGTTTATCCATAATTATTTCTATTACAGGATCACCTTCTAAAAATATAAAATCCTTCTCGCTTGGATGCCTTTCAATAATTTCCAGTGCTATTCGTTCTATATTTACAATCAATTCCATTACTCTTCGGTTTTCTTGTAAATTTTTTTCATCTAATATTTTTCTTAACTGCTCTGATAGACGGTGATTTGACCTGATGACTTTATCGCCTGCTTCTAATAAATTTTTTTTAATTTTTTTCAAAAATTTATCGTCTGCTTCCAAAGCACGAATAACTGGCAAATTATATACACTCTCAATTAAATGTTTTAATTCTTCTTCCTTAGAAGGAGACATTAAAAATCTCCAAAATGCATAAAAACTTTTTCCCTGATCAGAATCTTTGAGAGTTTCATCTGCATCCAGAACAAATCCAACTATTTTCCCTTTTATCAATGCTTCCTTTAACTGTTTTTGTTGAACAGAGCGAGTAATATCTTTAAAATTTTGCTCTACTTGTCGGAAATCAGAAAGTAATTTACGCGCTTCGCCGTTGACCCAAAAAAATTTTTCCTTTATTTGAGTCGAGTTAAGTAGCTCAACCTGGCCGGTGGATTTTATTTTTTCAATCTCTGCGTCAATATTTTCTTTTTGCTTTTTTAGTAGGTTTAACCTCTCCAAAGGATCTTCAGTACTTTTATTAATAATATCTTGAAGTTCTTGTAAAATTCTAAGGAATCTTGATTCCGTTCCAATAAATTCTTTTTTATCAATGTCTTCAAGCCATTGGAACACTCTTTCAGTTTCAGGAGTTAATTCAAGAACAGGATTATCGCTACTCGGATCATAATGTTTCCTCAAAAAACGATGATCGTCATCACACCAATTGTCTATATAACTTTGAGCGGTTTGGGGATATGCTTCAGGATTGTCTTTTCTTAAATCTTCCAAGTAATCACTTAGAACCTCTACTAACTCTGCATTTGGAATAGTAATTTTCTCAGCTTTTTTGAACCTAATATATAAAAAGCTCAAAATAAATGCGGCATTAGGACTCGCCAATAATTTAAATGAAGGTGAAGTATCTAAGACAAATTTAATTTTATCATGATCCATATATAGAACCTAAATAATCTCAAATAGTTTTTATTTCATGACTCTCCTTATCTGAATTGATGGAATTTTGTCCCTCACCACTGCAAAAATGTATATTTTCGGACTCTATAAAAATGTTCTTTCTCATAACAATTAAGACTTAGGTTTTTACTTTTCATGGAGGAACTTCTTCATTATATGTACATGCATCTGCATTACGATGAATTTCAATTGGACATTTATTTCCACCATTGTGATAACTGAATTTACAATTTTTGCATTTGCTCATAGAAATCACCTTTTGAATTTAATTGACTGTACTTATGAAAAAGGGGGAAGGCACTACCGTGCCTTCACCGAATCCAGCGCCTGCGCCACCATCGCCCTGTAAGCATCCACGTTCGTAGAGTAATGCTCCCTCGCCTTCACAGCATCAGGCTCATTGCCCTTCAGCTTCTCAAGGCGCGCCATGGTGTGCTTTGCCGTGTCCACAACCCACCTGTCCCTCGTGGCTGCATCCACGATCTGTAGGGACTCTGGTCTGATGGACGTGATAACGTTCCCTTCTTTCGTTGTATATGTAGTTGGCTTGCCTATGACCGCGATGAACTCAGGCGGCGTCACTTTTGCAAGCACCTGCGCGGCTTCGGGCTGGTACTGCCCTGCGTACACGAAGAACGCGCCTGTGGGGTCAACGATGCGCCCGCGCCAGAACTCAGCCTCCTGTCCCATGTCCTCTTTCTCGGTCAGCGTGCCGACAACGAAGACGCGGTTGCACTTTGCCCCTGTGGGCGTGAGGAGGTACTGGGGCGAGTACTGGTCGCTCCCTTCTTTTGCCTGGAGGTTCGATTCCCTGAACTCTGCTGCGAATATGCGGTGAGCTACTTCGCGAACGAATCCTGATCCATTTTCTGCCATGGTTTAAGCCTCCTGTGCGACCGGCGAAGCTGCTGTTGCCAGAAGCTTCTTTATCTCCTCTTCTATCGGCTTTACATCCTGGCTGATCGTGTCCACGAGTATGAACCTGTCAAGCTTTCTCCCGGATACGGCAAAATACCTGCCCACAAGCTGCCGTTTAATCGCATCAAGCACAACGGACTGGTCAAGCGCCTCTGTCGCCATCTCCTTGGCTTTCTCAAGCGTGATCCCGGTCAGTTTTTCGGTGACTTCCCTGTTCAGCAGGATGTCCTGCACTTTCTCTCCGTCGTCCATGACAGCTTTTACCCTGAGGTCGTATATGCCGTCTACCTTTCCGTGTTCTCCGCACGCGCCTTTCACCAGCGCCCTGTTGCATTCCGGGCACCTCTTTATCAAGCCTGAGCCGCTCTGGATATCCACAATTGCGCCTGTGTACTCGGTCAGCGTTGAACGTACCTCAATATCCGCTTTTATGGGTTCTATGGAGCTTGTCTTATTGAGCTTGATGCTAAACTGACCCTGCCACTCTGAAGTGGTGACATTCTTGAAAAGGTAACTTTTACCTTCTTCAACCTGAGGCAGGTTCGCTTTTGTCCATTTTGTGAATTTTATTGTACCTGACTCATCTCCCAGCAGTCCCACCTGTGAAACAGATTCATGGTTTGTCTCCCATAGCTGGACAACCTTGGCTCGCAGCGTTACCCATTTCCCATCTTCCTTAATATCGGATACCTTAACCTGCGGCATCTCAATGTTTATATCCTCTTTTATTGGGATAATCTCACTGGTCCGATTGAGTTTGATGCTAAACTGACCCTGCCACTCTGAAGTGGTGACATTCTTGAACAGGTAACTTTTACCTTCTTCAATCGGGGGAAGCGCCGCTTTTTTCCATTTTGTGAATTTTATTGTACCTGATTCATCTCCGATTAACCCAGCTTGCGAGATCGCCTCTTGATTGCTATCCCATAACTGGACAACCTTGACTCGCAGCGTTATCCATTTCCCATCCTCTTTAACATCTGATACTTTCATGGTGGGTGTTTCCTTCGGTGAAAAAAATTCAGTCCTCGGGATATTGTGCTGCTTCAGAAAATAGTTGATTACGTTCCTGCGCGCTTCTTCAGCCGGAACCTTGAACTTGTTTATTAACTGGTCCAGCCTTGTCTCGATCTCATCTGTCTTTACTTTTACGCCCAGTTCTGAAAATCGGGCTTCTATCTTTGTTGCTATTTCGCTCATATTTTTCCTCAAGCCTCTAGTTTGTTTTGTTTTATTTGAGAGGCAAACTAAACTATCTCCTGTGAGGATATAAAGCTTCTCAGAGCGGGGTGAAAGTAATATCCTGTTTTGAATTTTGTTTTAGTTTTATTTTGAATTTACATTCGATGTGAGTATCTCCAGAAGCCTGCCAAGCACGGCATCCACCCCTTCTCCCGTAAGCGTGGACATGCTCATATCAGCGCCCTCCACAGGCTTGGAGATATCGATCTTATTTGCCACGACCAGTATCGGAACCTCAAACTCCTTCTTTATTTCCTCAAGGAGATGCATCTGCTTCTCAAGCGTATAGCCGCATGTCTCAGACGGGTCGATAATATACAGTATCACCTTTCCAACGTGCTTGAGCGCGGATATCGCCTGGAGTTCTATCTCGTTCCTTTCCTCAAGAGGACGGTCAAGCAGTCCCGGGGTGTCTATGACCTGATACCTTATCCCATCCCTTGTAAAATGCCCCACAGCCAGCCCCTTCGTGGTAAAAGGATAAGAGGCGATCTCAGGCCGCGCGCTGCTCACAAGCGCCACGAAACTGGATTTGCCCACATTGGGATAGCCTGCGACCACTATTGTCGGAGCATCGCTGATATCAGGAAGCTTTCGCAGTTTGTTCCGCGCCTCATTGAGAAAGCGCAGGCTGCCGTCGATGCTGTTCACGATTGAAGATATCCTGCCGAACGCCTGTTTCCGCACCACTTTCGCATCTTCGGCGTCGCGCATCATCCCCACGTACTTTCTTGCCATTTCGTTTATCTTATTGCCTGCCCATTGTACAGAGGCAAGGTTCATTTTCAGCTCTTCGATACCCACAAGAATATCTGCAAGCTCAATGTAAAAAGGCGGCATCTGGTCAAAGCTCGGGAATTTTTTAACTGCGTTTATGAGGTTATCACTGAGTATATTGGCTGCCGTGAGCACCATAGATTCCTCTGCTTTGAGTTTTGATGCACGGTCCAGGATCCGTTTTCCGTGCTTTGCACGGGCTGCGCGGCGGAAGGATTTGTCGAGTAGTTCCTCTGCCGTGGGAACTGTGGGGATTTTTTCGAATATCATATTTATCTGTAATTATAATTTTTATAAATGTCCACTAATGAAACAAATATGCTCGGTGAGGTTATAAGGTTAGTGCTGAACCGATTTATTTGAAGACCCGGGGCAAGGTTAGAGCGAAAGCTTTTATTACAGGACTGCGTAAAAAGGAAAACTTCCATTAACTTACGATCAGAGGATAATTATGAGATGGCAAGGTAAATCAAGACGCAGTTATACAGGCGGAAGAATAATCCGCGCAAGAGGCAAAAGAAGATATGAGCTCGGCGGCGAGGAGGCAAATACCCTCCTTGGCAAAACGATCAGGAAAACCGCAAAGACCCTGGGTGGAGAGGAAAAAGTGCGCCTCTTAAGAACAGACACGGCAGTGGTTACAGACCCGAATACAAAGGCAGCGAAGAAAGTCAGGATAGAGACTGTATCAGGCAATCCTGCCAATATACACTACGTCAGGCGCAACATCCTGACTAAGGGTGCGATCATTAAAACAGAGATCGGAAGCGCCAGAATTACTAACAGACCCGGGCAGGAAGGCAGCGTGAACGCTGTCCTCATCCCCAGTACTGCTTAAAAGTCACCCACACCTCAGGCAGGTGTTCCTGTAACGCTTCATTTGAGCTACAGCAGGCATCCAGCCTTTTTCTTTTCTCAAGTGCACGAGCCAGGGGCTTTCCGAGCAATCTTCTAATTCCTGTTTCGTATTGCCCGAGAAGCCCGATGTCATCGTTTTCCAGGGCTTTTATAATCGTTTTTCCTGCGATCTCCCCTGCCAGCATCGCATTGTTGATACCCGCGCCCGTGACCGGGTCAGCCATGCCCGCACTGTCGCCTGCAAGCAGTACGCTACCAAAGCAGAGCCTCTCCCTCAACCCCCCTATCGGCAGCGCGCCGGTTATGTACTCTGTTTTTATGCCATCAAGCCTATCTGAGACCGGGGAATTGCCAATAAAATCCTCCAGGTACTCCCGCGGTGATTTTATTCCTCTGGTAATGCCGACACCGACTTTTGCCGAATCTTCACCAGTAGGATATATCCATACATACCCTCCGGGCGCGTAATCCGCCCTAAAAAATATCTCACATGTACCTGGCAATGGTTCTATCCCTTTTAAGTGATACTGGGCGCATGCCGCGAACCTCTGCTGCTGCAATCCCAGGAGCGATGCGGTCTTTGAAAAAACGCCGTCAGTACCGACGATGATCCTTCCGTTTGTAATCCCGTTGCGGAATTTGACTTCATGCGACGAAATGCCTGTTAACGGCGAATCCCATTTGATCTCAGCGCCAAAGCCTTTCGCTCTCATCGCAAGAGCCATATCGAACCGCGGTCTATCCACAACGAAACCGCTCAGTCCGAAATCATGAAAAGAAAGGTCGGGAAAATACGTGCGCATCCTTGTTATCTCTGACTGGACAACGGAACCATCCGGCACGTCCATATTGATAGTGCGGCTGATGTACCCGGCGCACGGCGACCTGCATGAGGCGTTCTTCTCCAGCACAAGCACGCGATACCCCGCCTGTGCTACAGCCGCCGCCGTAACCGACCCCGCTGGTCCCGCACCTACCACAACAATGTCATAATCCATCAACGGTAGACCCATTCAGGCGAGTAATACCTGGGCTTGAGCCTGTTCGTGAGTTCCTTTTCCTCCGGGCTCAGGGTCCCTGTCCTGAGACTGATGCGGAAGCGTTCCTCAAACTTCTTTTTCATGATCTCCTTGACCTCTTCCATATCGCGCACCTCCCCAAGCTCGCGGTCAAGCCAGGTAAGGCCTTCTCTTATGGATGCTATTTTCTTATCCAGGAACTTTTCTTTCGGGATGTTGGAAATCCGGAGCATCTCCTCGATATCAAAATCAAGCAGCAGTGTCCCGTTCTGGAGAAGCTTCCCCTCCCACCGGGTCTGGGCATTGCCAGATATCTTTTTGTTATCCACCACGACATCGTTTATTGGACGGAAAGCTGCGTTCAAGCCGTAGTGAATGAGGGTATCTATGAGGATTCCGCATACCTGCTTGTATGATTCTATGATATCGAGCGGGAACAGGTCGTTATCAATCGTCCCGACAACCCCGTAGTTTATCTGCCTGCACCTGTCATCCGAGAACGCTATCCCGCCCCCGCTTATCCTTCTTGTTATGGTATAGTCCCTGCACTGCTCCAGGTCCAGTTCCACCTCAGCCTTCTGGAAAAATCCAAGGATTATGGATTTCCTGGGCGTCCAGAAAAAGAAGGTATTACCTTCCCCGCCTTTCAGTATTGCCTCGTCCATAGCCATCATGTCGCGTATATCCACAAGCCCGAAATCTATGAAGCGCCATTCTTCCATATTCATCCCTCCATCGCTTTCATTATGGATTCGGTGAAATCGGCAGGCGATGTTCCTGGGGACTGGATGTTCTCTCTCAGATAGGTCTCTTCGATATTTCTTTGTATCTCCTCGCGTATCACAGGTGCTCCCTTTAAATGCTCAAGTACCTTGAAGATAGCCTCTTCGGGGAAAAGGAAAAAATCTCCTGATATCGTTATGTCTTTAATTATGCCGTTCTCTACCGTCACGAACGACCTGATAAGTCCGCCCTTTGATTTATGTATGCCAGGCCTTATTTTTGTTAAGTCCATCATGATTGCTCCGTATTTTCGAAATGGCTTGATGCTATAAAAGAATAACGAATGACCACGCGGGTCAGAATTCGCTGGTTTTTTATACTTTTAAGTTTTATAATGTTACTTGCCGGATTAGAAAGAGAAAAAGGGAGGTAAAAATTGAACCAGAGGATCTTAGAGCTATTAAACGGTACATTGGGTTTATTCCTGTTCTTGGTAACACTGGTAGTAATAAGGGACCTTAAAAAGAAGATTAACTTAAGAGAATCCGGACTCCAGGTTCCCATTGCACTTTTTGTCATCGGCATACTGGTTTTTTCAATAGGGGAACTGTATAAGTATGGTCCCTTTGCTATGGATATTGACCCGATTATTGCAGAACTGTTCGAGACAGTCTACCTTTTATTAACAATAGGAGCGGTTTTTTCTCTGCTGGGGTTAAAGAAACCTTAATTATCATTAAAGTAAGAGTGGTCTTTGCATGAGATGGGCATCGTTACGACTTAAGATCCCGGATAACTGGATGATGCAGTTGCTAAGTGAGCACAGAGTGGATATCAGGGTCTTTGGCTGCGTACCCTATCAATCGCGGGGTGGAAGAGGTCTGGTCAGGCTCAGTTCAGACGAGAACCTGGATGATATACTTAACAGGATACGGAGCCGTAAGGAAGTGGTGAGAGCCAGTTTCACGCGCGAATCTGACCGTACGGTCATGGGGGAGGTTGTTATTGACAAATGCGCAGCCTGCATAGCCCTGAAGCAGTCAGATTGCTTCATGGTCTCATCCAAGTCAAGGGATGATGGATGGCTTGAATGGGCTGTTGCAGCAGAGAGCAACAGCACTATACATGATCTGGTTTACCTTCTGGAAAAGAACAAATGCGAGGTCAATCTGACCAGAATATCAGGCTCCTCAGGCGCATCAGGTCTTACCCTGAGGCAGGAGGAAATACTCCATTTTGCATACAGCAACGGATACTATGAATATCCAAGGAGGATAAGCCTCCGTAATCTCTCCAGGATTTTTGAAGTATCTCCCTCCACAATGTCTGAGATTCTCAGGGCAGGGCAGAGAAGGGTTTTTTCTGAGTATTTCGGGATCTCCAAAGTCTAAACCCGAGCTCCCGTACATGTTCGGGAGAAAGTGGATTTCGCATCAGGATAAAGATGACTGTGCAGGCACTGTACATCAGCGGCCTGTAAGGAAAATATATGGAGGAATAGCAATGGCAGAAGATAAAAGAAGTACATGGCCTGGCACTGATTATCAGTCCCAGATATACCATGATCCCAACCAGAAGGGACCGAAGAGAGAATAATCCCTGGCAACAGATCGAATCGGCGGTCGATTCCGCGCTTGGACACAGATATTCGTGCTGGGGAGCATGCTTTCATGATTAAGGGCTTCCCGACACGCATATAGGATCTAAAATATCACAAAAGAGGCTGTGAGATTAACTGATTCGTGGGGATAGACCGAGACAAAAGAATAATATTTTTATTTTTTATTCATATTTATATAGCTAGGTTTCTATTTTAAAATTTAGTATCCTGACCGAATTATTGCGAGCTTACATGCTCTTCCTCACCTTCGCTATCCTGTCCCGTATCTCCGCTGCCCGCTCAAATTCCAGGTTCTTCGCAGCCCTGTGCATCTCGGCCTCAAGTTCCACGATATAGTTGAATACCTCTTCCTTTGGCGGAAGCGCAGCCTCTATTATCTCGCGCTTCTCCACAGCTTTCCGGATGGTCTGCGGTGTGATGTTGTGCTCCTGGTTGTATCTTACCTGCATCGCCCGCCTGCGGTTCGTCTCGTCTATCGCCCTCTGCATCGAACCCGTCATATTGTCCGCGTACATGACCACCCTGCCCTCGATATTCCTTGAAGTCCTGCCTATGGTCTGCAATAGCGAGCGATCAGAACGCAGGAACCCCTCCTTATCCGCATCCAGTACCGCCACAAGCGCCACCTCAGGGATATCAAGTCCTTCACGCAGCAGGTTAATCCCGACAAGTACATCGAACTCGCCCAGGCGCAGCCCGCGAATTATCTCTATGCGCTCAAGAGTTTCTATCTCGGAGTGCATATACCTGGCCTTGATACCTACGCCGAGAAGATATTCCGTAAGGTCTTCAGCCATCCGTTTTGTGAGAGTCGTAGCAAGTACCCTATGCTTTTTCTCGGTCTTCGCGCGTATTTCCCCGATAAGGTCGTCTATCTGCCCTTTCACTGGTTTTACAGCTATCTCAGGGTCAACAAGTCCCGTGGGGCGGATGATCTGCTCCACTACCTGCTCGCTTCGTACCAGCTCGTAATCGGCAGGCGTGGCAGAGATGTACAGTACCTGGTTCACCCTTGCACTGAACTCCTCAAAGGTCAGGGGGCGGTTATCAAACGCAGAAGGCAGCCTGAACCCGTAATCGATAAGCGCTTCCTTCCTCGCATGGTCGCCTGCATGCATTCCCCGCAGTTGGGGGAGCGTGACATGCGATTCATCGATTACGATAAGGAAGTCTTTCGGGAAATAATCCAGAAGCGTGTACGGCGGCTCACCAGCCCTTCTTCCGTCCATATGCCGGCTGTAGTTCTCTATCCCCTGGCAGTATCCTATCTCCCTCATCATCTCGATGTCGAACTTCGTGCGCTGCTCAAGGCGCGCAGCCTCAAGTATCTTTCCTGTGGATTTAAGTTCCCTGAGCCTGTCCCTGAGTTCAGATTCGATCGACCCGATAGCAGCCTCTATCCTCTCCTGCGGCATTACGAAATGCTTTGCCGGGTATATCACTAAAGCATCGTGTTCCTTAAGTATCTTCCCGGTAAGGGTATCAAATTCCGAGATTCTCTCGATTTCATCACCGAAGAGTTCAATCCTGATGCCGCATGAAGCATACGAGGGGAATACTTCTATCGTATCACCGCGCACTCTGAACTTACCCGCGCCAAAATCAATATCATTGCGTTCATACTGCACATCCACAAGCCTTGAAAGTATAACCCGCCGTGGCGATTCCTCTCCTTTTTTAAGCTGAATGGACATATCCCGCCACTCCTGCGGGGAACCGATGCCGTATATGCAGGAGACGCTTGCGACAACGATAACATCCCGGCGCTCGAACAGAGAACTTGTGGCAGAGAGGCGCATCCTGTTTATCTCCTCGTTTATGGATGCATCCTTTTCTATGTACGTATCGGTCTGCGGGATGTACGCCTCAGGCTGGTAGTAGTCGTAGTAGCTCACGAAGTACTCCACAGCGTTCTCAGGGAAGAAAGCCTTGAACTCGGAGTACAACTGCGCTGCAAGGGTCTTGTTGTGGGAGATAACAAGCGTTGGTCTCTGTACCTTATTTATCACGTTGGCTACTGTGAAGGTCTTGCCAGAGCCTGTGACCCCGAGCAGCGTCTGGTGCTTCAATCCCTGTTCTAACCCTTTGCTCAGCTCTTCGATGGCTTTTGGCTGGTCGCCTTTGGGTTCGAATCCGGATACGAGTTTAAATGTTCCCATCACACCTGACAGGGAGCAATCAGTACTTATCTTTTCCTGTGATAAAAGCTGGCTTGCTATCACTTTTCTGACAGGATTTATAAGTATTTACAATACGAACAACGTGAACAGGAGATAGCCGATCGTCATCATTATCACGGAATGCTTCAATCCTGAGAGGACGCTGCCTTCTCCCATCACTCCGGCTATCAACCCTGAGGAGAATCCCTGTATCATAGCCCCGTGGAAGAAAAGGCGGTTGTACGCACCCATCATCTCCCGGGTGAGCCTTATAGAACTGCCGCGCGAACCAGAAGCAGATACCTTTTCGCTTGCTTTTACCATCTCCTCGAGGAAGGTCGAGGAAATGATGTAGATGATGCCGATAAATACAAGGAACGATATATAAATAATTACTATATAAATAAACATGCTCATCTTGCGCTCGTTCTTCAACTCCTGCTCAGCCGCGGCATCCCTTGCAGCCACGGTCAGCACTTCGCCTATATCGCCGCTTGATTCATTCGCCTTTGTCAGAAGGGTGACCGAGCGCGCCACGATATTGGTCCTGATGCGGTTGGCAAACCGGCGAAGCGATTCATTGATAGCAATCCCCCATTCTATGTCATTCCATATTTTCTTGATCTCCTTGCCCATCCCCATATCAGATCTCGTCATCAGCCTGATAGAATCGCGAAGCGTCATTCCAGTCTCATTGGTACTGGCAAGCTTCTTCAGGAAATCAGGGATTTGCGACTGTATCTTATCCTCCCTCCCCTTCTTGTACTCGTGGAATATTATCAGCGGTATCACGATCATGTAAATAGCGTAAACTATTTTATCGTCTATATAATCAATAAAGTTGGGCGATTTCTGCCCCTGCACGATAGAGATCACAAGGTAAATAAGAGCGATCGGTATGCTGACTGCCAGAGAATATATAGGGTTCTCCCTGAGCGGCTTTAAAGGGTCGCGGAGCATCTTTTTTATCTTGATCGAGTCCCTTGATTTTATAAAGCTCAAAAATGTATCCTTCTCAGCCGTTTCAGGGACGGCTATTTCACCTACGAGGCTCTCCGTGGGCAGAAGTGGCGCCTCTCCGGTAGCCCCGGGGGTTATGATACTAATCATAACTACGAACATCATTGAGCCGATAGGTATAACGGCGTATATTATCGCGTATACCATTATGTCGTTGCCCGATCCCATGACCGACATCATTACGCCAAGGATGATTATGAACAGAGGTCCTGCCACGAAAGCCGTGACATAGGATTCAGCTATCAGACCAAGCGTTTCAAGGAACCCTTTCTGCTCTACCTTCGCATGGTTGAGGTATTGCTCTGATTTATCCCGAAAGTAAGTGGGGATATTGCCGCCGCTGTCGATCACAGTAAGGAGGTTGTACATGAGGTCCTTGAACTTATCAGATGGCGTGATCTCGCAGATGTTATGGAGCGCTGTCCTCAAATCATTTCCGAAGAAATCCATATCACGCAGGACGACATCCACTTCCCTGGAGGTTTCCCCGTACGTATCCGCGCATTTGCTGATGGAGCGCAGTATCTCGATAACATTCATCCCGCCGCGGCTCAGGGCATACATGAAGGTGACCGCGTAGGGCAGGTTCTTATCGATCTGTCCTTTCCTCTCACCAGCCATGAAACCCGGATAGAAAAGAAAGAGCATGTAGGTTATACCACCAAATAGGCCGGTAAGGAAAATAGTAATGAATAGCGAAATGGATATGTTCCTGTACTTGAGCATCCAGGCGTTCGAAGGAGAGAACGTAAGATGCGTGAGCTTATCCGGAAGCCCGACCAGGGATACAAGGATATAAGCCGCCATCAGGCCCATGAGCGCCCCCAGAAGACCCATTATTAGGGAGTAAAATAATGCATTGGAAATATATATCTCGTAGGACATGGGAATGCGCGCCTGGCGCATCGCCTTTCTCAGGTCCCGGTACCTGTCATGGTGAGATTTGATCCTGTCGCCGAGAAGAACGAACGGCAGCCTTTTTAATTTTGCAAAAAAGAGTTCTATCTTTTTATTCAGATTTTTTTCTGCCATATATCTCTCATAAAGTGATATTCAGCTTGGTGAGCACCTTCTCAGGTGTCGCCTGATAATCGTGGATGATTGTGGCTATAGCATTGAAATCAGTTATTTTGTTGGTTACCATGAACTCAAGTATCTTCTGCCTGTAGATCAGTTCCTTTTTCAGGTCTGCCGGACTCCAGCCTCTCCGTATCATTATTTCATTGAGGGCCTTTGATTCTCCCACCCTTGGGAATTTGTCGGTCAGGGGGTCCCAGACAAAGATGTCGTTCGTCCTTATGTTCCTGGTCGTGGGGTCTATATCCGTGATCTCAACAAGCTTCATATTGCGGCGCGCTCTTTTACCGCCTACGTATGTCTGGGACTGGATACTTATGATATTAAGTGCCTGTATCATCGTCCTGGGCACGCTGATAGGAGGGTTCTCAAGCCTGTGTATGGCACTTGCTACCGAATCTGCATGCATGGTCGAGAACGTGGTGTGACCGGTGCTCATCGCCTGGAAAAGCGTGAGCGCCTCTTTACCTCGCACCTCGCCCACAAGCAGGAATTCAGGTCTCTGCCGCAGTGCAGCCCTCAGAAGCTCGTACATGTCTATGCTGCCTCTACCGTCAGCAGTGAACGAGTCCCTTGTCACGCCGGGTATCCAGTTGGGGTGCGGTAGCTTCAGTTCCCGCGTATCTTCCAGCGTCACTATCTTTGCCTGTGAAGGTATGAAAAGTGATACTGCGTTAAGAGAAGAGGTCTTACCCGATGCTGTTCCTCCTGCATAGATCAGGCTCTTGTTGTTCTCAATACAGAGCCACAGGTACGCCATCGCTTCTGCAGAGAACGTGTTCCAGTTAATAAGATCGATAGGTGTTATCGGGACTTCGCTGAACTTCCTGATGGTGAATGTCGCGCCGTGGGAAGTCACCTCAGTACCGAGCGTCATCTGGATGCGTGAGCCGTCCGGCATGGTAGCATCTATCATCGGTTCTGCTATCGAAATATGCTTGCCGCAGCGCTGCGCGAGCCTTATCACGTAAGAGTTCAGCTCGTTCTCGCTGTAATAGATATTAGTCGGTATATTGGTGTACTTCTTGTGGTAAAGGTAAATGGGAATATCGTGACCGTTCGCTGAGATATCCTCTATCCTGTTATCGTGCATAAGAGGATCTAATTTCCCGAATTTGATGAAATCCCTCCGGCTGTAGTATAGTATTTTCTCAAGGATTATGGGCGTAATATCGATCGCATAATCCTTTACGAGCTGTCTTACCTTGGCTACCAGAGTCTTGTCCTTATCCCCTTCGTCCTTGATATCTTCAACAAGGAGCACGTCTTTGAGCCTGTCCTTGATCTCTTTCAGGAACAGATCCTCAAATTCGGAAAGTGCCGGCTCTGCCACATAGTAGAGGTAGGCGTTGTTATTGGGGTCGAAAAGTATCACAACGAAGGCGTACGGTTCGTTCACCCAGTAGCGTTCGATCTCATTAAATCCCTGCATGCCTTCAAATGTCACAAGCGGACCGTGCAGGGCCACGTCATAAGCCTCTATGGCCTCAGCCTCTTTAGTGAAGAATGTCTTTATCTTCCCGAGCAGCGTCTGGGGCGGTTTCTCCTCAAGAATATTGGATTGCATCTCTTTTAGCTTCTTGATGCGCGTTTCGACATCGGACAGCATTTTCTCTTCAAGTAGCTCAAAGACAGCCTGTTTCTCCGGGGTGAACTGGTCTTTTAACAGGTCTCTGGTATCGTCCATCTCAAGACGTTGCAAAAAGTCCTGCGCTTTCTCAAGCGACGCCGCCTTATCCGCTGGTAATTCAAACTCTAATTTTGTTCCTGCCGGGACTTCGGCATCTTTTTTCTTTTTATGCTTTTTCTCTTTTTTAGCAGATTGGCCATCCGCAGGCGTTTCATCAACTTTTTCTTTTACTGACGCTTTATCCTTTACTCCGGCTACTTCTTCAACAGGAACTTTCTTTTCTTCCGGTTGTTGGGATGCTCCCTCTTTCTTAACTGATTCTGCCTGTATCTTCGGTGCTTCGGCGCTTACTACGGGAGCTTTTTCCTCTCCGGGCTTCTGAGGATTTTCTTCTTTTGTCACAGCTTCCGCCTGGGCAGCGGGTGGCTCGGTCTCTACGGCAGGAGTTTCCTCTGGTTTGGGCACTGGCTGGCTCTCTTCTTTAGCCCCGGCTTTTTCCTGTATAACCGGAACATCTGCCTTTACGGGCTGGGTCTTCTCATCCTCAGGACACTGTAGGGTCTCTTCTTTTATTTCTGCTTCTGCCAGTACCCCGGGATTCTCAGCTGGGAGCTTTCCTTTCTCCACCTGTTGCTCAACTTTTTCTTTCTTGCTTTTCTTGCGGGATTTTTTGGGTTGCTTCTTCTGGCTTTCGTCTGTATCCTCTTTTAACTCCACTTCTTTTTTCTCAATTTCCTCAACAGGCTCTTCAAGCTTTGCTGTGCCGATACTATCCACCTGCTGCGTTTTGGGTGTTTCTGATGCCAAAAGGTCTTCAGCCTTTTTTAAAACGCTGGAAATATCCCCAAGGTTTTTATGACCTTCCCTGGCGACTCTCAGGATTGCTTCAAGTTCCTTATAAGCTGGAGAGTTGGTGCTTAAAGAAGAGAGATGTTTTTCATATGCTCTCAGTTCATCCCTCTGTTCGACGACCTTGATCAACTTCCTTTTGAAGTCCTTTACATTCAGAGAGGGGTTTTCGGAAGCTATGTCCTCTATGAAGCTCTGTATGTCCTTTTCACCCGGCGACGTAAATTCGGCAAGGAATCCACGCACCCTCACACGTATGTCTTCCATAATTATGTTTATATATTAATCTTTTTGAAATCTTCAATGTCATTGGACAATCGAATTAATTCTTCACCAGTGATAATGACCCTGTCTCTTAACTCATCAAGTTCCTTTCGTAATTGTTTAATCCTGACCTGCATCAGGAATATCAAGATGAAGGAAATGAACAATACGATAGATAGAGCCGTAGTTATCATGTCCATTTTATTTACCTCCGAAAACGGTCCTGGCAAGACGGTCGACGAAACTTTCCTTCTCTTCCTTTTTGCTTTTTTCCTGGAACTTTTCACCTGCTATATATGCAGCAAGCCTGCGATATGCAACTGCGGCTGGAGAATTCGGAGCCCTTATGACGATCGGGACTTTGAATGCTGCGGAGCGTCTCACATTTGCATCTTCAGGTATCATTTCAAGTACTTTTGCTCCTAAAAGTTCTGCTACTTTATTACGGTTGATCTCAGTTTTTTCAAGCTCAGCCCTGTTTAAAACAACTCCTTCAACAGGTCTCCCCAGCATTTCTGTCAATGCCTTGGTTTTTAATGCATCTGCCATAGAGGCAAGTTCAGGGTTAACGACAAGAATTACCTTATCGGCAACAGCAAGCGGGATAACGCCATCCTTACTTATGCCTGCAGGTGCATCTATTAATACAAACTCCATACCCTCTATTACTGCAGACATGACCTCCCTTAATTTGTCAGGTCTAGAGTTCTGGAATCCTTTCAACGATAGACCGCTTGGTACCACTTTGAGACCGCCTGGCCCGTCATAGATAGCTTCACCTATTTTAGCAGTGCCAGCGAGTACTTCATGCAATGTAATCTTACATTTTTCAAGCCCGAGTAAAAGACCGAGATTTGCCATTCCAATATCTGCATCGAGCACTATCGTTTTCTTCCCGAGTAATGCTAATGAAGTGCCAAGGTTTAGCGTTGTCGTCGTTTTACCTGTTCCGCCTTTGCCTGAAGCTATTGTGTATACAACTGCCATTATATTCCTTCCTTCGACTAAATTAATAAATATATATTCATTGTGGGTTATTATATATTCGTTTGGGGTTAATATACCTAATTGATAATTATTATATATGATTACAATCATTATCATTGTGATAACTATATATAGTTGTGGTTCGATAAACCTGATTACAGGACTGAGCAATGCATGGCAATAACAGATGAGTTCATTAACTACTGCACCCAGACACTTGAAATTAATTTTGGAACACTGGCAAGTGAGCTCATAACTAAAGTAAAGGCGAAGAAAAATCTGGATGACAGATCGAATACCAGCGATTTTAAAGAATTTATCGATTTGATTGAACTCAACATAAGCGTGCTTGCTGGTAAAAATAAAGCGACTGATATATGTAATTCTTTCAGGAAAAAAGCAGTAGAAATAACAGAAAGCCAGAGACCGCAGGAAGCTCTTATAAATAACGATATTGATGCGGAAATAAGTGCATTTCTGGCAAAAAATTCCCTCCCAACCGAGGGTGATATTACCGACTACTCCAAGTACCTGGCAATGAAATACGGCGGAAATGCTAAAAAAGTTGAAAAAGATATAATTGAAAAAGTCAAGGCCCATGTAAAATTAGGTGTGAGCCGAAAAAAAATCAGCGAAGAAGCAAGTAACTTCCTGTCAAGATACCCCCAGCCGACATCGCAGGATATTGAAGATTTTAAAAGTTATCTCCGCCTGTTAAAACTTAATTTTAAAGAGGATGAATTGCTGGAATTAATCGAAAAGGAGCGGCTTTGCCTTAAATTCCATGGGGAACCCCGCATGGCTGGAGAAGCATCCGAACTTGATGAATTCATTGATATCTTTAAAAGGCACAATAAAAACGACATCAGCAGCGCAATGCAAAAACAGGAAATCAGCTATCTTATTAAAGATGAGTCCGGGGTCTCTGATGAATTATTATCAGAATTCGTTGACCTTATGAAACCTAATGAAAACGATATGAGAGATGCGCTGGAAGGACTTGGTCTTAAACATATGATCAGAAAACCATAATATAAAATCAATATGCATATAAAGATTATGATCTCAGGTTCGAGAGGATAAATGCCAGGAACAGAAGATGTTGCTTCACAGCAGCCCCAGGAAAAGAAAAAAAGAAAAAATAAAACCAGGATAAAGAAAATAAAAGCTGCAAAAAGGAAAAAACCTAAAAAAACCAGGGCTGGAACGAAGAAACGGGCTAAGAAAAATACTAATAAAGATAATAACAATATTATTAAATTCATTAGTGATAAAAAGGAAGTAGATGCTGATTTGGTATCAAAGGCCCAAGAGGTTGATAATACCATGAGTGATACTGGGGAGCTAAACCTAAAGCTGGTGGAGGAAGCCGCTGAAAAAAATACAAGGCGGGATAATCCTGAACTGCCCTCAAAACGTTCATTAGCCTCGACATATTTCGTATTGTTGATATTTGCATCCCTGGTACTGTTCCTGTTCGCAGGTTATACTTATCCCGCAACTGAAGAAGATATCGCAAAAAACAAAATATTCTGGGTTGTCAAAGATGGAGAATTTGACAGGGGTCTATTTACCCAATTCTATGCATCCTTAATATTTACTACATGTGTTTATTTACTGGGATATTATGTGAACTCGACATTTATAAGGTTTGGTCTTGGAGGCTGGACTACCTTTAGTATAGGTATCTATATGATTTTCTTATTTGGACTTGGGAAAATAGGAGAACTGACATATAATCACCAGTTGTTCAGCACGTTTGAGAATTTAATCCTGCCCTTCGCTT
>Ga0209749_1001436_pt1 | contig 21157 bp, 19 predicted proteins | sample EPASupsiteSAE347_FD_187267 | JGI IMG/M metagenome (GOLD analysis project Ga0209749, IMG submission 187267) | Bioremediated contaminated groundwater from EPA Superfund site, New Mexico - Sample SAE3-47 (SPAdes) (version 2) | ecosystem: Environmental > Aquatic > Deep subsurface > Groundwater >... | reverse complement strand
GTTGAGATAAGGCCTTGTTAATAAATAACTGTAACAAATTTCGTTCATCGACCGGCCATAAGAGCCTGTAAGAAAACAACTATTTGTAATGGTTATTTTCTAACAGGCTCTAAGAGTTATAGCATAAAGGAGAAAAAAATGCTCGATACAATTGCGGTGGTCTTGGTTATCGGCTGGCTTCTGGGATTGGTTTCCTCATATACGATGGGTGGATTCATCCATGTTCTCTTGGTCATCGCGGTCGTGGTGATTCTGATTCGCGTCATCGAAGGTCGACGCTTATTACGACCCTAATAACTGCTATACAGTGAGGGACTGAGTAGAACAGCCCGGCTGCTCGCGATATCAGTTTTGATAGGCACTCCCCGACACGCCGGCCATGGTGGGGATTTGATAGTTTATTTTAATGGAATTACAAAGAATGCATCAAAAAATGCGTCAAGGAGAAGAAGAAAATGGGAAAATTCATTGGAATTTGGATCAACAACAGAAAAGCTCTGGTTGTTTCCCTAGAAAAGGGTCAGGAACAACACGAAACTCACGAGTCACACGCTTCCCGTCACATCAGATTACCGGGAGAGCCGAAAGGAATGTCTCCTCACACCGGTGCTATCCCGCAATATCATGAAGATTTGCGAACCTACTTCAATGAGATTCTTGAAATCATAAAAGATGCGAAGGCAATTTTTGTTTTCGGTCCGGGAAAGGCAAAAGACAACTTGAAAAAAGCGATGATGGATTCGGGAGAACTCGGATCCAAAATCGTCGGGGTGGAACCGGCGGACAAAATGACGGCAAAACAAATTGTTGCCAAAGTTAAAGAATACTTTTTCCCCAAAAAAACCGCTGCACATGCTATGTGATCTCATGATTAATCAAATCGGGAAAGGATGATCAACTACCAACCGGAAGAAAGGAAAACCCATGGAAAAGGATTATTCCAAAGAAATAGAATCGAAGAGGGTTTTGATAAAAACAAGCCTTTCGCGGATGGAGAAGGTGAGGATTGACTTTGCCGTTGGAATCAGACCATTCGCGAAGAAATGGATCCAAACGATAGCAAGGCAATATATCGAGAGAAATCCTGAAAATGCATTGAAATTGGGTAAAGAAAGATTAACTCTTTTAAAAACCCGCGTAAATAAACTATGTGAAGATGTTGAATCGATCTGCAAAGAAGTTTTTTCAAGCGATGAATTTTGGCCGGAAACCAGAGAGTTGGGTTCGCAAAATCAGCTTGGGATAAGAATTGTACTTGGAAAACTTGGAATCATTCTTGAAGAATTTGCGTTTGTAAAAACAAAAGCTCAAACCGAGGGTGATCAAGAGTCATGGAATCAGTATGACGGTTCCGGAAACCGCCGCGAATTTGACGGGACAACGGTTTATCCTCATTCAATTGAAATTCCGGATGAAATGAAGAATTTACTCGAAGAATACCGGAATCTAATTCAGAGGAAGGATAACCTAATAGGAGAAATCAAGAGCCTGGAGTTCGAGAAACTTCAGATTCAAGCAACAAAGCTGTGGGATTCAATTTGATTTCACCAAAGCCGCATAGTCGTTCAGGGCAATCGCACGAAAAATCGACAAATTCCATTCAGTTCTCGGTGGATTACGCTTCGGCGATGGCTTGCTAATCCACCCTACAATCGCCTCTCGGTAATGCTTTCATCAATTTCATGCAATTGCCCCGCATAGTTGTTTCTCAATTGCTTTTTTTGAGCAAGAAGAGATAAGATGACAATCCGTTAAATTCATCACCAACCGGAGAATTAGTTAACATGAAAATTGAATTCAGATCGTTGGCGTCCTCGGATATCGAATTCTTAACGGCTTATGCGGCCAAATGCGATCGGATCGAAAACTCAAAAGAAATCGATCAAATCAGGGAAAGATTACAACGAAGATTTGAAGATGCAAATTACATGGGTTTCGGCGCAATCGTTGAGAATGAATTGGCCGGATTCGCGGATGGGCTGATATCCTGCGACACCCTTGAAATCAATGAAGTTTATGTAACCGACAAATTACAAAAGCTCGGCATCGGGAAAAAACTCATTGAACGTCTTATCGCGTTTGCGCAATCACGAGGAATAAAAAAGTTCGGTCTTTTCACGGAACAAGAAAATACACCCATGAAGAACCTCGCAAACAAGCTTGGTTTCAAGCTGACAACGCTCAGATTTGAAAAACAGGCCGATTGATCCGAATTAAATTTCCGGATGGGCGATCAAATAATAAAATCAGTAATCCGACCTCAATGCAACCGCTGAGCCGTCGAACATTTCCGAGGTTTTGCTTTTATCGGTAGACTCTGTTTTTCGGGAGTTATCTTCATCTTGAGTATTTTCATGATCGTCTTTGGAATTATCAACACGCTGTGATTGAACGGAAACATTCCGCCTTGCCTGACTAAAATCATGGAAAAGCAAAGTTACCTGCACATCTTTTCGTTCCTCGAGAGCTTCGCTGATATCCGCCGGAGATTCGGGTGTTTTGGGAGATTCCTCAACAACTTTCATTTTCTCGGGAATCGGCAATGAAAGCTGTGACTCAACGGAGCATGATGAATCAAACGCCTGGCGATGAAACGTGTCGAGACGTTTTTTAATTTCTTGAATTCGTTGACTAATAGCCTTTGCATCCTGCTGTGCATATGAAGCCGATACGCTTACAAACGACATGACAACAATCGCAACCAAAGTACCATGCTTGATCATTTTTTCCTCCTAAGAAAGATGCTTTAAAATTCCAATAATACTGATTTCAATCAGTGTTGTGGGGTATTATTAGATTGCCGCGTCACCAACGTTCCTCGCAATGACGATAATACGTGCTTATTATTGAGTTCAAAAATTCCTCAAGCTCGGCGGATTACGGCGCTGGCGCCTAATCCGCCCTACCCGAAAACCGGCTTTCATTTTGCAGCTATCAATAAATGTTAAGATATAACTCGCAAACTTCTTACCGATCTAATATCGGCAGAAAAATTCGGCCTCTTTACTCATTAACTTATGATAAGCAATTTTTTCAGAATATATCGCCCAGAGATGGCGTAAATACCCGAAATGCGCCCGGATGGCACGGGTTTTCGGGGATACTCTTTTCATCCGGTTATTAATTATTCGGCACCCAACCCGTATGCTCCAATTTCCCCGCCTTTATCTGATGCGGTTCTCATCGGTGATTCAGCTTGGAGGTGATAATCGAACACGGCTCCCCCGCCGATAAATTGCGGATCCACATTAAGTATCGGACCGCCCATCTGATCGCAGTTTTCAGTAGCCGTTTTAAATCCGAAAATATTATTGTACAAATAGCTTCTACCGCTTTTCTTCTCTTCAATACCGATTCCCGTGCCTGAATACAGACGGTTAATCAGTATGCAATCCATCAACACCGGCATATCCGCGCCGTCAATTACAATACCGGACGACGAATCGATCGTCAGATACTTCAACACCGCGCTTGCTCCCTTAACCGACATGCCGAGTTTAGCGGATGCAATGACCCCGCCTTTTACGGTCGGACTCGCGGTGTCGTCCACCGACAATCCGGTATCGGATATCCCACGCAAGTCGAAATTCAATAGAGTAAATGCGCGATTTCCACGAAGGGAAATTCCCAGATTGCCGCCGTCGCAATAAACGTTCTGGACTTGGCATCCAAGAGTGCTTTCGGCAAGAAATCCGTTTGCGCAATCCTTAAATTTCAAATCGGAGAGCATCGTTCCGCTGGCTCCTTGCATTTGAAAGCCGGTTTCACAATATATTCCGGTAAACTGATTGATATTGACCACCGAATCGCCCAACGATATTCCGCTTTCGGCATTGGAAACCTCAAGATTGATAATTTCCGAATACGGTTGATCGCGAGCGGCCCGCAACTTTATTCCCTCCCAATCGGATTTGCTCGGCAAAGATGCGGCTGAAATGAAACGCACCGGCGCACTTCCCGATGCCTGTACCAGCAGTTTTCCCTCGATTATGATTTCGCATTTCAGCGGATCATAACCGCCTTGGGATAAATCTTGAGAAGAGACTCTGATAACGGTTCCGGGTTCGATGGTAAAAGTTCGCTTTTCGGGAACCCAAATATCGCCGTATAAATCTATCGGGCTCCAATTTTTCTTCCAAGTTATATCGGAGCTGAGTTTTCCGCCGGGAAACAATACAAGTTCTTGGGTCAGGGACGAAACGTTTCCATCCAAATCCACGGCGCACAGAGCATAACGCACTCTTGCACCCGGAACCGCGGAATCGTCAACGACGGACCGTTGAGCCATAAAGACATAATCTTCATCTTGCCATAATTGCAGCGCTTTATCTTCTTCCGCGCGATAAATTCTAAAACCTTTCAGCGGATCGCTTCCCTCATAATTCCAGGCAAGTTTGGGTCCGTCTCTCGTTTGGATTAGAGAAAATTGCGTCGGCGCGATCGGCGCTCCGGGAAGATCGCCGGTCGGCAGAGGGGAAAAAGTGCCGCTGGCCGACGAGAAACGACGCCCATCCGCGGTGGTTCCTTCGATGGTAAGCCAATATTCGGTATCTGAACGCAACGGACTGAGAACAAAGCGATGATCGACACCCAATTCGGTAGATTGCGTGCGAGTAACGGGCATGTGCTCTCCCTGATAAGCCGCGACACATTTCATGGCTTCGACCGTTACGACGTCGATGGTAACGGCCGTCGATTCGCGCTTGAAAATCGTCCATGCAATACGATTGGGTAACGGTTCAAGCTGAAAATCGATATTGTCCTCCACCTGGCCGAATGCAATTGAAATCGTCCTGGATGCGGTCTTGAAACCATCTCTTTCGACCGACAAGCGGTGAGTGCCGGTATCAAGCGATGTGAACGTATATCTGCCGCTATCGTCCGAAACAGCCTTATACAAAGATCGATGAGAAGTTATCACGGCGCCTACGACGCGATTCCCGGCCAGATCAAGAACATAGCCCGACGCGACGCCTCTTTGTATTTTTTGCTCATTTTCGCATCCCCAAAGACAGGCCATCAAGGCCATCGCCAGAAACGTAAACCATACTTTAAACGGAATAAATCCGGGATCGGGAGGCCGATATCCTTCATTCGTCATCGATCGACAACCTCTTCTGAGAAATCCGACAATTTGACGCCGAATGTTTTCCCTGAAATGTTTGCGATTTTGCACTTCCAATTTTACTCTCCGCATGGAAATTATTTTACGAACGATAATCCGTATCTGCCGAATTCAAAGCCGTTTTTGTCTGCTGTTTTAAGCGGCGATGACGCCTGGAGATGATAGTCATAGGGATTTCCGCCGACGAAATCGGGCTTTTGACGCGAGGTACCATAGCCTTCGGCGCATCCATCGTAAAGCGTCGTGAATCCATAAAGATCGTTGTATGAAATTTGCGGAGCTCCGGCTTTTAGAACCTTTATTCCCGACGTCCCGTTCTCGGCGACGGACGTTATTATGTTGTTTTCGATTATGGGAACTCCGTTTTCAATCTGAACGCCGATCAGCGCGTTGATCGTGCAATGATCGAGATAATTCGTAGTTTCCGAAGCGTTGATATATCGGAAGCCGATGCCTTCCGGAACGACAAACAAACAGTTCGCGAAAACCGATCGGCTGAAAATTCCCGACACACCCGCGGTTATTGCTTCCACCGTTGTTTCCGTAACCGTCAAACGATCTTCGGGGTTGTACGCAACATGATGAATTCCGACATCGACGTTTTCCATGATACAATTACTCATGACGAAGCGACGACAATCGACGACGGAAACAGCCGATGAAGCGATATCCTGAAAAAGGCATCCGGTCATGGACGGCGGCAGTCGGATTCCCTTATAACCAACTGCGCTGCCGCAATATCTGATCGACACGTCGTGTAAATTAACGCCGATGCCGTCGGCAAAAACGGCATAATCCTTACATCCGAAAATCTCAATAAATGCCAACTCCGACTCGCCGATCTCACTCTTCTGAAGAGTGATTCCCGCCCAGTGATCACGGGCGGCGACGCCGTCAAGTGACGTAAATTTAACGGGCAAAGCCTTTGTCCCGACAATCGATGTTCTGCCTTGTACAAGAATTTCGACCCGATTCGGATCTATTCCGATTTTGAATGCGTCTGAACTCGCCACCTGAAATTCAACACCGGGCTCAACATAAAGATTAACGCCGATTCCCACGATCAGATCGCTAACCAGCTTCACGGGTGAATCCTGAACTTTCAGCGTCAGATCTTGATTGATGTACCCCGGCATAAATACTTTTGATGAATATCGGTATTGTGACAGCGCGGCCTGATTGCTGACCGCCGCAACGGCATATTCATAAAATTTGCCGCCCTTCGCGGTTTTATCTTCGTATCTTATCGTGTTTCGATCGAGAGTATCGGTCGTAATCACCACCCAATCGGCGGAATCTTCCCGCCTCATGATGCGGTAACCGACAACCGAACTGGATGTTGAAATATTCCATTCGACCGGGATTACACCATATGTAATGAGCGTTCCGATTCGAACATTCGTCGGCGGCGAAGGAGCATCGCCCTCGGATGTTTTAAAAGGCAAATCATAGGAATATCTGAGAACGGAGTCGACGTCGATGAAACGAATTCTCGCATGATATATGGATTCGGGAGTCAAGCCCGGAATCGTGACATTGTGTTCTTCCACGGCTTCGCTCTCTTCGAGTGTTTTTCCGTAGTTTTGATCCGGGCCATATTCGACCTCACATGCCAAGGGTTTGTATGTCGTCCAAGCGATTTGCGCGGTCGAGGAAGTAACCGATTCAACCCGCGTTTGACTGATTCTTTTGGATGCGTTTGTTTGGTCAAGCTTAAAATATTCCACGCGCGTAAGTTCACTCGCATGTATTTCAACGGTTCGTTCTTCCGTCGCGTAACTCGCATGGGTTATGATTATTCGATTCAAACCGGCCGGCAACTCGGAAAGATAGAAACTGCCGTCCTTACCGGTGATCGCCTTATCCGCTTCATTGAAAAGGGAATAAACCGTCGCATTTTCTACGATATCGCCGTCGACATTGACGATACAACCCGTAAGACCGCCGGTTTGAGATTCACGAAGTCCGCACCCTAAGGCGGTCAAAGTTACAAGCAAAAGAAGCGCCGACACCAGGTTTCTTGCCGAACGGCTGTCAAGGCACGTCATAAGCGCCGATATCCTCTCCTCCGTATCCCCGACCATTTAAAAGGCTTTCCGGAGAGGGTGTATAGTTGAAATAAACGGAAGGAGAATCGACGAACGGATTTCCGCCCTGAAGAGCCGGATCAAGTCTTTGGTCAGACCCGATTCCGGTAAGGGAAGCGCCGTTTTGATCCCGATACCGCAGAGTGCTGCCGACGGCAAGATCCCAGACATCATTGGCTTGGATTGTGTGTGAAGCCGGAGCGTAAGTTGCATCGCCCCGATACAGCACGCCGATATCCGATTTTTGGGTATTGGCCAAAATCAGGTTGCTTCTGATAAGTGCTTTTCCGGATCCCAGTATTTCGATGCCGATATGTCCCTGAAGAGTATTTTTACGAACTTCATCCGCGCCTCTGATCACAATCGCGGTACCATTTGAACCGGGAGCAACGACGTTTCGAAATGCCCGGGAAGAATTGACGATATTGTTCAAATCCATTCCCGCAACACTCCAAAATTGAATCTTGTTGTCGACAAGTTCGGAAGTCTTATTTCCTCGGGATATAATTCCATAAAAACACTTCAGTGCGGTGCAGGAAGCTACAGTGACGGTTTGCGTCGTATTGGAAGCAATCAAAAAGCCCGATACGCAAGTTTCAGCCGTCAAATTTCTCAACTCCACGGGATTGCGCGCCTCGGTACATTCTACGCCCGACGCGCTGCAATCGGTAAATCGGGAATTTGAAATCGCGGGAACACCTGTTTGCCCTTGTATACCGTTTTTAGCGAAGGCCAATTTAAGACCCGTAATTCTTGAAGTATTAAGATTGGAAACCGGTTCGAAAGTTATTCCGGTCCAATCTCCGGCCTTCGGACTATCAGCGTTTGATGTAATAATCACCGGCAAGTCGGTTGTTCCTTCAATAATGAGCGTTCCTTGAATTCTCAACTCTATCTTTTTATCGGATGAAGCATCAGCGTCCCATTGATCTTGAGAAGCTACTTTTACGGTTGTGCCGCGCGTAATGGTGAGACTTGTACCTTGACTCACAAGGACATCACCGGTTAATATGTAAGATCCTTGGTCCGGCGTCCAGACCAAGTTGGTCCTTGAAATTCCAGGAAGTAAAAATGCGACGGTGTTGCTGGGAGGGCTTTCCTCGGTTGTTCCGGAAACCCTTGTCACCCGATAATAGACTTTTTGTCCGGGAACTACATTGTTGTCAACATAGCGAGGGTTGGTAAGCATATTCGTGTCGACGGCGACGAATGACCCGTTTTCGGATTCCGATCGATACAACTTATACCCGGCAAAGTCACCGGTTGTGTCGGCACTCCATGTAACAACCACGGAATCGGAGCTGGAATCTTTTCCGACCGCGACATTCGTAGGCGGATCGCCGCGGCGAGTGAAAAGAGTGGTGAATGTTTTGTCGGCGGAACGCAAGATGCGGCCTTTTTGGTCGACCGCAACACATGAAACATGATACGTAGTGGCTGGTGTTAAGTTCGAAATTACAAATTGGTGATAAGTGCTGGCCGTAGCGGTTTCGGAAGTCTTTTGTTCGTAAAGCGTGTTAAGTCCGTATTCGACATGAGAAGTTGAAGCGTCACGTGTATAGAAACTTATAACGGCTCCCGAAGAGGTGATCGAAGTAACATTGATGCTGTAGAGAGCACCTTTTTCCAAAAGAGTAAAGTTGACATTTTCGACGGTTTCACCGGAGCGCACTTCGACATTGATGGTTTGAGCTTCATAGCCGTCTTTTTCGGCCGTGACGGAGAAATATTGAGGTTCAAACCCCTCCAGTTTCCATTCTCCATTTGTATCGGTAAGCGTCGACCCCTGAGGTGTGGAAACGCGAACGCCGCTTAGAGGAGTTCCGGCCGTGTTGGCAACCAAGCCACGGAGGTTTCCCTTGACTAAATTTACGGAAGTAAGACAACCCTGCGGACCCAAAAGCCCGATGATAATCAATAATCCTAAAATTAAACGACGTTTTCTCATTGCTTCTAATGTAATTCGGATAAAATGTATCGGAACCTTAGACCATCGAGGTTCTTTTTAGAGCCTGTTAAAAAATAACCATTACAAATAGTTGTTTTCTTACAGGCTCTTATGGCCGGTCGATGAACGAAATTTGTTACAGTTATTTATTAACAAGGCCTTAGCGGTTTTATTGAATTTCCATCTTTGACGATAATATTTCTTTTCGAGAAAGGAAGGATTGATCAAATGCTTAAAACATCGGAACGCGCACACCAAATGCAGGCGTCCCCCATACGTAAACTGATTCCGTTCGCAACGGCGGCGAGAAAGAAGGGAATTACCGTCTACCCGCTAAATATCGGCCAACCGGATATTCATACGCCGGAACCAATTAGAGAAGCCATTCGGGCTTTCGACCAGAAGGTTCTTGCTTACAGCCCTTCACCAGGTGAAGATTTTCTATTGGAGGCTTTTTCCGGATATTACAAATCGAACAACATTCCTCTCGAACCCTCGGAGATAATCGTCACCACGGGAGGAAGCGAAGCTATTTTTTTCGCCTTTCTTGCCATCTGCGACGCGGGCGAAGAAGTCCTTGTTTTCGAACCGTTTTACACCAACTACAACGGAGTAGCTTTTGAAATCGATGTTACTCTCAAAGCGCTCACGACATACGCCGAGGACGGCTTTCAAATTCCCCCGATTGAAGCTGTTGAAGCAGCCATCACTCCCAAAACCCGGGGAATTTTGATCTGCAATCCCAATAATCCCACGGGAACCGTGTATTCGAAAAAGGTTTTGGAAGGTCTCGCCCGACTTGCCAAAAAGCGGAACTTATATATAATATCCGATGAAGTATATCGGGAATTCACCTACGACGGTTTAACGCACACATCAATACTGCAGATCCCGGGAATGGACGAACACGCCATTTTGATCGACAGCATCTCAAAACGCTATTCCGCTTGCGGAGCCAGAATAGGTGTTATCGCCAGTAAAAATCGTGACGTAATGGCGGGGTGTGTAAAGTTCGCTCAAGCAAGATTGAGTTCTCCCACAGTGGAACAATGGGCCGCCAGAGCGGGAATGCTCATGGATCCGTCGTATTTCCGCCCCATTTTGGAAGAATATCAGCGCCGACGCGACACGGTCATGGAAGGCTTTAAGAGCATTCCCGGCGTTGTCTGCAAGACACCATCGGGCGCTTTTTACGTCATAGCGAAACTTCCAATAAACGATGCGGAAGAATTCGCGAAATGGATGTTGACCGATTTTCAGACCGGAGGCGAAACGGTATTAGTTGCTCCGGCCGGCGGATTTTACGCTACCGAAGGATTGGGAAAAAATGAAATCCGAATAAGCTATGTTCTCGAAGTTGAGAAATTGAAGAAGGCCATGAAGGCTCTGGCCGCCGGTGTAAAGGCCTTCCAGGAATTTGAAAAACGGACGAAGGCTTCTCCGGCTAAAGCCGCTCAAGCTTCAAAATGAGCGACAAAATTCCGACGGTATTAATATCCCTTGTCGACGGCCGGGAAATTTCCCTTCCTCAGAAAGCCACGCCCGGAGCTTCCGGTTACGATATCTGCGCCCGCGAAAAAGTCGTCATTGATGCCGGATCTTTCGCCAAAGTCCCTACCGGTATGAAGATATCCGTACCGGTAGGCTACGAAGCACAGGTTAGACCACGTTCCGGGCTGGCCGCGAAACACGGAGTCACCGTATTGAACGCTCCGGGCACCATAGACAGCGATTACCGTGGTGAAGTATGCGTCATATTGATAAACCATGGGAAAGAGCGCTTTGAAGTCGAATCGGGAATGCGAATCGCGCAATTGGTCTTTGGTCGAACGGAAGAAGTATGGTTCAAGGAAGTCAAAGCCCTTGATGAATCCAAGAGAGGCGAAGGAGGGTTCGGTTCTACGGGAAAATGACCGATGGAATAATGTAAGGTCATGTTAACAAAGCAACCAAAGAATGATCAGGTTGTTTTTTGATGCGCTCCAACTACAGGAAAAGGATCATCACGGCGATTAAAAAGGAGAATGATATGGGCAAGCGTAGGGTGTGCGTAATCGGTTGTCTCGGGAAAATGGGCCAAGTTGTTTGTCGCGGTTTACTCGCCAATCATGATTATGAACTCGCCGCGGCCATCGATATTACGCGTATCGGCGACGATATCGGACAGGCTTTAAATACGTCGCATTTGGGGGTTCCCATATCTTCGAATCTTCAAAAAACCCTGGGGGAAATGAAAATAGATGCCGCTATCGACTTTACGACTCCTGCCGCCGTGGTTTCCAATGTCGCTCAATGCCTTCAAGAATCTGTTCCGGTGCTCGTAGGAACCACCGGAATTTCCCAAGAAGACTCCGAAAAGCTGCATCACCTCGCTACCAATACCAATACTCCGGTGCTGGTCGTTCCCAATTTTGCCATTGGGGCTCTATTAATGATGGAGTTCTGTAAAAAAGCGGCGCGTTATATGCCGAATATGGAAATCATCGAGCTGCATCATCCCCAGAAAATCGACAAACCCTCCGGAACAGCGCTTATAACCAGGGAAACCATTCTCAAAGCCATGGGAAAGTGGAACGACGAAGATACGGATCTCGTTCCGATTCATTCGGTGAGATTGCCAGGAATGGTGGCTCATCAGGAAGTCATATTCGGTGATGTCGGCCAATGCTTGACCATTCGTCATGATTCCTTTCAACGAGACTCTTTCATGCCCGGAATCATTATCGGTCTAAAACAGCTGTTCAGCGTAAAAGGTCTCAAAACCGGGTTGGACCTGTAAAAATAAAGCTGGAAGCGTTTATTAATAAAGCTCAATCAACGACATCGGAATTGTATTAGGATGAATCCAAATCTCCAATGAAAAGAGCTGTAACCGAAAACGGATTCACCTTCATAGAACTTATGGTCGTATTATCAATCTTTCTTATCGCGGCCGGTGCAGCTTTTACCCATTTTCGCAACAGTCGGCTGGCGACTTCGAAATTGATCTCAAATCTCTCCTTCCAGATGGACTTTCGGAAAGCTACCGAAAAACTATTTGAAAAAATCAGTGACGGCACCGAGATCGTGAAACCATTCGAAGGCGGGTCCTTACCCTTTTTTATATACAGGGATGCGATGAATTATACGCGAATTGTATACCTCGTCTCCGCGGGAAAAATTACGCTACCCGGGCAAAAAACCGAGGACATCTTTAATTTGACTGAATATATCGATAAATACGGCGGCACGTATGACCCGGCACAGCGTCAAATACTTTTCGGAAAAGTGAAGAGCATAACCTTCACGACCATATCGATAGGCGTAGTCGTGATACACCTGACAATGCTCGACGGCAGCGGAAAAGAACTCAGCTCAATCCTGGAAATCCCGCTCCGCAACCTTGGAAGCATTGATGGGTGAATCAGCGCAAAGACCGCAAACAATGTTTTTCACCAATATCGGAAAATACCCGAAGAGATTCATTGAGGAATTGGTGCGTCAAGAAAAGGGTTTCACGCTGCTGGAGCTTTTAATAGCACTGGTTATACTTCTAGTCATTGCTGGCGTCTTCTTCACCCTTTTAAGAAGCAGCACTCAGACGATTACCCTAACAAGCAACTCTTTTGCCGCCATAACCATCGGATCAAAAGTGATCACCGACTTAAATGAGGAATCAAATGTCGAAGGCACGCTTATTGAGACGACTCAAGAATTTCCGGAATTGAAAACACAAGATTCGGTAATTGAAGCGCAATCGATATATTATCGCTATTTGAAAGATTCAAAACCACCCTGGGGAACCATTGATCCCGCAATAGAGAAGGGTTTGAATCAGGAATTCGGAACCGCGTTCGATCAGTTGAAACCATTCAAACTTCAGGTATCCTTTAATCGTCTCGCTGATGAAAATTCCTCGACTCCGCAAAAACATATCGCAGAAGCAGTGATTCGAATAGACTGGGCTGAAAAAGACGGGCAGAAACGTTGCTACACGATTAAAACCGATCTTCTCAGCCCTGTCGGAGCCATGCCTTCGGAAAAAATCGCGATGAAAAAAGACGTCCTTGAACAAAAAATCAGGGAAACTTTTTTTCCTGATCTTGCGGGCAAGTCCTTGGATCAAGCTATTACTGAAACCGGCTGCGACCGGGATATGCTCCTGGAAATCGGAAAAGTTGGCGTTTATACATCGGAACTTTTGGCCGGTTTGGCGACGATCACATCCGATATCAACGACTTGGTAAAACTCAGAAAGCCTCTAATCAAAGATCCTTCTTATAAACTCGCGGAAATACAAATGGAAATTGCCCGTAAAACCGAATGTGGAGCCAGCCTGATTTATAAAATTCTTCTGGAAGCCTCTGAGAGCCTGCAAAAAGTCAAGGATTCGGCGACATCCTCCAATATCGGTTCCATTCCTCAGGCTCCTTATGTTTCAGGTTTGAAAACGTTCGAAATCGTATCAGGGGAAATCATCAAATGGATAAAAAATACTCAGCAAGAATACGAATATCTTCTTCAGGAAGGTTTTTCACCGTATCTTCTTGGACGAGAGAAAATCTATATTAAATCCAAGACTCTCGACGCAAAACGCTTGCTGGTCGCCCTTGGAAAAATTCCTCTCGACAAATGGAAAACCTTGGTTCAGCAAGAAAAGGAAAAAGTGTCGGGCCGGAATCCCTTCTACGAAAGATTATTCCTTCATGAAGAAAAAATCGCGGCGCAAAATATCGAGACCATAAAAACCTCGTACCCGAATTTGACAAAAGTCGTAGATGACCTTGATAATAAAATCTGGAAACTCGCCAAGGAAGTTCCCGGTCTAATCGCATTACACGGAGGCACATGACCGTGAAATCAGATCCCGCCGATATTAAAAACGAGACCCTCGCATCGATAATTGACAAATCCGGATTTGTTTTTCCGCTGATCATTATGGCGGCTTTATCCATGGCGTTCTTGATTTTCTACGTCCGATCTATGAGCTCGGGTTATTCCAACCAAATTCTTCATGTTGACGAAACCCTGCGGACACGCGCTATCGCCGATTCCGCATTGAGTGAAGTATTGGCTAAGGTGCGCCTTAAGCCGTATAATGAGAGATTCTTTTCGCCGAGTCCTTATCAAGCCATGAATGTCTCTCTTCTTGACGGCAGTTACGATGTTTTTGTTTGCGACACGCCACAAAAGCCGAACTGCGCCGACATCTTAATCATGGCCAAATACAACAGGGCAAAAAGTCTTTACTTTTGGAGATACAAGTTCGAAACAACCCTCTTGGATCCTTGGGGAAAAATGTACCCGATCGTTTTTTCACCTCTGAAACCCGAATTATCGGAATATAATCCGGCCGTGGTCGACTATGTAAATTCCATCATCAATGAACGGAAAAAGAATCGGCAGACAGCGATCTCCAAGGGGGAAAAATTGAAGGGGCAGCGATCATTGAGCCAACATATAGCCGTCCTAAACGGTCCGGTTGATGATAAAATCGACGATGCCGTTGATCCTTTAGCGATCACGCCGCCCGTCATACCGCTGGAAAACCCGCCCAAACCCGAACCCACATTAATCTACAGCGAAGATTTCGAAACCTGTTCAGTCGGAGCTTATCCACCAGGCTGGAAAACGATTTTCGGCGGGATTGGAATATCGATTGCCGACGACAATGCCGCCGGAGGGAAAAAATCGGCGCGTCTCGTCGGCCGCACGGATTTCAGTCGAGTCGAGCGTCTACCGGTGGACATTCAAAACAATATTACTTTCGAAGCCGATTTGATGTTTAAGGCTCCGAATACCGGCGGCAGCATCGGAATGAATTATTCCACCACGGGAAACACATTTGCTTTGAATTCGATTGTCTTCAATACGAACGGTAATATCATTTTTCACGGTCCGACCGATACGAATCTTTCAAAATGGAATCCGACTACCTGGTACAATGTTAAATGCGAAATGGATTTTTTAAGCAATTCCGCGAAGGTTTATTTAAACGGAACTCTTATTAGTGAAAATGTTCCCATTTTCTCCAAAACGTTCACTTATCCCCAAGAGAACTTATCCGGAATCCTCAAGGATTTTTGCGTACTGACGAACAATTTCTCCAGCACCGAAGCCGGAGTATCCATGAACGTCATGTATGTAGACAACATCAAAATTTCTCAATAATGGCTGACCGGTCAGCAACAACATTATCCAATTGGATGTCGATCGCACCCCCATAGCCGCGACATCACAGCAAAGTTGAATATGGCGTGTCTCGCGAACAAATACTCAAGGGTAAGCAAAAGAATGTTTATTGACAGATGCAAAATGAAAGCCGGTTTTTGGGTATCTACGCCATCCCTGGGCGATATAGGGCAGATTAGGTGCCGACACCGTAATCCGCCGAGCTCGAGGAGTTTTCGAAAGGCAGGACTCAATAACTTGCCGCTCGGCATATCGAACGCTCATCCAGCCATGAGGTCGACGCTGCTTTCATCAAGTCCGGCGAAGTTATGATACTTGGCTTGGGGAACGACAATCCAACATGTACAAATCATCCGGACACGACAATGTTGGGATATTGCAGTATTTGCAAAAAACCTTTTTGCCGAGAATGTCTGACCGAAGCGGATGATTTCTACTTTTGCGCCGAACATCGGCAAAAAAGAAATTCTAAAAATCGACATGTCGATTTAGGCGCACGTTTCAACAACCCCATCGAAGAATTTCTCGCGGGCCCGAAAAAAGGGGAAATCATGGAACAGTTTTTCGTGGCCTTCAACCCCTTCCGAAGAAGCTATTTCCTGTTCTATCTGATTTGGTATTGCTTCAGCCTCATGGTTGCTTTTTCAAAAGCACTTGTCGGAGTCATATCGTCCACGGATGGCGTAGATACGCGAAATACGCCCGGATGGCGTGCTTTTTCGCGTATATCGAAACAATTCGTTGGAATCTTCAGAATCTTCTTCAAGCACGATCCGAACGATGCAAATCACGATCGAAAAGTGAAGAATCCATGATTGATAATGTTATAGGTCCATAGTGCTTGACTTTCACCGAGTATTTCTTTTAAATGACTATTGTTTTGATTTCATTACGATAATTCGTGGAGGAAATGTAAATATGGCGTTGCATGAACAATTGGCTGAATTTCCGATGTTTTCCGTTTTTACTAATGATGAATTGAAAACGCTCTCCGAATTCATGCAGAAAGTGACATTCAACGAGGGAGAGACCATTTTCGATGAGAAATCCCCAACGAATGCCGTCTATTTCATACTCAGCGGCCGCGTCAACATCTACAAGATGCTTCATGGCAGCGTAAACTTCCTGACGATACTGGACAAGGGCGACGTGTTCGGAGAAGTCGCCTTCGTAGACCAGCAAGCGCGCTCCGCAAGCACGAAAGCCTTGGATGAGTGCTCGCTGGCCAAGTTCCTTTACGAGCATTTCGACGTTATCCAGAAGCAGGCACCCCACATCGGCATGAAACTAACCATACAAATGATGAAGGAATTGTCGCGTAAATTTCGAGCAGTTAACTCCGGCCTTGATCTCAAGACTCTCGAACACACCCTGAATGAGTTGATCCTTTCCAAACAACCAGTAAAAGTCAGCACCTCGGATGTGGAATATATCTGCAATATCCTTTATTTCGACCGCACGACGAATAGTCCGATCATGAAAATCAACATCAAGGATCAAGTCGTACTATTGCCTTTCTCGCAGATAAAATCAATCACTCTCCAAAATAAATTCGGAAAATTCTAGATTATCTTTAGAATATATCGTCCACGGATGGCGTAGATACCCGAAATACGCCTGGATAGCGTGTTTTTTCGGGTATAACCCGCAATCAGCCTCCGGCGTGTCTTTTGTTTTTTCACGCCGGAGTTTTTTTTCGGTCATATTTCTTGACCGAGCTCCTCTCGTATATGCTATCCTGGGGGATAGGATATACATGTGGAGGGAAACATGAAACATCACTCTCATCCGGATGTCGATCGCCGACTGGCACGCGTCGGAGGACACATTGAAGGCATCAGACGTATGATCGCCGAAGAAAAAGGATGTTGCGAAATACTGCAACAAATGAAAGCCGTCATTTCGGCCCTCGAAAGCGCCCGACGAATTATTTTGCTGGATCACGTACGGCATTGCCTCGGAGATGCGATCGAGAAGAAAAAAACGACATCAGCCCTCGAGGAAATCGAGCAACTGCTCGAACAAATCTGGTAGACAAATCAGGGTCTTCATCCGACACGGATAAGTCCCGCGCAAATTAATGAACCGCGGTCAAAAAAAATGAAAGCACTATCATTTGTCGTTATCACGATGCTGTTGTGGTCAATCATTCCGCTTTTCGACAAACTCGGCCTCGGTGATAAAAAGAATCTGCCCCTCATCGGATTGTCGCTTCGCCTATGTGCGGGCTTTTTGATGATTCTGCCCATCATCGTATTATCCGGAAACGTGCGGGAACAGATCGGCGAATTGAGCGGCCGCGAAATCTTCATGTTCTCGATGAGCGCGATAATTTCAATGATTATTTCACAATATTTTTATTACCGCGCTTTGCAGGAAAACGATGTGGCGCGGCTGTTTCCCATTCTTTTCGGCGGCGCGCCGGTATTGACGATGATTTGGGGATGGCTCTTTTTAAAGGAAACCTTCACGATTAAAACGCTCATCGGCGGATTGCTGATAGCGCTCGGCGGCAGCTTAATGCTCTGAGGCCGCGAATTTCGCGCAAAATTCAGGACAATTGCACGAAATCGATGAAATCATTGCCGAGAGCCGATTGTGGATGTACCCGAAAAAGCGCGCCATCCGGGCGCATTTCGGGTATCTACACCATCCCCGGGCGATATAGGGTGGATTAGGCGCCGGTGCCGAAGCGTAATTCACCGCAAACTGAATGGAATTTGTCGACTTTTCGTGCGATTGCCCTGTTCTGCGGCGAAATCGCTTGCTTTTCCCCTGTTGGTACTGTATATTTTTCCATCGCCAAAGGGGAGTAGCAGAACCGGGCATCCGATTCTAGGCAGGTCAACAATCTCGAAGAGCGATCTTCTGGCCTCCGACCGGCTTCAGCCGGGTGTGAGACTTTTGGCTACGCATATTTCAAGGTGCGTGGCCGAAAACATGCACCGGGAGGCTATAGATGATCGGAAACAAAGCAATGCTCATTCCTCTTACCATGGCGTTCGCCGTACCGGGCCTCTACGTTCGTTTAGCCCATATCGCCGTGTCGCCTATCGAGGCCACGCTCCTTTCCGGAACGGCCATCATGGCTTCGGCGTTTATTTTACTTTGGGCCTGCGACGCCGCGCAATCGGACATTTCACAATCCTTGGCGTTGGCCATAGTCGCGCTGATCGCGGTTTCCCCTGAATATGCCGTCGACATGTATTTCACGTGGATGGCCGGAAAATATCCCGACGGAAATTACGCTCACTACGCCATCGCCAACATGACGGGCGCCAATCGCCTTTTGATAGGAGTAGCATGGGTCTTCATCGTCGTCATCAACTGGTACAAAACCGGAAGCGGAGTAAAGCTGGAAAGCGAAAGAAAAACCGAAATCTTCTTTTTGGCGCTGGCGACGGTTTACGCATTCGTCATTCCGTTAAAAAATTCGTTAGCCTGGTATGATTGCATCGTCTTTATAAGCATATATGCCTGGTATATTTACAGCGTCTCGGGAAGAACATGCGAGGAATCCGAGACCGACAGCCCGGCGAAGTTCATCACCGATTTGCCGAAAATTCCGCGAAGAATCGTTACGGCGTTTCTTTTTTTATTCGCCTGCGGAACCATTCTCGCCAATGCGGAACCTTTCAGCGAGGGCTTGGTGGCAACCGGGAAAACTCTGGGAATCAACGAATTCCTTTTGGTTCAATGGCTGGCCCCGATCGCCTCCGAAACCCCGGAATTCGTGGTCGCCATCATGTTCGCATGGCGCGGACAAGCCGGTGTTGCCTTGGGCAGCCTATTGGCGGCGAAGTTGAATCAATGGACGCTGTTGGTCGGAATGATACCCGGAGTTTTCGCCTTTTCCCACAATTCGCTGGAACACTCGCTGCCTCTGGATGCGATTCAACTTCATGAAATTTTACTAACAGCCGCGCAATCGTTGCTTGCGGTCATCATTATCGCGAATCTAAGGCTTCCGCTCAGGCACGCGCTCCTTTTATTCTTCCTGTTCGCGGGACAGCTGGTTTCCCCAAATTTGGTGGAAATCCTACCGGGAGACTCTTTTTTGGGGCTTCACGATACCGACATGCACCAGGTGTTTACCTTATTGTACGTCATTGCATCGCTGACGATGATTTTGGAGCGCCCCGGCCGATTGGCACGATTGCTTAGAGCCCGTTAGAAAATTACTTTTCAACCTCCGATTCTTCCGCTAAGACGAGTTTCTCGTGTATTTGATGTTTGGCCATTCTGACGAGACGTCTGCGACGACGTCTTAAAGCCCATTTCGCTTCCACCCACCGGAAAAGAACCGGCAGAATCAAAAGGGTAAGGGCAGTCGAAGTGATCAGCCCCCCCATAACCACGACTGCCAGCGGTTTTTGAATTTCGGCACCGGACCCCGTCGCATACAACATCGGTAAATGGCCAATGAATGAGGTAAGAGCAGTCATCATCAAAGGTCGGAAACGAATGGCGCACCCTTTTCTCACCGCCCGGTTGATCGACAAGCCTTCCTGCATGAGCTGGCGAAAAAAGGCGACCAGAAGAACCCCGTTTTGAACCGCGATTCCCAACAAGACGATGAAAGCAACCGCCGCCGAAACCGACAGAGACATCTTGAATGCGATGACGGCAATGATTCCGCCGACGAGGGCGAAGGGCAGATTCAAGATGACAAGAAGAGCATCTCTCACGTAACCCATGGCCAAAATCAAAAGAATGAAAATCAGCACAATGGCCGCCGGAACAACGACCGACAATCTCGCCATGGCTCTTTGCTGGTTTTCAAATTGTCCTCCGTATTGAATGTAATATCCGGGCGGCAAATCCTTTTCAAGCAGCGAGAGTTTCTTCTGGAGATCGGCAACGAAGCCGCCAAGATCGCGGCCCCGAACGTTGGTTTCCACCACCATGCGTCTTCTGCCGTTTTCCCTGGCAATCTCGATAGGGCTTTCTATTTGTTTGATCCGACAAATTTGGTTGAGCGGAACCCATGAACCATTCCCTGTAGGCACTTTCAACCGACCGATAGCCTCTTCATCCGACCGCCATTTGTCGCCAAACCGAACGGCAATGGCAAAGCGCTGCTGTCCCTCAATCAGTTTGGAAACAACCTTACCCCCGACGCCGGTTTCGATGATGGCGTTGATTTGGGCCACATTCAGGCCGTAACGGGAAGCTGCATCATGGTCGATTTTTATTTCAATCTGTGCCATACCCGAAATTTGAGTTGCCTTGACATCCTTTGCTCCGTCAACCGTGGCTGCGAGTTCCGTCGCTTTCTGGGCGAATTTTTTCAAGATGTCGAGATCGTCGCCGAAAATCTTTATCGCGACATCGCTTTTTATTCCTGAAATCAACTCATTTACCCGAAGCGCAATGGGTTGGGAAAACGAGTATCGAAGCCCGACAATCTGTTCCAATTCCGCCCGGATTACCTCCGTCATTTCGTCTTGATTACGAAACTTTTCACCTTTTTCAGGTTGTTTGAAGGTGATAAAAATATCGCTTTGTTCAGGTCCCATCGGGTCTTCCGAAATTTCCGCCCGTCCCGTTTTACAAATGACCGCGGCAACTTCCGGGAACTGCATGATTCGCTTTTCTATCTCCGTCGATACTTTAACGGCGCCTTCCAAAGAGGCATTCGGCAATCGGACGGCATTGATCGCCAATGCGCCTTCCTGAAGGGCAGGCATGAAATCCGTACCGATCATCGGAATCAGAAAACCTGTTCCGACCAACACCAAAAGCGCCGCAAGAACCGTAATTCGAGGAATATACAAAGCCAGCGCAAGGGATTTCCCGTATAACCAGTGAATCGCCCCGGCAACA
>Ga0209749_1001435_pt1 | contig 21166 bp, 19 predicted proteins | sample EPASupsiteSAE347_FD_187267 | JGI IMG/M metagenome (GOLD analysis project Ga0209749, IMG submission 187267) | Bioremediated contaminated groundwater from EPA Superfund site, New Mexico - Sample SAE3-47 (SPAdes) (version 2) | ecosystem: Environmental > Aquatic > Deep subsurface > Groundwater >... | reverse complement strand
CCAAATCTTGGCCGTAAAGTTCACCAAGTATCTTAGAATAGTTTTCTTTATAGTTTTTCCATGGCGATTCATCGCACAGCCCGAAGGGATCAACCATGTTGACCGGATTATTGGCGCAGATAATCCCGTAGAACGGGCCCCGTTCCGCCGCCAGATTTTAATTCAAAGAACTTTCGATTAACTGGATGAATGTTAGCAAAAGAGCCTTGAAAAGCCAAGCGCCAAGATGAACTTTTCAAGCGTCCTTTTCCCTAGGATGAAAGCGACTGTGGGCCTCTTTCAGGTCGGTGATGGTCAGGCGGATGTACTTCTCGGTTGAAGATAGATTGGCGTGTCCAAGCATCTCCTGGACGTGCCGGATTCCGGCGCGGTTGCGGATCATGTGCGTGGCGCATGTGTGCCTGAACGTGTGCGGCGTGACCGGCGTCTTGAGCCGGGCAAGCCGGGCGTACTTCGTCACCAGATCGGCCAGCGCGTTCTTGCTCAAGACCTTGCCCCGGAGACTGACAAAGATTTGCTTGAAGTTCGGATCGGCGGCGTAGCGCATCAACTCCGGCCGGATGCCGTTCAGGTAGGTCTCAAGGTACTTGGCGGCGATCTTGCCGATCGGGACGACGCGGTCTTTACTGCCCTTGCCTTGCCGGATCATGAGGATCCCGCCGTCAAGGTCCACGTCGTCGAACGTGAGGTTGAGAAGTTCCTGCCGCCGTGCGCCGGTGGAGTAAAGCATTTCAAGGATGGTGCGGTCACGGTAGCCCAGGACGGTGTTGACGTCCGGGGCCTGCAGAAGCTTCTTCACTTCGGGCACGGTCAACACGGCCTTGGGTAGCCGTTGCGGCGTCCGGGCGTATTCGATATCCCACGTCGGATCGTGCGGCAGGTAGTCGGCCTGCCGTAAGTAGCCAAAGAAGTTTGCCAGCGCCGCAAGATGCTGGTTCTGCGTGTTGACGATACTGATGCCGCCCCGGTTGTTGATCTCGTCGGCCAGATGCTTCTGCCAGTCGAGGATTGTTCCGGCGGACACGTCTGCCGGGCCGTGGACGTTGCGGCCTTCAGCCCAGGTGAAGAACTTCTTCACGCGCCGGGCCTGCGTGTGGATGGTCTTGCTGGCGCGATTGATCGCGACCAGGTGTTCACGGTATTTTTCGATAAGCTCGTCGGTGGTCACTGCGGTTTGTCCTTCTTGTACGGGCCTTTGACGCGACCGGGGTTTGCCTGCGGCACGGCCTCCGCGTCGCGTTCGCGTGGGTGTGTCTTGCCGTGGGTCTTCTTGACTTCGCGCTCGGCAACGCGGGTGTAAATCTGCGTCGTGTCTATGCAGGCATGACCGAGAAGGCGCTGGACGTGAACCACATCCGCGCCGTCGGCCAGCATGTGCGTGGCGCATGTGTGCCTGAATGTGTGCGGCGTGACGCGCTTGGAGATTCTCGCCGCCTCGGCATAACGCCGGATGAGACGTTCGACGATGAGCGGATTGATCGGCGTCCCCCACTGTTTGCCGACGAACAGGGTCCGCTCGTCGCGCCGTTTCTCCGTGAAGCGGCCGCGAACGTGCCGGACGTACTCCTTGACATACTGTGTCGCCTTGTGCCCCATCGGGACAACTCGGTCCTTCGCGCCCTTGCCGCAGTTGACGCGCACGAAGCCGCTGTTCAGGTCCACGTCGTGGACGGTTAACGAACAGAGTTCAGCCAGGCGCAAGCCGGCCGAGTAGAACAGTTCCAGCATGGCCTTATCCCGGATGCCATCGAGTCGCGACGTATCCGGCGCGTCGAGCAGGCGGCGCATCTCCGACTTGGTCAGGATCGTGCGCGGCAACCGGTCTTCGAGCGTCGGGAGTTGAAAGCCAAACGTCGGATTGACCAGCACCTTGCCGTTGCGGTCAAGCCAGTCGTAGAACCGGCGCACGCCGCGCATGAGGACATGCACGCTGTGCGTCGTGTACTTGCCGCACTCCACCAGCGCCGCCTGGTAGGTCTGCACGTCGGCGCGGCGGATGCCGCGCATGTCCCGGCCGTCGAGCCAGGCCAGGAAGACCGCGACGCTCCGGGTGTAACCCGAGAGCGTCGAAGGCGACCGTTTCAAAGCTTTCAGGTAGGCGGTGAATTCGACAAGCAAGGCGTCTGGCTTCGCGCGCGCGCGATTCTCGCCGCCATTTTCGCAAGGTGTTGGCGAAAGTGCTTCCATTTCAGGTCTTTAACTCCGGTTTTTCGCTTCGCAAGGTATCCACAAGGTCCCCCGTTTTATCCGCAAGGTGGTCCGAAAACCCCGCAAGGTTTACCCCTCTCCCGGCGTGTTCTTGCGCCTCAACGTCCTGGATTCCCAGCACCGCCGCCTCGCGGCGGAGCGCGTCCACGTCCTTCAACCCGAGCATGAACCGCTCGCCCGCCTTGCCCTGGCCTTCCCATAGCAAGCGGTACTGGAACTGCTGACCGTTCCTGCCGGACACCGGCAGAACGTATTCCAGATCGGCCAGCGTCGGCAGATTCTGGCGGATCTGGTAGTCGCTCCACTTGCTGAACTCCCGGATCTCACGACGCGTGATGCACACTTCCACCGGTTCAACCTTGCGCTCCCTGGCAAGTTTGTGAACCAGTTCTTCGATTAACAGAAGAAGCGTCCGCGTCGGGCCGGTGAGTTCGTCCAGCGTCTTGCCCAGGACTTCAAGGGCCAGGTCGTTGGCCAGCGCGATGTCGCGGAGCGACACTTCGATATAGTCTACGGTCTGGCCTTCCTCGGTCATCTGCTTGAAAGGCTTCCGCATTTGGCGCAGGAAGGCAACGGCCTCGATCATGTTCAGATACTTGCGATTGTCGCGGCGCGTGAGCAGGTAATCGTCGGCGTAGGAAAGTAGTCTGCCGTAGGGATTGATCACACGCACGGTTTTCAAGAGCCGTTGAAAGGCGTGGTGCCGTTTCTGGACGCCGTCCTGCCGGAGTTGCATCCGGAGTCCTTCCAGTGTGCGCTCCGCGCGTTGGGCATCCAGAATGCGCTTGGTTTGCTCGCGGCTCTCGTCGATCGAAGAGACGTAGAACCGGCTCAACGTTTCCGGATTAACGCGCGGGTTGGTCGTGGTCTGAAAGACCGAGGTCGGGCCATAGACTTTGTTCTGCATGGTCGTCATGCGGCCGGTGAGCGGGTCTTTCACCGTCGCCTCGATGATGAGGATTCCGGCGCTGATGAGCGAGCGGATCGCGTAGGCGGCGTCCTCGCCGCCCGCGATCTCCTCCAGCGCAAGCACCTTGTGCATGAGACTGGTTTCGCCCTTGTAGAACAAGGCGCGTTCCGTCACGGAGGTGAGTTTGACCAGGTCTTCTTCCGGACAGAACTTCAAGGCCGTGTCCTGCAGGAAGGATTTCCCGGCCCCGGAACCGGAGAGGATCAAGAGCGCCAGCGGATTGAACATCTTCCGACTGGTCATGCAGAGATACGCCAGCAGGACGTTGGGCCGCTCGCCGATGTACCCGCCTTTCTCGAAGTCTTTGAAGATGGCGTCGAACAGATCGGGCCGTTTACCGAACCGTTCGCCGTCCCGTCTGGCCTCGTCGGTTAACTTAATGATGTCTTCGGCGATGGCGGCGGATTTTTCACCCCAGCGTTCGCATTCCTCAATGATGCGGTTGACGTCGGCCTCGATGATTTTTCCCTCTTCGCGGTAGAGCGCAACCACGTCCGCGATAAACGTCTTCCGGCTCCTGGCGGAGAACAGATCAACGGTGTCGATGTGGAACCGGTTGCGCTCCGGCGTGAGTGCCTTGACCGTAACCTTGATCCGCGTGGCCCCGGTCTCGATGGGCCGGACCTCGTAGCATCGTTCGTTGAACCGGACTCGGAACCCTTTGCCCGTTTCCTCGATCTGCGCCGTTCCCTGCTGGCGCGTGATGTCCGATTGCGGTGCGGCGACCGTGGCCGCCGTCGCCATCTTTCCTCCATAGACGGACGCTTCGCGCAGTAGCGCGTCGAATGCTTCAACGGCGTTCGTCTGAAAGAAGCCGTTCGCGTCCTCGCCTTCCGGCAAGGTCACGCTGAAGACTTCATGCCCGGCTTGCGTGAGCGTTACCGCGTGGCGCTCGACCGCGTTGCGGCCCGCGTCATCGCCATCCATGACCAGGTAAATCCGTTCGATACCGTGGCGCTTGAACAGCGTCTGGTGATCGTCGGTCAACCCGTTGGTGCCGTAAAGCGCCGTCGTGTTCTTGTAACCCGCCTGCCAGAGTGTCGCGGCGTCAATGATGCTTTCGGTTAACAGAAGATAAGAAGACGCGGGCGCGCGCGTAGCACGAGAGTCGACGATCACGGCGGCGGCCATCCTGGCCGCCTGCCAGTGCCATACGCCTACATGTTTTCCCGGCAAGTACAGATGCCGGACGGGATCTGGTTTGTCGTCGGGTTTCTTCTGGCCTTTCTCGGCGGCCGGCACGCCGATTTTGCGGCCGTACATGCCACACACGTTGCCTTGCTCGTCGTAGATCGGAAAGATCACGCAGTCGCGGAAGTGTTCCTTACCGTGCACGTCGAGGATACCGATCGCTTTCAGGTCGTCAAGGATTTCGCCTTCCGCCGGGATCGCATCGCGGATGCTCTCGTTCGCGTAGCCGATCCGGAACGTCTCGTAAAGCGCCGGTTCGTGCAGGCCCCGGCCTTTCAGATACGCCCGGCCCTCCGGGCATTGCTGAAAGGTCTTGTGGTAGAACTCCGCCACCTTGTTGAGCAAGATTTGCTGGGCGGCGGTCCGGATTGGCGGCGTGTCCGCCGTGGCCCCGACCTCCCGGAGAGTCGGGGCGGGCTTGACTAGTCCCGGCGATTGCCGGGCCAGTTCCCGGATCGCCTGACCGGTGGTCATGTTATCGTGGAAAACCAGAAAGTCGATTCCGCTTCCGCCCTTGCCGCAACCGAAACACCGCCAGAGCGCTTTCGACGGTGTAATGACCAGGCTCGCTTTCGCGTCCTCGTGGAAAGGACAGTTGATCTTCCATTTGTTCACGCCGTGCCGCCGCGGCTCGTGGCCGCGCGAGCGGACAAGAGCCAAGAGGTCAACGGACTGCTTCAAGGCTTTCAAATCTACGCGCCCCTTGCCTGCCCTGCCGTGCCCGCCGTAGCCTCCCGGCGTAGGCGGGAGTTCGGTCGAAGTACCGCCAGGGCGGTTGTCTGCGATCATGAGAACCTCGCTTTCCGGGAAGGCGTCAAGTTTTTTAAGAATGTTTTTGACATGGCGCTAAGTTAGCAGTATTGTTTCTAACGATGCAAGCATTTTCTCTAACAAAAATTTCCATGCCTTATATTGCAGGCATGCAAACAGGCAGACCATCGAATAAAGAACGGCCGCCGTTCGGCGAGCGTATTCATGCGTTACGTGAACAGGCCGGATTGTCTCAACAGCAGTTGGCCGAAAGGCTCGGCCTTACCCAAAGGGCTTATGCCTATTGGGAACGGAACCCTGTTGCCTTACGTCCCGATCAGTTGACGAAGTTGGCTGCCGCCCTCGGCGTCAACGCGGAAGCCCTGCTCGGCGATGCTGGGGCAAACAGGCGCGGCAACGGTCCGGCGGGGAAAATGCGGCGACTGTTCGAATCAGCTTCTGCTTTGCCACGCAGTCAGCAACAGAAAGTTATTGCTTTGCTTGATGCCTTTGTGGCGCAACACGCGAGGGAAGCATGACCTCAAACGCCATCGTGATTCATTCGCCCCAGGATGTCATCCGCCGCGTGCGCGGCCATGCCGTCATTCTCGATTCCGACCTGGCCGCCCTCTACAGCGTTACCGTCAAACGCCTCAACCAGCAGATCACACGCAACCGGGATCGGTTTCCGGAGGACTTCTGCTTTCAACTCACCGAACAAGAATGGCGGTCTTTAAGGTTGCAAAATGCAACCTTAAAGCGCGGCCAGCATCGCAAGTACATGCCGCATGTCTTCACCGAGCACGGCGCCATCATGGCGGCCACGGTGCTCAACAGTCCGCAGGCCGTGCAAATGAGCGTAGCCGTGGTCCGCGCGTTTGTGCGCCTGCGCCGGATGGCGCTCTCGGTCGAGGGCCTGGCCCGTAAAGTTTTAGAACTTGAGAGCAAGTATGACAAGCAGTTCAAGGTCGTCTTCAATGCCGTCCGGCAACTGATGACCCCGCCGGAACCGCCCCGCAAACGCATCGGCTTCAATGCCGGGTAACCCCGGTTTTCCCGGATGTCGGGGTCCCGTGATCGCCAGGCCTGCACGATTTTAGGCGGCATTTTTTCACCGGCCGGGCTGAAATCCCTGTTTCGGGCTTTTCGGCCGGTCCGTTAGCTTGTTCCTCATTCTACCCGTTGCGGCTCATTGCGACTCATTACGGCTCTTTGCGGCTCACGGCCATGAGCCGTATTTTTTCTCTGTCTTCCACGCCTTCCATCATTTTTGGACTGCTCTTCATTTCAGTCTTACTGTGCTTCAAAAAGAAAAATCTGGTTGAAATTCCGGCTATTAGCGAGGGCCTCAACGCCCTTCAGAAAAGGAACGAACTATGAATCAATACGAGATGATGTTGACGCTGATCATAATCCTGCTGCTGATACGGACGATTGCGCGACTGTAAGACACGGGAAGACTGACCGTCGCCTCTGTGGGGGCAAGCGAAGCCGGACCCGCCGAGAGGGGCGCGTAGACCGGCCCCGGACTGCCGCGCCCCGACGGCGGGACGGCGGATCTTGCCGGTCTGGATTGTCATTATTCTGGATTGAATTTTTCTTTTCTTCCCGCGCCTGAAATACGGGGAGGATGTGCGAAGGCGAGTCCGCGAGCTGGAGCACAGCCGAGCTTTTGCGCGGGATAGCGAGCTGGCGGATCGGACGCAGTCAAAGCGGGGGCGGCATAATATTTGTTATGTCGAAGTTTTTGCAGGGGGGCAAGGCCAACGTGTGAGCCGCGGCTTCGAACGCGGCGGCTGGGAGCACCGATGCGCTTAGCAAGCGGGGCGTGGCCGCCGCGCGAAAGGCGAACGAACGCATAATGCGCCATTATGCGACGTTCGGCCGTTCCGCCCACCCTGAGCGTAGTCGAAGGGGTAGCGGGGACCCCCGAAAAAACTGTACCCCGCGCCCGTTGCCCTTTTCATTTCACGGCATGGAGCGACAGCAGGCGCGCTTCGCGTAACCGCGCCGCGCGGCACCGGGCGAGCGTAGCGAGCCCGGATCAAGGCTGGCACGAGGCTGCCGCCCTGAGCAAAGCGAAGGGCAAGCAGACGTAGTGCCAGCCGAGTAACGGGAAACCGGTCGGATGATTTTTTGCTCCCGCCTACCTTTTGCGAATGGCATACATAAGAAAAATAATCGCATAGCCAAATGCAGCAATGACGAAAAGGAGGGAATGCCCCGATAGCGCCTGCCATCCTCTACCGCACACATCAGCGACGACCGCCAGTAATAATAATACTGCAACTGTAATCCCCAATATCCGAAACAACGATTTCATAGGCCGTACCTCTGTTCGATTGTTTGGATAATGGCTCGGATAGCAGCATTAAGACGTGCTCCCGCAGAATAAGCTGTTGTTCCGGCAGTGACCACACCACTGACAGCACTGACTCCTCGCATAGCCCCCTGTAGAATCGCAGTTCTGGATCCAACTCGCAATCCAGTTTCTGCTGCTTCCATGCGAGAAAGAATATTACCGCCTTTCAACGCACCGGCTATTTTTGAATTTGCTACCTGTTCTGCCGCCAATACATCTGTGATGTTGACATAGGCATCAATGGTCCCTTCGATAGCGAGAGCCCCTAAACCCCACACCCCAAGAATATCAGCCCATACCAAATCTTGGCCGTAAAGTTCACCAAGTATCTTAGAATAGTTTTCTTTATAGTTTTTCCATGGCGATTCATCGCACAGCCCGAAGGGATCAACCATGTTGACCGGATTATTGGCACAAAACGCATACACGTTCCAGCCAGCGGCAAGAAGTAAGGAGTCCTTGCTTAACCACCTGCCGGTCAATGGATCATACCATCTGGCCCCAAACTGCACGAAGCCGGTATCGGGATCATAAAGCCCGGACTGAAAACCAAACGGCTGGAAGCCGGGATTTGTGTCCGACACGACGTTGCCGAAGGAATCGTAATCAATACGCTGGGCGATTGCGCCGCTGTTGACATCCACTACCAGACGCACACTACCGACGTGATCGCGGATAAGGCGGTAGGTATTGCCGTCTCTGACCATGTAATCCGGCGTAAGCGGACTGGAGCCGTAGACGAAGACGCTGACTACGTTGCTTGAAGCATCGGTCTCGGCGATGGGCTTTAAGCCATCCTTGTAAATCCAGCCCTTGACGATTGTGCCGTTGATGCGTTTTGCGGTAATCCGGCCCAAGGCACCGCGGTCATAACTGATATTTCGGCCATCCGGCAAGGTCACGGATGAAAGTTGTCCAAACAGATCATAGGCAAGCGATGTCGTCTGACCGTTTACTGTGCGATTTGTTTGTTCGCCGTTTGCGGCGTAACTAAAGGTCATATCGCCGTAGGAAAGCATTCTGTCCTGAGAATCATACAGCGCCGCGCGGAGCTCGGCGCCCACCTGGCCGGACAATCGGTTGCCATTGGCATCGTAAGTGTAGGATTCACTGACGACATCGTTCGTTGTTACCTGCGTCAACCGGCCACGCGTATCGTATGCATAAGACTTGCCCGTGGTTTCGCCGGCGATGGTCTCGGACTGGCTGGCGATTCGGCCCAGAGCATCGTAGCCGTAGGCAACGGAATAAACCGGATTGCCGGAAATACTAGCCGTGTATTGGCTCACTTCGCCGAATCCGTTGTATGTCCGCTGGTCAGTGACATTACCCAGGGCGGTAGAAGTCAGGAGCCCGGAAGCCGGATCGCGGCTTAATGAAATATCCCCTACCTGCGTCAGAAGCCCGTCATCGTCATAAGAATAGGAAATATCCATAACACCAGCCAACGCCAGACTCGTTACCCGGAAATCATCATTGTATTCACGTGAAATTGTCCCGGCCGGAGTCGTTTCGCCGGTTTGCAGGAAGGCATCATAGCTGTACTGAATCGCATTGCCGGAGCGATTGACCGTTTCCATCCGGCCAGCGGAATCGTAAGTATAACTGATTTCATCTGTTGTTCCGTCTTTCTCAGCCCGTGCGGCAATCAAACGCCCCGCCAAGTCATACACGTTGGAAATTATCGTTCCGTCAGGTTTGATTAAATAATCCAACTGCCGAGCGGAATTGTAATGCCAGATTGTCATGCCTTCGTCTTGATAAATATTTGTCGGAATGGAATCAACAGCCGGAACGCTGTAAAGTTCGGGCAGATCAATGGACGTAAAACTGGCAGACGCATACCCTGCCGGCATGGCCACAAAAAGAACAACAAAAATAATATATCTTAATCTCTTCACCATTGAGAGTTTAAATTCTCCGTTCAATTGTCGAATGTCGAGATACGGACCCGTTGTCCGGAATCAAACCACTCCGTCGCCGGAATATTTTCGGTAAGATCAGAATGGATAACGTTTCCGAATGCCGCCATCCCGAATATGAGAAAAACAACCACAATTGTATATCGCTTAAACATTGTTTAACATGTGTTGACGTATTATAGACTCAATTACATCTTTGGTAAGTTCATTAGTAGGCATCGTCACAATTGGAATGTGCTTAACATCCTTATCATTAAATCGCATCCAAAACAAATCACCAAGCCACCGAAAACGTTCATGAAATAAAACGTATTTCTTTGAAAGTTTTTGTCGGTAAATTTCCGATTCAATCGGACCAATAATGACGCCTACACACTCAAAACCATTCGATACTTTCCTTCGGAATTCGTATCCATTTGAAGCATGGAAAACATCCATCTTGAGTTGTAGGTCATACTTGCGCGCCAGTGCGCACATTTCTTCTTCGTTCAGTATAGCCGTCATTTCAAAAACCTCCTATACGATATTCCCACCCACCACCAGTGCCCCATTCCGGATGGCCTCTTACTCGACCGGGATAAGAAATGTAACGCCACCAGATGTTTTTAACTTGGATGACAGAATTCACTTGCGATTGTGATGGAATTTGAAGCTTTGATATTGCATTTTCTATACTACCGTAGGGAATACTTCCTTGTGTACCTCTGGCCAGCCATGTTCCTTTGCCAATACCAAGTTTGGAACCTGGACCTATAAAACGATAGTATGGATGAATAACATTGTTTCCTCCAAATGCTGATACTGCGGCAGCAGCAATTTGACCGCCAGCGAAAAGTCCATGCTTCCATGCTTGTGTGCTATCCCCTTTTCCTGCAGCTCCCCCTGCTTGTTCCGCCTGTGATTGGAGATTCCGCGCTCCCCAGAAATCTATAAATGCCGCCATTGCTGAGGCGCCTGCAGTCTGTAGATTGCCAAGAACGCCGCCTGTATCTTGTCCCTCAACCGCAACACCCGTCCAATAGTCATAAGCTTCAATTGCTTGTTCACCATTGAAATCAATAAGATCGATTGGATTATTTCCGACGAACGTATACACGTTCCAGCCGGCAGCCAGAAGTAAAGAATCCTTACTTAACCATCTGCCTGTAAGCGGATCATACCAACGCGCTCCGAACTGGACAAAACCGGTGTCGGAATCATAGAGCCCAGACTGGAATCCGAATGGCTGGAAGCCGGGGGCGGAATCAGACAAGATATTTCCGAAAGAATCGTAATCCAATCGTTGAGCGATGGTGCCGGAGTTGACGTCAATCACCAGTCGCACGCTGCCGACATGGTCACGGATGAGACGGTAAGTGTTTCCGTTTTTCACCATGAAGTCGGGCGTAAGGGGGCTGGAAGCGTAAACGAAGAAGCTTATGACGTTGCCGGAGCCATCGGTCTCGGCAATCGGTTTTAATCCATCCTTGTATATCCATCCCTTGACCACTGAGCCGTCAATTCTCTTGGCGGTGATACGGCCAAGGGCGTCTTTGTCATAGCTGATGATCCGGCCATCGGATAAAGATACCGATGCAAGCTGGCCGAAGATGTCGTAACTTAATGCAGTACTTTGCCCGCCAACGGTCCGGTTGGTCTGTTCGCCGTTCAAGGAATAGGCAAGGGACAGATCGCCGTAGGTGAGTTGGCGATCTTGAGAATCGAAGATCGCCGTTCGGGGAACGGCTCCTACAACAGAATTGGTGCGATTGCCGTTGGCGTCATACTGGTAAGTGTTGGTATAAGAACCGTCCTCACCGAGGGCGGCTACAGAAGACAGCCGGCCGCGGGCATCATAAACGTAAGATTTATTTACTATGCTCCCATCTATGGTCTCGGCCTGGTTGGTGATCCGGCCAAGAGCATCGTAGTTATAGGCAACAGTATAAACAGGGCTCCCCGACACGTTTGCCGTATATTGCGATACTTCCCCGAAGCCATTGTAAGAGCGTTGATCAGTCACGTTCCCCAGCGTCGTCTCGGTCAGGAAGCCGGACGCCGGATCACGGGCCATAGACAAGTCTCCGGCCTGGGTTAAAAGGCCGTCATCGTCATAGGAGTATGAAACACCCATAACGCCATTCAACGACAGACTCATTATCCGGAAGTCATCATTATATTCTTGCGAGATTGTCCCGGCCGGAGTCGTTTCCCCGGTTTGCAGGAAGGTATCATAGCTGTACTGAATCGCGTTGCCTGCGCGAGTAATCGAGCCGACTCTTCCGGCTTCATCATACGCGTATAAAATCTCATCGCTTCCGCCTTCCTTCTCCGCCTTAATGGCAATCAATCTTCCGGCAGAATCGTAGGTGTTGGATATGACTGTCCCATCAGGTTTGACGAGATAATCCATCTGCCGCGCGGAATTGTAATGCCAAGCCATGTTTGTCGGCACGGAGTCAACAGAAGGAGCGCTGTAACGCTCGGTCAGACCAAGAGGCGTATAGCTGGCCGACGCGACCAAGACCGGCATTACGGCAAGTAGAACAATCAAAACAATGTCTTTTATTCGACTCATCTTACGGTCAAGTTTTTTTCAATTCCAATCGTTCAGTCTATTCTGGTTAACTTTCATCTTTTGGTCGGCTACTGTTTTGCCGTTATTCGTTGCCTAATCTTTCGAAAAATTACCAAAAACAAAACAGCCAAGACCAATGATACAAGTAAAGAAGCAACTATCACCAACTGAGTTTCACCATCGGAAGTTATATACAAAAGTCCATTTGACACTGACAGCGCATAGGCGATTAATTGAACGAGATGAGACACAATAACGGCAATAGAGAGAAGAAGATTTTGAAATATAGATCGGGTATTAAAAAACAGAAGAGCTATTAGTAAAGCAATTATGCACGGATAAATCAGATGAACAAATATCAAGCCTAAGTCCGAACCTAAGTCCCAAACCAACCCGCTTAAGAAAGAAGAAACAAAGACAAATAATAAACGAATTTTCATATAACTTATCCTTACAATCTACTTCGGCGAAATGTTTGATTCATCATTTTGGCAATTTTGTCTATACGACTGAATGGGACGCCATGCATCCCGAAAATTAACACCTGCGGCACGTATGATATCAGAGGCCACATCGTCGCAATTTCTTCCCGCTAACCAATAAGATTCACCGAAGCGACTATTACCTTCTCGCCTTGCCGCCCTAGTCGCTTCTTCGGATGTCCTATAATAAATAGACAAATCATATCGCGAATTGTTAGCACGGGCTTCCTGTAATGTTCTATAATTACGAACATCATAGTTATCGCTTGCGCCCAGACGTGTACCCGAACCGAACGAGTAATATGTCCATCCACTTCTATCGCTACCAACAATAACAGCGGCATGTCCCTGACCGAGAACAGCATCGCTATCACATAAATATATTGCGTCAAGCCCCATCGGATCCGCGAACATAACGGGATTATTTCCGACGAACGCATACACGTTCCAACCTGCGGCAAAAAGTAAGGAATCCTTACTGAGCCATCTCCCACTCAGCGGATCATACCAACGCGCACCGAATTGAACGAAGCCGGTGTCAGCATCATAAAGACCGGATTGGAACCCAAACGGCTGGAAGCCGGGATTACTATCGGACAAGACGTTACCGAATGAATCATAATCCATGCGCTGGACGATAACGCCGGTGGCGACATCAATGACCAGGCGGACACTACCGACATGGTCGCGAATCAGGCGATATGTATTGCCGTCTCTGACCATATAATCCGGCGTAAGCGGGCTGGAGCCGTACACGAAGACGCTGACTATGTTTCCGGAAGCGTCAGTTTCCGCGATTGGTTTCAAGCCATCCTTGTAAATCCAGCCCTTGACGATTGCGCCATTGACACGTTTGGCAGTAATGCGGCCCAAGGCATCGCGATCATAGCTGATATTTCGGCCATCGTGTAACGAGACTGATGCAAGCTGACCGAAAAGGTCGTAGGAAAGCGAAGTGGTATGGCTGCCGGTCGTCCGGTTGGTCTGGTTTCCGTTGGCATCGTATTGACAGGCAAGACCTCCGTAGCTGAGCATTCTGTCCTGCGAATCATACACCGCCGCGCGGAGCTCGGCGGCCACCTGGCCGGACAATCGGTTGCCATTGGCATCGTAAGTGTAGGATTCGCTGATGGCACCGTTCGTTGTTACCTGCGTCAACCGGCCACGAGTGTCGTAAACGTAGGATTTATTTACCGTGCTTTCATCAATGGTCTCGGCCTGGTTGGTGATTCTTCCCAAGGCATCGTAGCCATAAGCCACGGAATAGATTGGATTACCGGAAACACTGGCCATGTAGTTATTAACTTCGCCGAAGCCATTATAACTCCGTTGATCCGTCACGCCCCCCAGCGTTGTCCCGATCAGGAAGCCAGTAGTGGGATCTCGATTTAATGAAATATCCCCGGCCTGCGTCAGTAGGCCGTCATCGTCATAAGAATAAGATACACCGAGGACACCGGCCAGCGTCAGACTCGTTACCCGGAAGTCATCATTATATTCCCGCGAGATTGTCCCAAACGGTGTTGTTTCGGCTGTCTGCAGAAAAGCATCGTAGGAATATTGGATTGCGTTACCGGAGCGATTAACCGTTTCCAGCCGCCCTGCCCCGTCATACGTGTAACTGATTTCATCAATCGCCCCGTTTTTCTCCGCCCGCGTGGCAATCAAACGCCCGGCAAAGTCATACACGTTCGAAATTACCGTGCCATCAGGTTTCACCAAATAATCAAGTTGTCTGGCCGCATTGTAATGCCAGGCTGTATTGGTCGGCACGGAATCAACTGAGGGAGAACTGTAACGTTCAGTCAGGCCAACGGGATTGTATCCATATTGATGTTCAGTCCCATGAGGTAAAATATATTTTATCGGATCGGATGAGCGGTCATAGGCGAGATTAAGCGCGTTTGCATCCGCAAACACCTGATTTGTCATCCGGCCGATCTTGTCGGAGAACGTCAACACCGTTTCGCCCAAGGAGTTATTTACGGAACGCAATGTGCCGTCAGCGGCATATCCGGAATGGCAAACATTGCCGGGTGCCATCGTCCCAAGCATGGAAAGAATAACTACAGTTACAAATCGCTTAATCATTTTCGAATCAGGAGCGAGGACTAACAGCAATAAAGAGTTTCATTTTATTCCTAAATACAACCAAATCCTTAATTGGTTCCAGGACAGTTACCTTTACATAAATTTTTTTTAAGTATTTTTGCTGAAAAGGCACATCAAACTCCGTCAAAACAACACCTTTAAAACACTCAAGTCCTCCACCAAAATAACATTCTGGCGAATCTATCAATTTTTCAGTAATATTTGTTTCTTTGCAAAAAAACTCTATCTTAATTTTTCCATCAAAACTAAAATTCTTAGGAACGGGACTGTCGAAAAGAATGCCTAGAGCATAAATATCAAGATACTTGGGCTTCAGAGAGAATGTCTTTGAAAAGCCCCTGTCCCAAAAAGCAAAATCATCTATTACAATTGGATCCAGCAAATCCGAAGGCGGAAAAACGAGATGACAAATATGTCTTGCCCACAACGGAATTGGAATAAATCCGTACGTCAGCTTCGTAATAATAAATACGGATATAACAAAAATAATACAAAGTAAGAAAATTCTTGTTTTGACGTTCTGGAGGCGAGTTATTTGCATGAATTTTCTCCTCGTTCCTTCTTAAGCCGATTATATTCTTCGCGTAACCTATCGGCATAATCCTGACAATTATTCTTATATCTTCGTTCGCTACTTGGTACCCAGAACTTCCACCATCTCTGGCCAACCAATGAGTATCCACCAAAATCAGTATTTTCCATTGCTTCCCTCATTAATTCGTCGTCGTAATGAATATCTTCAAAAATATAATTATCTTGTTTTTCATTATGCAAGGTACCAGACCTGTCCAGCCCGATATTTTCACCAGACCCATCATCGAAGAATCCCTGCTCATGAACCGTCTGAATATTCCAAAGATCAGCAAGTGTACTATTCGGACTCATTGTCCAACGAGGCAACCTTCCCAAGGGACGTTTCCCAAAACGAAATAAACCGAAGGGATCAATAAGATTTATACAGTCATCGTTGCAATACAGATAAAGATTGCCCTGGCCGCCGGCAAACAGAATCGGGTCTTTGGCTGTCCACCTGCCGATTTCAGGGTCATAATCCCTTGCGCCAAATCTCACCAGCCCAATGTCTTGGTCGTAGAGCCCGCCCGCGAAACCGAACGGCTGGAATCCGGAATTAGAATCCGAGAGCACCCGCCCCCATTCGTCATAATCAAGACGCTGCGCGATCTCGCCCGTGTCAACGTTGGCCACCAAACGCGCGCTCCCCAAATGATCTGATATAATCCGGTATGTAACCCCGTTCTTAACCATGTAATCCGGCACATTGAACCGTGTGCCATAAACAAACATGCTGACCACATTGCCTGACCCATCCAGTTCTGCGATCGGACGCAAACCATCGGCATATAACCACCCCTGCGTTAATATACCATCCACCTTCCTGCCCACACGTCGGCCGACTGCGTCAATAACATATTCTATCCGTCTGCCATCCGGTAAAATTACGGCCAATAATCTGTCCAACGCATCGTACTCGTAGGCGGTAGCAATCGTGTCGTTGACCACTTTATTAGTCAGGTCGCCAGCGGCGTTATATTGATAAATCGCAGGTCCATAAAAAAGCAGCCTGTCCTGACCGTCAAAAATCGCCGACTGGAGGCTGCCTTTAAGACTGGAATTGGTCCGATTCCCATTAGCATCATAGGCATAAGTATTGACGCCGGAAACGGACGCAACACTAATCAACCGACCGTTCAGATCGTATTCGTATGCATAGCCATTTGTCGCTCCGCCCATGATTTCGGTCTTGTTCGTAATCCGTCCCAAGGCATCATGGAACATAATTTCTGAAAACAGATCGCTGCCATTGAATTGTGCGCAATAGCTGGTCGTTTCAGAAAAGCCATTGTATAGCCTGACGTCGGTAATCCCTCCCAAGCCGCTCGCGTTCAAAAGTCCGTTCACCGGATCGCGGGTAAGACTCAGTCGGCCGGCTTGAATCAACAGGCTGTCCTCATCATATTGATAAGTCGCCGCAGACATGCCGTTAACGAACATTTCCGTTATCCGGAAATCATCGTCATATTGCGCCGAAACCTGCCCCGACACCGGCCCTGACCAACTCACCGATATTGGCAGGAAAGCGTCATATGTATAATCAAGATTCACTCCGTCCGACATGCGGGATTGCGCTACTCGCCCGGCCGAATCATAAGCCAGTTCAACGCGATTGTTCTGCCAGCCGATCGCGCTCAACCTGCCGGCTGAATCATATTCGTTGGTAACGATTTGTCCGTCGGGCCGGATAATGCTTGTCATGCGCCGTGACGTGTCATACGTGTAACGTGTCGGCGTTGGCCCTGAAGTTAAATCCGGCGGCAAATATTCAGCCATCTGGTTTACCGGCGTATAACTGGCGAATACATCCCATATCGGCATTGTGGCAAGAAGAATAAACAAAACAATATTTCTTATTTTCACCTTATGAATTTAAATGCCTACACGCATCGACCGTAACGGTTATGGATGACGGATCAACGTGAACTTTAATTTCTAATTCGTTCTTTTTGATCCGATGAAGAACCATCTGCGCTGACTCCAAATTTTGTTTATAATCTTTAGAAAATGCACCAAAGTCTTTAAAAAGATCGTAGGCACGAAACGCATTTTGAATATGCAGATTCCTGCATAATTCCAATGCGCACGACTCCTACAAAAGCCTTTTCCAAAGGATCATAATCCATCAACGCTAAGTTTAATTGACTTTCGGCCTTCTGGAAAATCATAGCATGGTCGAGATAAGCATGTCCCTCGCGACCTGTCGGCCCAAAAACAAACATGTATAGGTTCTTTCGTGCCGTTTTAAATTCGGCCCAGAGCATCAATCCCAAAACTGGATTACCATCTTCAGTAACAATACAATCAATTTTTTCCGGCAGATTTGTCATTTGTGGTTTTTATTCATTCACCATCAAACATCACACTTTCTAAGTTCACCCCAATCGAGGATGATAAGATCTGAGCTAGCGATTAACTCCTTCTCTGGTTCTTTTTGATCCTTTAAAATAGAGATATAAACAGCCACTGGCCATTCAGTTATAGGAAAGAGAGAAGATTCCTGATGCCGTGTAGCTACAATCAATCGTCGAATATCCGTATGAGTATCGTAAATATGCCCCGGTAAGACAGGTTCTACTTCAATCAACGCAAGATCATCACGAAGTTCTGATCGCAATCGCCGAACGAGACAACACTTCCGTGGTTCATATGGATCGCGCAGTTCAGTTGAAACAAGATAAAAAGTCTGCATATGCCATCTCCTAAAATTCAGGACTTACACCTGATATACGTTGCAATAATATTTTCTGTTCCGCATCTTTGATTACGACTTCCGGTAAGCCCCCTTGTTGCCCAGGTTTGATTACCAACGAACCGCGAGTTGTAACGCCCTCTGAGGTTTTTAAGACACCTTCACTGACAAATCGTCCACTGTTTACATCTGGAAGTCCTGCTGCGCTCCTAAAATTAGGCACCAAGTTGGGCTTGATAGTAGTCCATGATTCACCCCACGGGCCTGCCTTTCCACCCCATACACGATAGACTTTCGTCCCCTCTATTGCGCCCTTTGCAGCCCTAAGAACATCATCAAGCCAACGAATGCCTGTATTGACAATACCCGCCGCAAAAGGAATCTTCAGCGGAGTCAATGCCATTATCCAATCAAGCGACGCATCGCTGATGGGAAGATCATATGGCATATCTTCAGACAGACCGAGGAAATCAATCTTGTTGACAGGATCATTGGCGCAGAATGCGTAAACATTCCATCCCGCAGCAAGCAGTAAGGAATCCTTACTTAACCACCTGCCGGTCAGCGGATCATACCAACGCGCGCCGAACTGGACAAAGCCGGTGTCGGAATCATAGAGACCGGACTGGAACCCGAACGGCTGGAAGCCGGGATTAGTGTCGGCAAGCACATTACCGAAGGAATCGTAGTCCAAGCGTTGGGCGATTGCCCCCGTTGCCGTGTCAACGACTAACCGAATACTGCCTACGTGATCGCGGATAAGGCGGTATGTGTTGCCACCTTTCAGCATATAATCCGGCGTAAGCGGGCTGGAGCCGTAGACGAAGACGCTTATATTTCCGAAAGAATCGATCTCAGCAATCGGTTTGAGGCCGTCTTTATAAATCCAGCCCTTGACGACGGCTCCGTTGACACGTTTGGCGGTAATCCGGCCCAAGGCATCGCGATCATAGCTGATATTTCGGCCGTCAGGTAGAGAAACGGAGGAAAGCTGGCCGAATAAATCGTAGGCAAGCGAGGTTGTTTGGCCGCCGACGATGCGATTTGTTTGTTCGCCGTTCGCGGCGTATTGGCAGGCAAGATCGCCGTAAGTTAAAAGACGATCCTGGGAATCATAAGTTGCGTTGTTCGTGAAGCGTGAAGCGTATCTCGTCAGAGCATTTCCGTTGGCATCGTAAGCGTAGGATTCACTAATTATGCCGTTCGTCGTTACCTGTGTCAATCTGCCACGGTTATCGTAGGTGTAGGCTTTGACTACCGATGTTCCGCCCACGGTCTCGGCCTGGTTGGTGATTCTTCCCAAGGCATCGTAGCCATAAGCCACGGAATAGATTGGATTACCGGAAACACTGGCCATGTAGTTATTAACTTCGCCGAAGCCATTATAACTCCGTTGATCCGTCACGCCCCCCAGCGTTGTCCCGATCAGGAAGCCAGTAGTGGGATCTCGATTTAATGAAATATCCCCGGCCTGCGTCAGTAGGCCGTCATCGTCATAAGAATAAGATACACCGAGGACACCGGCCAGCGTCAGACTCGTTACCCGGAAGTCATCATTATATTCCCGCGAGATTGTCCCAAACGGTGTTGTTTCGGCTGTCTGCAGAAAAGCATCGTAGGAATATTGGATTGCGTTACCGGAGCGATTAACCGTTTCCAGCCGCCCTGCCCCGTCATACGTGTAACTGATTTCATCAATCGCCCCGTTTTTCTCCGCCCGCGTGGCAATCAAACGCCCGGCAAAGTCATACACGTTCGAAATTACCGTGCCATCAGGTTTCACCAAATAATCAAGTTGTCTGGCCGCATTGTAATGCCAGGCTGTATTGGTCGGCACGGAATCAACTGAGGGAGAACTGTAACGTTCAGTCAGGCCAACGGGATTGTATCCATATTGATGTTCAGTCCCATGAGGTAAAATATATTTTATCGGATCGGATGAGCGGTCATAGGCGAGATTAAGCGCGTTTGCATCCGCAAACACCTGATTTGTCATCCGGCCGATCTTATCGGAGAACGTCAACACCGTTTCGCCCAATGCGTTGTTTACGGAACGCAATGTGCCGTCGGTGGCATAGCCGGAATGGCAAATATTGCCGTTTGCCATTGCCCAAAGCAGGAAAAAAACAAATACAAATCGCTTAAGCATTGCTTCTTCAGAAATTCACGCAACAAACTAGAATCTTTTACTGTGTAATGGTTAGTTTACACCATTCGGAAACGCGCATGGGCACTATACCCACATAAAAATCATCAAGCAAAGGATCACGAATACTGACGGCACCATGATGAAAATAAATCTGCTCACGCGCATTTTCTTAGATAGCTCTCGTAGGTAGAGGATGGAGCCCCCCCCCCCCACAAGACATCCAAGAATCCAAATCACAACAAAAACAAGTTCCCTCGTTTGACTAGTTATACTAAAAATAGCTGTCAACAATGGCAACACGACGAACGCCCCCAAACCAACCACAACAAGAAAGGCAAAAAAAGGACCTACTGGATTTTTGTAGAGCATGGAGAATATCATTTGCAGGGCTCCTTCAGTTGTTGTCCAAAAGCATCAATAGCGCTAATTCCACCAAGTGCATTCAGGTATCTGTCGGCTGAACCAAAGAAGGTAGGACCAAGTTCAGAACCACCTTCAAGAATGACATTCCCATAGCGATCCACCAACGAAGGCGTTCTGGCAAGGCTTGAAAATCGTAACCCAGCAAGATCGATAGTGAGATCGGCCGCGGTTGCGATTCTCTGCGCGTTGGCATCGCCGGGGACTGCAAATTCGACCACATCATTGATGAAGGCTCCTGTACTCGGAAGGGGCTTGTCGAGCATGGCCGCAACAAAATTCTCCGCATTGACTCCAAGCCCGTAAGATGCTTTGAATACAATAACACCGCCAAGAATTGCGCCTGCACCACCAGTACCAACCGCAAGAACACCACCACCGACAGCACCAAGCCCATTCCCGACCATCCCTGCAAAAGCACGCCCCGCAGCAGGCCAATTCGCTAATCCGAGTGAATCAATAAACATGACCGGGTTATTTCCACAGTACACATAAAGATTCACGTCTCCTCCGGCAAACAGAGTCGGGTCTTTGGCCGTCCAGCGTCCGGTCTCAGGATCGTAATTGCGGAAACCGAACTTGACCAGCCCGGTATCAGCGTCATAGAGTCCGCCCGCAAATCCGAACGGTTGAAAAGCAGGAGCACTGTCTGCAAGCACCCGCCCCCATTCGTCATAATCAAGACGCTGCGCGATCTCGCCCGTGTCAACGTTGGCCACCAAACGCGCGCTCCCCAAATGATCTGATATAATCCGGTATGTAACCCCGTTCTTAACCA
>Ga0209749_1001430_pt1 | contig 21266 bp, 14 predicted proteins | sample EPASupsiteSAE347_FD_187267 | JGI IMG/M metagenome (GOLD analysis project Ga0209749, IMG submission 187267) | Bioremediated contaminated groundwater from EPA Superfund site, New Mexico - Sample SAE3-47 (SPAdes) (version 2) | ecosystem: Environmental > Aquatic > Deep subsurface > Groundwater >... | reverse complement strand
AACACGTTCCGGTTGTGGAAAAAACAGCCGGCGGCGTGAAAGTCAGCGTCGGAAGCATTCCCCATCCGATGGAAGAAAAACATTATATTGAATGGATTGCGGTCCATACCGACGGAAAAGTGCTGCGCCAATTTTTGAAACCCGGCGAAGCGCCGGCGGCGCAATTTGAAGCGCTTCAATCTGCGGGACAATCAGCCGCGTTTGAATATTGCAATCTGCACGGTCTCTGGAAAGCTTTCTGACGGCCGGCCTGAAAAACTTACAATGAGAAATGCGGCGCATCAAGTGAATGCGGCCGGTTATTTGGCAATGGGGCGACCTTCTAAAACATGGAGATTGCTTCTTCGGTATTGGCCGCCGGTTGGAGCAGTCGCGCTTATTCTGTCGGTCTATGGATTTACCCTGGCGCCCACGGTAACTTTCGAAGATTCCGGCAGTTTCATAGCCGCGGCATATTGTCTGGGCGTGGCGCACCCGCCCGGATATCCGCTCTGGTGTCTGCTGGCGCATGGATTTACCCATCTGCCTCTGGCCTCTGTGGCCCAGCGCGTTCATTTCTGCTCGGCCGTGTGCGCCGCGGCCGCGGCGTTATTGCTTTACCTGATTGCGTACCGGACCACGCGCTCGCGGCCAGCCTCATGGACCGCGGCGCTTGTCTTCGCTTTTTCCAGCGTGTTCTGGTCGCAGGCTGTGATCGCCGAAGTCTACACGCTGAACGCGTTTCTGTTCGGCGGAATATTTTACTGCGCCATGCGCTGGCGCAATGATGGCCGGACGGGATGGCTTTACGGACTGGCATTGATCGGCGGCCTGGGGCTGACGAATCATCCGCTCTTTGCCCTGATTGCGCCCGTGCCATGCATCTGGGCCATGACGGCGCGCTGGCGCATGTTGCTGAAGCCGCGGACGATACTGGTATGCATGGCATTGTTTATTGCAGGCCTTTCGGTCTACGCCTATATCCCCTGGCGGGCCCGCGCTCATCCACCGGTCAATTGGGGCAATTCGGTCACATGGCGGGATACTGTGCGGCATGCATTGCGGCGGGCATATTATACCGAGCCGGAACGTTGCCGCTATGCCGGCAGCCAAAAAGATGCCTGGCGTCACATGACGGCCGCCGTCCGGGAAAGCGGAACGGCATTGACCTGGCCGGTAACCGTTTTGGCCGTATTCGGCTGGGCGGTCTTGACCAGGCGCCGCCGGGATGCGGCGGGAATGACGCTGGCCGTTATAGTTATGAATATTGTGGCGCTTAACCTGCTTTTACGCGGCACAGCCGCGCCAGATGAATTTTTCACCCGCCGTGTATTTTACATTCCCGCCCAAATGATGCTGGCGCTCTGGCTGGCCGTGGCCGTCAAACGCCTGATGGTTTTCACCCGCATGAATCACCATCCTTCGCCAAGCTGGCATTCCTGGCTTCGGATGGTTCCGCAAAGGCTTCATTATATATTTGCCGGCCGCTGGTCCACAGCGGCGTGCTGGTTCCTGCCGTTCCTGATACTGATGGTCAACTGGCCGGCCAACGACCGTTCCCGGGATACGCTGGCGCGTGATTTCGGCCTGGAACTTCTGGCCTCGGCGCCGCCGGGCGCCGGCCTGTTTTTTGTTCACGATGAAGCTTTGTTTCCCTGCCTGTATTTGAAAGTGGTTGAAGGACTCAGGCCGGACCTCCAAATTATCGAGTCATTTTTTTTCGGTTACCAGGGACAGGCCATAAGCGCGGTGATCAGCGATGTGCCGCCAAATGACGAAATGCTTAAATACTATTCGTACCTGCGAGGTGCGAAAGCAGTCCCATGGGGGCTTGCCTACCGTCTGGTTCGGGACTCAGCCGACATGCCTTCCGGCATGTTTTTTGCCAAGCCGGTGCGCGATCCGCCCATGAACACGTTATACGACCCATCAGCGCGCCGGGCCTATGCCGCCTATGCCTGTTACCATGCCCGATTGGGCGCGGACCGTTTCCTGGCCGGCGAGATCAAAACTGCCGAACACGAGTGGGCAATCAGCGAGCGGCTTAAGGTTGATGATCCCTATGCCCATTATATCTTGGCGCTTATGTATCGGCGTTGTGGCCTGAATCCGGACCGGCAGAAATCACTCCTGCAAACGGCGCTGACCTTGTATCGCGCTCAGTATTCGCCTTCGGAATTCCGCTTCTATCCCCTGACCGAAAAAAAGATTGTGTCGGAAATAGAAGGCGATATGGGCAATAGAATCTGAGCGATATTGTTTACGCCGTCTTTGGTCCGGCATCGCGCAGGAGAACCTGCAGCCATTCATAGGCCATGCCGCTGTTCCTGCCGCCGTTGATGAACTCGTCGAACTGGCCTGCAACGCCGGCGTCTTTTGACGGCGTAATCGGTCCGTTGACAACCGCCATCGGCACCGGTTCGGCGGTATGGTTGCGGATATTGACCGGAGTGCGGTGATCAGTTCCGATTATCAGCCGGTATTGCCATCCGTGTTCGTTGAGAGCCTTCCAGACCGGACCAACGACGAAACGGTCAAAATCTTCTATTGCTTTCAGTTTCATCCGCAGATCGCCGTTATGAGAGCATTCGTCCGGCGCTTCCACGTGCACGAAAACAAAATCATGTTCTTCCAGTATTTCAAGGGCCGCTTTGACCTTGGCGGCATAGTCGGTATCAATAAATCCGGTGGCGCCTTTTACTTTCTCCGCTCCAAGCCCTGCCAGCCGCCCGATGCCGCGCACCAGGTCAACGGCGGTAACCACCCCGCCGGTCAGGCCAAAAAGCTTGCGGTAGGAAGGCAGAATCATACTGCGTCCCTGTCCCCACAGCCATATCTGCGTCACCTGCCGCGGGCGGACCGCTTGTGATCCTCCGCCCTGCGCGGCGAATATTTCCCTGGATTCATCCATCAGCCTCAATACTTCGTCGGCCCTTGGCCCGCGGGGCGCATTTTTTACCGCCGGCTGACCGAGGACGTCATGGGGGGGGATTGTAACAAGGCCGTCGTGCGGTCCATTGCTCCAGATTAACAGATGCCGGTAACTTGTTCCGGTAAAAAAGCGCCGCTCATCGTTCCCGAGCCGGTTTTCAAGCAATTCAATCAACGGACGCGCCTCATCGGTTGAAATATGTCCGGCGGAATGATCGGTAATCAAACCGTTTTTAACGGTTATCAGATTGCAGCGGAACGCCACATCATCCGGATGCAATTCAATTCCGGCGCCGACGGCTTCAATCGGCGCGCGGCCCTTGTAATATTTTTTCGGATCAAATCCCATTATGCTCAGGTTGGCCACGTCGCTTCCGGCCGGCATGCCTTCAGGAACAGTCGTTACAAGGCGCGCTTCGCCGGTTGCGGCAATGGCGCGCATATTGGGAATGAATGCGCTCTGGAGGAGGGTCTTATGCCCAAGCTCAGCCTGCGGGTAGTCGCCCATGCCGTCGCCAATCAGAATAATGTATTTGCAATTTTGCATATTATTTATCTATCCGGGCGCAGTATCTGTGCGTTTCGTATCTTCTTTCAGGAAGGGAAAAATAAATTATACGGACAAAATTTAATGTCAATTATAATCCGGCATGTCTGATCCGCCGATTTCCAGGATTTGCGCCAGATCAACCGGTTCAAGCCGGAACGGAGAGCCCCGGCCTTCATAGAAACCATGCGCGCTGATCAGGTGAATATTCAGGTCGGAAAAAGTTATTGCTTTGCGGAGGCGCAGGTTGCGCACAATTACGATTGTTTTCCGGTGTTGGCCCGCTTCGCCGAAGGGGCAGGGGAGCAGCCCGCGCGCAATTTCACAGGAAACCTCAAAATGCGGCGCGACTTTGACAAACTCGCCGAGCCCGTTTTTCCCGGCTTCCCGAAAGAACTTCATCCGCTCCGCGATTGCCTGATGCGTCAGTCCTGTCTTTTTGACAGTTTCATCGTCAGCGCGGATAATTTCCGTCAGCGGCCGCTGATCAGACCCCAGGAATCCGTCTAAATCAGTATTTGCCGGTTTTAAGCGCACAAATTTTTCCTCCTTATTTTTCATTTCTTCATCTCTCCCATGTGTCATTCCCGCGAAGGCGGGAATCCAGACTCATGAAAAAAAAATCATCCTGGATTCCCATTTTCATGGGAATGACAATCGCAAGAAGCTTATGATGTATTCATTAGGCGAATTTATCATAAAAAATGCGTTCGTCGGCAATTTTTTTCTGATGCAATATATTCACACAGGCGTCAATCATGGCCGGACTGCCGCATAAATAAGCTTCGCCCTGGAATCCTTCTTCAAGCCGGCGCGCGACCGCTTCGGTGACCAGGCCGGTTTCTCCCGCCCATTTTTCCCCCGGCCGTGTTGTGGCAACGGATGGAATAAATTTAAAATCAGGCAATGCCTGTTCAAGGGAACGCATCAAATCGGCATAAAAAATGTCGGCGGGCGACTGCGCCCCGAAAAAGTAGCGGATCTGGCGTTTGATTTTACGGTCGCGCATGTCGGACAACATTGATTTTATCGGCGCCATGCCGGAACCGCCGGCAATCATGACAATAGGTTTGTCATTGTCGCGCAGGAAAAAATCGCCGTGCGGCCCATGGAAAACGACCGGATCGCCTTTTTTCAAATAATCAAATATATAAGTGGTGCCGATTCCGTTCTGAACGCGCCGGACTTCAAGCTCAATCATGGTGTTTTCCTCGGGGGGCGAGGCGATTGAATAGGCGCGATAAACTATTCTTTTGTTTCCCGGATAAGGCGGGATGCGCAACTGGATATATTGACCGCTCTTGAATGAAATAGTCGGCGGCCCCAGCAACTTTAATGTTAATTCCTTGATGTCATGGGTTAAGTCGCGGATATCGGCGACTTCGGCCCTGTATTGGGATATGTTGATGGATGACTCCGGAATCAGAACGCGCATGTTTTTCCCGACCTTGAGCTGGCAGGCGAGCCGGAAATTATTCTGGCGTTCGGCGGCATTCAGATGAAGAAGCTCGGGTTGGGTCAGGCTTTCTGAAGCGCCTTCCAGCACGCGCAGGCGGCAAAGGCCGCAGATGCCGCGTCCGCCGCAGGCGGAAGGCAAGAAAATATTTTCATCCTTCAATGCCTGCAGGAGCGAAATGCCGGGGAAGGCGGAGAAGCTCCGGCTTTCATTGACGGTAATTTTAACCTTTTTTCGGCCGTTGTCTTCCATGCCGTGAGGATTTTTTATTGGGGCTTGCAGAGGAAGATGTAATCTTGTAACAATTCCTCTGGCAAGGCGTTTTTGCGTAAAAAGTGTTGCGACGAAAGATATTTACCGTTTTCTTTAGAATAATACGATCATCATCAACATGTCCATAAAAATTTATTGGCGGAGGACGGTATGCCCATTAAACAGGTAAGCGTGGTGATTCCCGCCCGCAACGAGCAGGACACAATCTGCCCGGTTCTTGACACGTTGAATGCGGCGATAGCCCGGCTTCCCCAATACCGGTTTGAAACCATTGTTGTTGTGGATGATCCCGCCGATCCCACCGTTGCCGTCGCGCAATCCCGGGCGGCGCGGATCGTTATCAACACTCGCGGACGCGGCAAAGGTTCGGCGCTTTACACCGGTTTCCGCAATGCCGCCGGAGACGTGCTGGTTATTTTTGATTCTGACGGTTCGCACAATCCGGCGGACATCGGTTTGTTTCTTGAAGCGGTTGAAAAAGGCGCGGGATTGGTGATTGGTTCGCGCGTCCTGGGAGGAAGCAGCGACCACGACGTCATCCGGTTGTTCGGCAACGCCTTGTTCACTGTTTTGTTTTCCATTTTGTTCGGCACTACCCTCATGGATGTGCTGAACGGTTACAAGGCGTTTGTAAAAGACGTGGTCAGCGGCTACAAGCCGAAGGCCGGCGGGTTTGACGTGGAAATTGAAATTGTCGCTCAGGCGGTCCGTAAAGGATGCGTGATCACAGAAATTCAAACCCATGAAAACAAGCGCGCCGGCGGACGAATGAAATCCCGCGCGATCCGCGACGGATTTGCCATTCTCTACGCCTGCCTGCGGGAGGGGATAAGATACCGTTCCTGGCGGCTGTTCCATCGCCGGCATGTCACATGCTGCTGCTAACTACCGCTGGACCGGGCGGAAGCCGAGGCCGCGCCAGTCGGAGTCATCGTGCGATTCATAGTTGTTATGGGAACACCACATGCGCCACATGGTCGTGTCAGGCCATGATACGCCGAAATCCGCTCTTCTATCGCCGTCGTAATCACCCGGCGCCGGGTCGGCGTTGGAAGGTTTGCAATCTTCGCGTCCCAGTTGATAAAACGGTTCCTGCTGCTGATAATCTTTAGAGGAAAGAAGATAATGCCAGGCGAAGACATAGTACTTGTCCAGATGCGATGGCGCGGAATAGGCGAACATCGCCGGATCGGTCTTGCGGTCGCCGTCATAATCCGCCGGTGAAGGAACAAGCGGGCCGTCGCCCATGGTGTCAACATAAATTGACACGCTGTTATAACTCCAGGATGAGAGGGAAATCAACCATTGCCCGTCTGAATAGCGATAGATGCCCGGATCACTTTTGCGATCGCCGTCGTAATCTCCGGATACGGCCGCACATCCCGGTCCGCCAAAAATGAACGAGCTTTCCTGATAATTTGAGCCTGATCGTCTGATGCGCCATTCGCCGGTGGCTTCGCGGTAAATCGCCAGATCGGTCAGGTTATCGTTGTCGTAATCGCCGGTAACCACGGTCCAGCCTGTCCCGCCAAAGAAAAGACGAATGGGTATTTGATAGCCGTTGCTTGAAAGCATGGCCGCCCACTCGCCGCTGGCGCGGTTATAGGCCACGGCGTCCGCGAAGCCGTCGCCATCATAGTCGGATTGAATGGCCGTCCAGCCCGGGCCGCCCCATATAAACCATTCCGGATTATAATCATTGCGGTCGGTCAGCACGCGCCACTCGCCGGTGGATTCATTATAAACCGTCGGGTTCATGCACCCCCGTCCTTCAAAATCGCCGTTATGATTGCTGTTGTTGCCGAGTCCCTGTGTCGCCGATAGCGTAGCGAATACGATCCCGAGACACAATCGTCGCCATTGCTTCTGGACTGCAGATGCCATGTTGACCTCCTATAGTTAGAGTTTTTAAATCTTTATCATACATCCTATGGGGATGTCTATAGTGTTATAACTATTTTTTTGTGGCCTGTCAGTATGAGTTTTTATCCCGATCCCGCCGGGCATTATTTCTCTGGCCCGAATATTTGCAGTTCCGCGATGGTCCAGTCATACCTGGGGGCTGAGGCGGTCAGAGTCATTTTAACATAACGGGCTTCCGCGGGCGGGAAGGCGGCCGTAAAAAAATCTCCTTTAACCAGAAGCCGGGGATGAAATCCTTCCCAGAATAAGTTGCCGCCCATGTCGCCCATTTCCAGCGCTTTTTTCCAGAGTTTGCCGTCCGTGGAGATTTCTATTTTATAGCCGCGGGGATAATCCGCAATGTGATCGTCCAGGTCAAATCTGATTTTACACACCGTTTCTATGCGGCCCATATCCACCTGAAACCATGTGCCGGAAGTCTGCGGTTGCCCGGTCGCCCAGCCGGTTGCCCGGTTGTTGTCAATGGCATCGCCGGCTGATTTTGAATTTTGCTCCGCGGCCGCCGTCCATCCGGAGCGGTTGATTTCTTTCAGCTGGATGAGACCATAGGGCGGCTTGAAATCATAATATACCGCAAAACGATAGCCTTCTATCTTGCGGTATTCCCCGCCGATGGCCTTGAGGTTTGCCTCAAAATCGTCCGGCAGGCGGAGCGTGGCGTGATTAATATAGGCTGCGTTTGTGGCGGCGCGCACCTGGTCAATGTATTTTACTTCGCGGCCCGGGAACCGTTCGTTAAATGGTTCCGAACAAATAAAGTTTTCCTGCGCTTCAAACGTCATCCGATATGACAGCCAGTAATGGGCGTAGGCATGGCGGATGCCATGCGCTTTCAGAAAAGCGAAGAGCGGGGTGGTATCCGGCAGTTCCAGGTCTTCCCCGACGATGCGCGGGTCGCTCCAGGCCTTGACAAGCAGAATGTTGCCCCAGACCTGGGCGCCAATCAGAACAACCATGAGCGCGGCGAAAACCGGTCGGGACCAGGCCTGGATTCTGGCCAGGCCGCCGGCCAGCAGAATGGGAAGAACCGACATGATCGGCAGGATATACCGCACGTTATCCCAGCCGGCGCGGGCGCTGCGGCAGAACAGGAATACGGTTGCCGCGGCCAGCGCCAGCAGGAGCCCCGTGCCATCCGACCCCTTGAGCGATAAAATCGCCAGTCTCAAAAGTGATTTAAACCGGGACACGATCACCACGAGGAGCAGGCCGATCAAAATAATTACCAGCAGGAACGAAAGCCAGGCCGGAAGACTGGTAAAATGGGAGTTGTCCCCATACAACATTACTTTCGTGCCGATCAAAAATTGAATGGTGATGCCGAAAAATTCCTTGAGCACTTCCCATGACCTGGTCCATTCGACAGTGCGGCCGACATCTGAAAACGTCGCAAAATCATTGGCCGCGTTATACCACAGCAGGGGCAGGCTTCCGATGCAGAACGCCAATACCCCGGCCCAGAATTTCCACCGCAGGAATATCAGCTTATCACTGAAGAACAGAAACAATAATGCCGCGCCAATGTAACTGATAACGAGAATGTGCAGCCAGAATGTGTAGCCGAGGACAAAGCCGAGAAGAATATACTTCCACCATGGCCGTTCTGGCGGGCTGGCGAACACAAGGTCTGCCAAAAGCAAAAGCGCAATACTGCCAAGAGTGGTCACGGCCAGATAATTGTCCGGAGGGATCAGCGCGCCGCACATTGCCAGATAGGGGACGGGGATAATCAAAAGCGCCAGCGCGATGATTCCCGCAGTCTGTCCATACAGTTTCCGCGCCAGAAGATAAGTTACCCAGCAGAAAATCATGGAAAAAGCCAGGGGGTAGAGCCGCATGGTTACAATGTTAAAACCCAGCAAGGGGATCAATGCCGCATCAATGAATGATTCCTGGGTGCCCATGTAGGTCTGCCCCCAGTAGACCACTGGAAATTCGCCCTTGAGCATGTGCAACGCCATCAGCGAAGGCCAGGCTTCATCCGATGATGGCGGCAGGGATTTAAGCGCAAACATGAATAATGCCAGCCGGAATAAGATCGCTATAACAAGGAGAGCTATGACCAGTTTGGTGTGCCAGGACTTCATTGCATTGTATTCGTTGTCGTTAAGCGGCAAATATTATTGTCTTGAAACAGATGATGGAGGATAATCGGAATTATTATGGAATAAAAGAAAAAACCGAAAAATTTCCAGTAGAAATATCGCGATCAAAATAATACCTTGATTTTGCGCCGGCTCGGCACAAAATTCACACAACGGGCCGTGATGGCCGCGCAAATTGCACGATCATCGTGCAATATTCGGGCAATATGTTTTCAATTCATTTAAATTGAAATTGACACTCCGTGCTGAAAAATATACACGTAATAATGTGGATTTGATTCATGATCGAAGAAACTATTTCCAGCCAGACTGAACCAATGCGCCGGCCATTGCTGGGGGTTGCGTTCTGTTATCTGGCGGGAATCCTGGGCGGCGTCTGGATTAACGGCCTTCATTTTATCACGATTCTGGCCTTCGCCCTGTTTGCGTTAGCTATTGCGTTTGGTCTGCATTGCCTATGCCGACTGCTTCAGGGCAAGCCCTGTAGTGAAGCGAAGCGCGTACTTCAAGGCAAGTCCGGCGTTCTTTCCCGTTTTTTTCCCGGTCTTTCGGCCGGTCTCGTCTATCTTGCCATTTTCCTGGCAGGATGGCTGACAATTGACTTGCGCATCAATAGTCCCTCAGAGAGATATATTTCGGCTTTGATGAACCGGCCGCGGGAAGGGGTTGAAATTATCGGGGTTGTCGCGGATGATCCGGCGCTTTGCAAAGGCCGGCGGGATGACCGCCGGTTCTGGTCATTTGCTATGCGCATTGAGGCGCTAAACCGCATAGGCTTCTTTCAAAAGGCGCGGGGTGAAATTCTGGTAACGATGCCATATGATGAAAAAGAACCACATCCTTTTTATGGCGAACGCTGGCGTCTGACCGGCGCATTGATTGATAAAGCCTTCTCATCCGGTTTTGACGGCGCTCATCGCATGGATGCGGTTAAAAACAGCAGCCCCTGCCGTTTTTTATTTCAGGTTGACCCTCAGCCGGAAGGGCGGGTTCGGCTGGCCCGCTCGCCGTCCTGGAATGTCCGGCATTGGTGTTTTATCTTAAGGCAGAAATGCGCCGATACTTTGGCGCGCGGCATTGCTCACCGGCCTGATGTGGCGGGCATTCTTCAAGCCTTGCTCCTTGGCCGCCGGTATGAATTGCCGGACGGCTTGCGCGAGGCATTTGTGGCAACCGGCACCTACCATGTTTTTGCCATCTCGGGACAGCACGTCGCCATTATCGCCATGTTTATGGTGGTTGTTTTACAGGCCTATGGCATCGGACGCCTGTATTGGTTTTATTATCTGGCGCCGGCGCTGATTGTCTTTACGATCATGGCCGGTCTGAGCACCAGTGCGGTGCGCGGCTGTATTATGGCGCTTATGTGTTTTCTTGGTCCCATGTTCAAGCGCAAGACGGATATTTCCTCAGCGATGGCTTTGGCCGCCTTGCTGATTGTCGGCGCCGATCCCTTGCAGCTGTTCCAGGCCGGCTTTATCCTTTCCTTCGGCATCGTGGCGGGACTGATTATTTTATGCCCGCCCTTGATCGCAATGGTTGAAGGAAAAATCGCCCCCGATCCCTGTCGGCTTGAACCCGAAAATTTTCCGGCGCGCAAGGCGCGCGGCGCGCTTCGCTGGATTCTGTTCATGTTGACCGCCTCCTTTGCGGCCTGGCTGGTCTCAATGCCGTTGATTGCGAGCTGGTTTAATATGATTTCGCTGATAGCCCTGCCGGCGAACTTGATTGTGATTCCCATGACAACCCTCATTCTGCTGACGGGCTGCCTTTCAGTTGTTTTCGGTTTGCTTTGTCCGTTTGTCGCCGAAGTATTCAATTTTGCCAATGTGGCGCTTGTCTCGCTCACGACCGGCCTGACCATAGCCCTGGCGCAGGTCCCTTTCGGGTATATCTTTGTCAGGTCGCCGCCGATTTGGTTTGTTTGCCTCTGGCTGGGTGTTTTGGTTGTCTGGCGGGTCTATTATCAAAAAATAAAAATCTGGCTGGTTGCGGTTCTGGTACTGCTTATTGCCGGCGCGCTGATGTGGCGTGCGCAAAGAAATGAGTGGGAAATACATGTGTTCAATGTTGACCAATGCGCGGTTTGTCTTGTCAACAAGGCGGGGAGCGAGCCGCTTCTGCTTAATGCCGGCCCCAAATATCAGGCCCGGAATATCTTGCGGTATTTGCGGAAAATGGGGGTGAACCGTATTCAGACATTGGTGTGTCCATTCCCGGATGCGAAACATATCGGCGGGGCAAAAGATATCATTGCCGCCGTGCCGGTGAGCAAGCTATGGCGCGGCGCCATTAAACCAGGCGCGGGATTCATGAAGGAGTTGTGTTCGGAGGTTGAAAAGAGGCGGATTGAAGTGGATGAGTTGACGAATGGAATCACGCCAGTCGGCGGACAAGTCTCGCCCGGTGGCGGACAAGTCTCGCCCGGTGGCGGACAAGTCTCGCCCGGTGGCGGACAAGTCTCGCCCGGTGGCGGACAAGTCTGGCGGATAAGATCCGGCCGGGATGGCTGGAGCGTGGATCTTGTTAACGGCGGCCACGGCGCGGCTCAGGATGAAAAAGAAAACTTGCCGTCCGGATGTCCGGACGGACCGTTGACAATATTTATCCATACAAGCGTTCAAACTCAAATGACGGCAAGGATTTTGATTGCCACTGAACAGACGCCATTGGTCATTGATGTTGCGGAAACGCCGGGTTCCGGTTTCATGGCCGGCGCCGGCTTTGTCATGCCCGCCGAAGCGCAGTGCCGCGTGCTGTGTTGTCCGGCGGTTGAAGAAAGAATGCAAAATTATGACGGCCAACCATACTCCGTTCAGCCGTCCGCGCAGGTTGTTCTGGGTCCCGGACAGGGCATACTGTTCCGGCCTGATAAGGACAAGTTGAAAATGGAGGCGATAAATTTGTTGAAATAAGAATGTCTTGTATTATTATACGCATCATTCAGTTGTTTTCAGCAAATATTTCCACCCCGTCAACCGTCGCGGTTGGACGGCATGCAGTTAAACACGGCAGGATGCTATAATATAAATTTAGTGCGGCCAAAGGCCGCGTTGAGGGAGATAATATGTTGCCAGGTAAAATGAAAGCGGCTGTAATAAAAAAACCGGGGCAGATAGCGGTCGAAGAAGTTCCTGTTCCGAAAGCTGGCGCGGGCGAGGTCCTGCTGAAAGTTGAGGCCTGCGCCTTGTGCGGTACCGACCAGCGGGTTTTGTCCGGCGAGAAACATGTTGATGTTCCGATTGTCGGGCATGAAATCACCGGCCTGGCCGTTGAAATCGGTCCCGGCGTAACCGGCATTGCAAAAGGCGGCAAATATATCGTCCAGACGGTTATCGGCTGCGGCCAGTGCCCCATGTGCCGGATCCACCGCGAAAATCTATGCGAAAAAGGTTTCATTGCCATGGGGTATCAGTTTAACGGCGGTTTTGCGGAATATGTCCTGATGCCCAGGGTTGCCGTCAGTCAGGGATGTCTGATTCCCATTCCCCAGGATTACCCGTCCGAGCTGGGGACAATTGTTGAGCCGTTGAGCTGTTGTGTCAACGGCATGAAGTATATTCCCATGGAGCAATGTGAGCACGTCCTTATTTTCGGGGGCGGGATTATCGGCGTCCTCAACGGGCTTGTTGCGAAAGCGCGCGGCGCCGGAACAGTAACGATCATGGATGTGTCTGAAGCGCGGCTGAATCTGTTGAAAAAGCTGAAATTGCCGTTTGATAATCTGGTTAATTCGGCGTCAGCCGATCCGGCCGACTGGGTCAAACAAAATACCGCCGGACGCGGCGTGGATGCGGTGGTGGTGGCTGCTTCGGTCAAGGCGCTGGCCGCCAAGGGGCTGGGACTGCTTCGGCGCGGAGGGCATTTATCCATCTTTGCCGGCATGCCGAAATCAAACCCGGTTGAGCCGATTGATTTGAATCGTATTCATTATCTTGAACTGAATGTCCATGGCGCCAACAGCTCTTCCCAGGCGGAGTATCTGGCTGCGCGCGACATGATTGTTTCCGGGAAGATTGACGCCCGGCCGCTGGTGACCCATCGTTTTCCCCTGGAAAAATTTAACGAGGCCGTGCATGCGCAGGCCGATCCGGCCTCGGGGGCGCTGAAAGTGGTGGTGATGCCGTGAAAGAACAGAAGTCAGAAAAATCGGAAATCGGAAATCGGAAATCGGAAATCGCCAGCCACAGGCTGGTCCGCCTCCGGCGGAAAAATCGAAAGGCATCAACAAACAGTGGAGCCTTGCTTGGAAGGCGCGCGATCGTTACCGGCGCGGCCCAGGGGCTTGGGGAGGCAATCGCCGCAAGGCTTCTGCATGAAGGGTGCCGGGTAATCCTGGCCGACCTTCAGGAAAAACAGCTGGAACAAACCGCTCAAAAATTGCAATCGGAATACGGCAAATCCGTCAGCTATAAACGCTGTGATGTAACCAATGAATCTGATGTCGAGGCCTTGATGCAACAGGCCGATGAAGAGTGGCAGGGGCTGGATGTTTTTGTGGCCAATGCCGCCATTTTATTTTCAGGCGCATTGGTTGAGTTTGAGGCCGCAAAATGGCGCAAGGTAATCGAGGTGAATCTCGTCGGCCAGATGCTCTGCATGAAACACGCCTTGAAGCTTATGGCGCGCGGCCGGAACGGCTCTTTTATCCAGATCAATTCAAAGTCCGGAAAAAAAGGATCGTATAAAAATTCCGCTTATGCCGCTTCAAAGTTTGGCGGCATTGGCCTGGCGCAGAGCGCGGCGCTGGAAATGGCGGAACAGGGCGTGCGCGTCAACGCGATTTGCCCGGGTAATATGCTGGATTCGCCTTTATGGGTGGACAGCCTCTTTAAGCAATACGCCCGGAATCAGGGGATTACCGAGGCGGAAGTGCGCCAAAAATATATTGACCAGGTTCCCATGAAACGCTCCTGCGCTTATGAAGACGTTTGTAATTTGGTTGTTTTTCTCGCATCGGATCAGTCATCTTATATGACCGGCCAGGCCATCAACGTAACCGGCGGGCAGGAAATGCGTTGAAGAATAAATTTCTTCATATAAATTCCGCCGCCATTACCGTATGATCCGAGCATTTTGGCTCAAGCCGCGGTTTCAGATCAATGTAACAATCTTTTGATTTTTTTGCCAGCGGGGCGGTAGCGAGAATATGGTCAACCCGCCAGCCCATTTTGCGCTCAACGGCGTTCACGGTGCGATAATCATAATATGAATACTGGCCGGGCTCGGGATGATATTTGCGGAAAATATCAATAAACCCCCATTGCTTTGTCAGCTTAAATGCTTCCCGGACGGCTTTATGATAACAGACATGATTTTCCTGCCGGGGGGCGTTGTAAATATCAATTGCTTCCGGGGCGACATTGAGGTCGCCCACCCAGACAACCTTGTCGCCGGGTTTAAACTGTTTTTCAAACAGTTTCCGCAGACGTTCAAACCATTCCAATTTATATTTGTACATGGCGTTTTCAATCTCCCGTCCCTGCGGCACATAAGTGTTCAGCACGTGGATATTGCCGATTTTGGCCGTAATCAGGCGGCTTTCATCGGGCGGGAGAGCATCGTCAAAACCGAATTTAATCTCCGCCGGCTTGGCCAAGCTCGCCAGGGCGACGCCGTTATATGATTTTTCGCCCCGGAAAGCGACCTGATAGCCGGCGTCAATAAACGGCTGGACCGGGAACTCATGGTCCTGCACCTTGGTCTCCTGCAGGCACATGATGTCGGGTTTGTGTTGCTTAAGCCAACTGATGACAACCGGCAGGCGGGAACGGATGGAATTGACGTTGAACGTCGCAATTTTCATGGATATTTGATTATTATGAAAAATAATGCCTTGCTGCAATAAAATAAAGACCATCAGAACTTGCGACTCTGAAAAGTATTTTGCCGGCGGCGGTAAGCCATGGGCGACAAGCCGGCGATTTTCTTGAACATTTTTGAAAAATAATAGGCGTCCTCGCACCCCACCTTGCCGGCAATTTCCTTGCAGCGCAAATGGGTATAACGCAAGAGTGTCTGTGCGGCTTCAACCCGCAGTCTTTGCTGGCAGGTGATCGGCGTCCGGCCGGTTTGTTTTTTAAATGCGCGGAAAAAATAACCCGTGGACATGCCGGCCAGGCCGGCCAATTCCTGAATTTTCAAGCGCTTCATATAATTGATTTCAAGGTAATCGCATGCTTTCCGGATGGGATTTGGTTCAGACGTCTTGATGTTGATTTGCGGCAGATAACATTCCCGGATAATCAGCGAGAAAAGGCTTAAAAGTTCCCGCGCAATTTCCAGTTTGCCCGATGGCGGCTGGGTCATCAGCCGGATAAGAATTCCCGTCAGGATTGTTCTGGCTTCATGTGTTTTTTTGGCGGATAAATGGGCCGGCATTTTTACATCCGGCATGTCAATCCCTTCGTACAACGACAGCAACTGATGAAAGGGGATTTGCAGCGGATGTCCGGCGGCATCGGAAAATGAAAAGGTTATTTCCGAGTAGACGGCCGTTCCCTGTTTCATCACGGAAAAATTATGTAATTCGCCCGGAGACGCCAGCGCTAATGTGCCGGGACTGATCGTGCATGATTCGCCCCGGAACCGGAAGCAATTTCGGCCTTCCGTGTAGAGGGTGATATGATACACATCGTGGGCGTGTTCTCTCAGCGATCTGGAGTTTTTGGCATAGTGGGTTTCGTCAATTGTCACATGCAAGGGCGAAAACACATATGCCTTGCCGTTCCATTCCACGTTCAGGGGTTGAATCCCGCCGGGAATCGGACTGCGTTGTATAAAATATCGGCATGAATTCATGTTTCCCTCAGTGACATTTTTTTGAATATTTGTCTATCAAGGTCATTATAGTACATCAAAAAGTTATTTCCAGCCATTGTGAAAATATCAGGAAGTTCCTATAAATAGAATCAAAAAAAGCAAGGGAACCTGTTTATGAAATACCAGCTACGGAAAGATTCAGCCCAAGTGTCTATTAGTTGGCCGGAGGCGGAACTGACCGCCGGTTTCGCAATTCGGGGACGTTCCGATGAAAAGGCGATCAATATTGATACAACTGTAAGGCGACAGAAACAAACGACAACCGGTTCAATCCATCGTGTTCCATATTGTTTCCCCGGACTTTCGGACGGCGAAATTATCGGCATTTCCCACGCGGAAGGGCCGATTGCGGCGGTCTGGGAATTGTTCTCTCCCTTGGAAGGCACTGCCTGCGCTGTCCGCTTGCGGGTTAAAAACATCGGCGATCGGCCCATTGAGTTGGAATCATTGACGCCGGTCAAAGCAGTGGGCGCGCGTTCTTTATGTCTGACTGATTCCAGTCCCGCAGATTGGATCGTGATGCGCCAACCGCGGCATAAAAACGATATGCCCGCCTGTGCCAGGCCGGGCGGTTGCGGCGCGGATTTGCGTGATGCCCAGAATGGGCTTGCCGAATCCGGCGGCATTTCATCCGCAGGGACCGGCCTTCCGCCGCCGATCATTGTCGGCAGTGAAATGCTCTTGATTCAATCCGGGATCGGAACCGGGCTTCCCTGTCTGCTGACGGGATGTCTTCCCCTCACCGAACAACTGGTGTCTCTGACCGTGGCGCTGGATGACAAACGCCGTGATCTGGACCGGCTGGAGGCGGCTTGTCTGTTTGACTTTGTTGAAGTGTCCCCCGGACAGGAGCGAGAAAGCCAGTGGATTTGGATGGACAGCTCAAGCTCGGCTGAAACTCTGATAAACGACTATATCGAGGCCATCCGGGCCTGGCACCCGCTTCGTCCACTGCGCCGTCCGACCGTCTGGTGTTCATGGTATTTTTATGGGGACGCATTTTCATTTCGGGAATTGGAAGACAACCTGCGGATGATGGAATCCAGAAAATTACCGTTGGATATAGTTCAGGTTGACGCCTGCTGGGACCGGCATTATGGCGACTGGCAGGCAAATGATCGTTGGCCGCGGGACATGAAACAGGTTGCGGCGCGTATCCGGTCAGCCGGGTACATTCCGGGGATTTGGACCGCGCCATTTCTGGTGGAACTGCGCACGGAGCTTTTCTTGCACAAGCGTGAATGGTTGCTGAAGGATCAGCGGAACGAATTGATAATGTTTCATTGCGGATTAGTGTTTGCGGTTTTGGATCCCACCCATCCGGAAGTATTGGTTTTCCTGGAGGATCTGTTTCGCCGGATGACGCGGGAATGGGGTTTTGTTTATCACAAGGTGGATTTTGGCCGGGTGGTGGCGGACCAGCCTCAGATTCGTTATCATGACCGGAGTGTTACGCGCGCCCAGGCGTATCGGCGGGGGATTGAAGCAATCCGCCGGGGAATCGGAACCGAGAGTTACTTGCTGGTCTGCGGCGGGCTGTATGGCCCCAGTATTGGCCTGGCTGACGCGCAACGGACCGGCTCGGACGTGCGCAGTCAATGGCCGCATCCGCCCGCCGGGGAAGAAGGACCATATGGGCCGTTCACAATTAAACAGAATACCATGCGGTATTGGATGAACAGTCTCTGGGATAATGATCCGGACGCGCTCATGGTTCGCCGGCGCGACAAGGAATATGCCAATACCGGCGGCTTGTCTCTCGGTCAGCTCAATGATGAAGAGTCCCTGACCAGCGCGTTGAACCAGTATCTGGGAGGCGGGATGGTTTGTTTTTCAGAAAACCTCACGGAAGTGGATGAAGATCGTCTGTTGTTGCTGAGACATTGCAGTCCATCCATTGGCTGCGCCGCCATTCCGCGCGATGCGTTTTCCGGCGGTCGTTTTCCGGAAGTATTTCATACGGTGGTTCAGCCTTCGGCGCAAGCAATGGGCACATGGCATACTTTGGCGGTTGTGAATTGGACCGATAACCCCAGAATGTTTTCCTTGCGTCTGGGAGAAGAAACGCTTGGATTCCGGGCCGGACGGTCAGGGATATTCATGGCGGCGGATTTCAGGACGGGAACGGTATGGAAGGATTTGCGCATCGGCCATACGATCATCGTAGGGCCGGTTGCCCCGCATGGGTGTACGGTGGTAAAAATCGCGCCTTACGATCCGGACCGGGCGCAAGTGATTTGGACCGATGGGCATTTTTCCATGGGCGGCCGTGAAATCACTGATTGGAAACAGGGGAAAAACGGAATCGAATTTACGGTGGATTGGAAATGGCCTTGTCCTTTGCGCATCAGATTGATCAGCCCCGGAGACGTTCGTTTTATTGACGGCGATACGGTTGTCATAGAAGGTCCCTTGCAACAACCGTTGGCCATATCCAAATCCTGGCGTTGAGATGGTTTAAACAAACAAGGAGATATTTGTTATGTCCATTGATATGTCCGCAAAAGCAACTCTCTTCTATCCGCAAAGCGATGAGGCCGATGCGACCGGCCGGCGGTTGTTAATTGATTATTTGCGCAAACGATTCAAATGCAGGACTATTTCTGCTGTTTCCGACAGGGCGTCTGACGGTGATTTTATTGTGCAGGTTTGTCATCCTCGGGATGGTGTCAGGCGACGGCTTGAGATCAAATTGGGGCAGGAGGGCTATGCCGTTGCGGCGGATCGCAGGCGCCTGGCTATTTTCGGCGCCACTTCCCGGTCCAGGTTGTATGGCGTTTGCGCCTTAATCCGTCAGACGGATGTGAACAAACTGGGGCGGAATCATTTGAACATAAGCTCAACTCCCCGCTTTGCCATCCGACATTGGGAAAGCATGGCATTCCAGTCCAACTTCGATCTTCCGTTGGGAGGAAATTTTGACCGGCCGATTGAGGAGCTGATTGCCGCCGCGAAGCGGATTATCGCGCAAGGACCATGGCACGGAATAAATGGGTTCCATTTGACCGGCCGCGGGGGCTACGAAGGAGGAATGGATATTGACTGGCTGATCTCGTATCGCCGTCAGCCGGAACTCTATCGGGAGTGTTGCCGGGATCATGGCCGGCAAATACGCCGCGAAGCGGTTCGTGAGATCGGGCGTTATTGCCACGCTCATGGCATGGATTTTGTCATCTGGGATCATGAAATCATTATGCCTGATTCCATCAGGTTTCAGACGGCGTTACAGGACAAAATTAAAAGAGAGGGGATGGGATGCAAATCACTGCGCGACTTTGTATACAATAAGTGGGCGGAATGTTTTGAGGACATTCCGGAAATTGACGTTGTCAATCTTACGTTGTCCGAGGTGGGGCGCGGTATTCCACTCCTTCACCGTCCGGAAATTGAAGAGGGTAATCGTAAAATACTGGAGGAATCCGCCGCGCAAGTCAGGCAGCTGCTTGAGATTGTCTGGGATGCTTGTTCGGCTTATGGAAAAGGATTGCAAGTGCGGTCCTATAATGCGACTCCCAATCAGCAGTTAATTATGCGGATGGCCTTGAAAGATTTATCCCCGGCCATCGTTCTTATGACCAAGTACACCGCGGTTGATTTTCGCGGGGTGGAAATTGAGGACAATCCCTTGCTGGGCGCTTTTCCCGGTCAGCCCCAGGTTGTGGAATTTACGCTCACACCAGAATGCAACGGGTTCGGATATATTCCGGCGTTGTTGGCCGATTTTTACCGCTCGCGCTTGCAGAAAGCATGCCAAAAAGGACTGGCCGGCGCAGTGGCGCGCATGGATTATCACCTGCAGTATTCACACGGTAATTTTTTCACGGAAGGACCGCCGGTGCTGACGTTTGACACGCCGAATGAATTTAACATCACCTCGTTCAGCGCCTGCGCCTGGAATCCGGACACCGATCTCAATAAGCTCTGGAAAAAGTGGGCGGTTGCGCGTTACGGCGCGGGATTGGCGCCGATGGCGGAAAAAACATTGCGCCGCACGTCCGCCATCAGTCAGGGAATATTTTATGTCAAAGGTTTTTATTTGATGAGTCATTTGGATCAGCCGCCCAGTCTTTGGATTGTGGATGATCTCTTCCGTGAAAACGGGGCCAACTACCGAATGCAATATTTTGGCCGCAATGAAAAACTGCGGAAGGATTGGAAAACATTGCTCCATCCTGACGATCGGGTGATTGCCGCCTGCTTGGAGGAGAAACAAAATACGATCCGTCTTTGCCGCCAGGCGTTGAAGGAATTGACGGTCCGCCGCGCGCACCCAGGCGACCGGAACGGAAAAGAATTGGTCAGAGGATTTGAAATATCCGAAGTCGCCGCCGGTATGTTTATGCAGGTAACGGAGTTATACTTGCGTTTGCGCCAGGCCCGGGACAGGAAACTTGCCGGTTCGCCGGCGCTCGTTTTTTTAAAGCCTTATATCCGCAGTCTGCTTGATTTTGCATTGGAAGCCGAGAGCCGTATTGGGGCGCGCTGGCCGTTATATCATGCGGCGCGCGGGAATAACATCCATGAATTTCCCTGGCAGGTTATTGAAGATCGTTCCCGTCTGCCGCGAACGGCGCTGGTCGCGCTGGAAAATGTGTGGTTGAATTTATTAAGGCCCCTGCAAACCAGGTCGTTGTTCCGCCAAATGGATTCGTTTATCGTTGAATTGCCGGATACTATTAAACAGGTTGCGATAGACGGGGGCGATATATCGGTGCAGGCGGCCGATGGAATGGAAGAAGTTATTCCCGGCCCTGTCGCCGTCGCCACGCCCATGATTCTGGAGCGCGGCCGCCGTTACCTGTTGCGCTTGAGCGCGAAAAACGGAAAGATCAGCATTACAAAATAAGATCAATATCCCATGTCCGTCTGGATGGCACAGTCAAATCATTTGCAAGCATCTTGAACAGGAGTTTATGAAAGAATTGACCAGCAAAGAGAGATTCAGGAGAATGTTTGAGCACCGCGACGCCGACCGGATTCCCATAATAGACTCTCCCTGGCCGGCGACCATCGAACGCTGGCGGAAAGAGGGAATGCCCGGCGACAATTACGTCAAATTTTTCAAGCTCGATCATGTGTTTTGGTTCGGGGTTGATAATTCGCCGCGCTTTGAACAAAGAGTGATTGAGGAAAATGAAGAATACATAATTTCCACCACCGCCTGGGGCGTAACGCTGAAAAACTGGAAACATGCCGCCTCAACTCCGCAATTTCTTGATTTTACAATCAC
>Ga0209749_1001429_pt1 | contig 21268 bp, 21 predicted proteins | sample EPASupsiteSAE347_FD_187267 | JGI IMG/M metagenome (GOLD analysis project Ga0209749, IMG submission 187267) | Bioremediated contaminated groundwater from EPA Superfund site, New Mexico - Sample SAE3-47 (SPAdes) (version 2) | ecosystem: Environmental > Aquatic > Deep subsurface > Groundwater >... | reverse complement strand
CCCTGGTCCCCCTGCCGCTCCCGCAACGCCTGGCCATCCTTGTTTTAATGCCTATCGGCGGCCGTTTCGCCATGCTTCTCATGCTGACGGCCCTACCCTACGCCCGCAAAGACGGAGGTCTGGCAACATTATTCATCGCCCGTCGCTCCTGGCTGAATCCTGTCTTCGCCATTATTTTTTTAGGGGCTGCCGGATGGTTCGTCGGCGCCTGGACGGGGCTGGTCGCCACTCTCGCCGCGGTTGTCGCCGCCGGGCTGGTATCCTGGTATATCTACCGTAAAATAGGCGGGTTTACCGGCGATACTATCGGCGCCGCTTCCGAAATCACGGAAACGGTCCTCGCCCTGGCCGGACTGGCCTGTATTAACTGATGATCGGGGTGGGGTTGGGGTTAGGACTTTATGTCTCTTGAATATCAAATTCTTGCCGCCGTCCTTCTTGATCTGATCTGCGGCGATCCCCGCTGGTTTCCCCATCCGGTCAAATTTATCGGGCGCTTTGCCCTTTGCTGTGAGCCCGTAAGCAAGAAAGCAATCAGCAATCCCCGCCTGGCCGGGGTGATTACGGTTGGATGCGCATTGTCGGCAACCGCCGGGATTTCCTGGGGCATCGTCTTCGTAGCCGCCTTGCTTCATCCGTGGCTGGGAGACGCCGTCTCTATCCTGCTGATCTACACGACCCTCGCTGCCCGGGATCTCTCCCGGCATGGCCTGGAGGTCTATGAGAGCCTCAAGGAGGGAGATCTGCCCGAGGCGAGGCGACGGGTGGGCAGAATTGTGGGACGGGACACGGACGTCCTCGATGAACAAGGAGTGGTCCGGGCCACCGTGGAGAGCGTCGCCGAAAACACCGCCGACGGCGTCACGGCTCCCCTGCTTTTCGCCTTTCTCGGCGGCCCGGTCGGGGCGCTCCTTTACAAGGCCGTCAACACCCTCGATTCGACCTTCGGCTACAAGAACGAGCAATACCGGGAATTCGGCTGGGCCGCCGCCCGCCTGGACGATCTGGTCAACTATCTTCCCGCCCGCCTGACGGCGCTCCTCGTCCCTGCCGCCGCCGTTCTTACCGCCTTAAATGCCCGTAATTCCATAAATATTCTCTTCCGGGACGCCCGCAATCATCCCAGCCCCAATTCGGGCTACCTGGAGGCAGCCATGGCCGGGGCCCTCGGGGTGCAACTCGGGGGGCTGAACTATTACTTCGGCCAGCCCTCGCAACGGCCGACCATGGGAGATCCCCTGCGCCCCCTCGAAAGCCGGGATATTGTCAGGGTCAACGCCCTGATGTTCGTTACATATGCTCTCCTGCTGGCAGGATGCCTGGCTCTGATAAGCGGCATAAAATAGCATGATCCCCATATGATCAGTATAAAATTGCAGGTGACGCGAAGGAACATGTGCTTGGAAAAAATACGGAAACATGTCATTTGTTGCCATCGTAATCGCAGAGGGACTGAACATTCATGACCCAGACAAACCTTACGGACCTACAAGGTCAAATCGAGAATGAATATGCATCAAAAACCTACGGGAGTTAATCTTTCAAGAAATTCGTCCTTGACATTTAATCGGATTATTTGTTAAGTACGCTTTCATGATCCCGAGACCATTCTGGCTGCATCGTATTGAAAACTCTTGGCAGGAAGCTCCAATCGTCTGGCTGGCGGGGGTGCGACGGGCCGGGAAAACGGTTCTGGCCCAGAGCCTTGGCCAAGACCGCATTGCCTATATCAATGGTGATCTTCCCATTACCCGCGACATACTGGCCGATCCGGAGCTGTTCTATCGTAATTGTTCGCACCCGGTAGTGGTTTTTGATGAAGTCCACCAGTTAAGTGATCCGAGCACTATTTTGAAAATTGGCGCCGATCTCTTTCCCCATTTGAAGATTATGGCGACAGGGTCGTCAACTCTCGCGGCGAGCAGTAAATTCCGTGATACGCTGACGGGAAGAAAGCGCCTTATTCATCTGACCCCAGTGCTCTGGGATGAACTGCCTGCGTTCGAAAACGCTACCCTGCTGAAGAGGCTCTATCACGGAGGTCTTCCCCAGGCATTGTTGTCGGCAACCAAAGAGGCCGGCTTTTACCGTGAGTGGATTGATTCTTTTTTTGCGAGAGATATCCAGAAGCTCTTTGGTTTCCGCAATCCTGAAAAGTTTACGCTGTTTTTCGAGTACATCATGAGGCAAAGCGGCGGTCAGTTGGATGCAACCAAGACAGCGGGCGCCTTGGGCATAGGCAGGCCGACCGTGGAGAGTCATCTGCGGGCGTTGGAAATCACCCACGCGGCGACGATCCTGCGTCCCTTCTTCGGCGGCGGCCGCAAAGAAATCGTTAAAATGCCCAAAGTGTATGGCTTTGACACGGGTTTTGTGAGCTTTTGCCGCGGCTGGGAACCGCTAAGAGTAGATGATTACGGCTTCCTTTGGGAACACCTGGTCCTTGAGTACCTGCAAGCCCATTTCCCGGTGCGGACATGGCAGTACTGGCGCGACACCGACGGCCGGGAAATCGATTTTGTCATCGTCCGAAACCGCGATGAAGTGGATGCTATTGAGTGTAAATGGCATCCGGATCATTTCAATGCCGACGCCCTGAAGGTATTCCGGAAGTTCTATAACCGGGGAAACAACTATCTGATCTGTCCCCTCGCCGATTCCGGTTATCGCAAGCGCGATTCCGGCATGGAGATACAAGTCTGCAATCCTGCCGGAATCGAGATATGAAAAAGGGGTGGGACCGACTTTCTTAGGATTGTTAAGCGTATCGAAATCAGTGAGCAGGGCTTGGGCTGAACCGGGTATCGGGGAGTAACAATCCATTCCAGCATCGTTTATCATGATGGGGGGCATCAGATGACAGATCCATCCAGAACAAATCAAGAAGTGCTCGAAGAGAATGCCTTATTAAGACAGAAAATCCAAGCACTGGAACACTCTGACTCAGAGCGCAAGCGGATGGAAGAAGCACTGCGGGAGAGTGAGGAAAAATTCCGGTTCATTGTCGATAACTCAATGATGCCAATGATCATTTCGTCCCTAAAAGACTATACAGTAATTTTCTATAACATTTTCGCATCAGAATTCTTCTCTGATACCTCACCTCCTGGCTCGGTCAAAGCATCTGATTATTGGGTACTTCCCTTTGAACGGGATATTTTTATCGAGAAACTGAAAGAAAAAGGATCTGTTAAGGAATATGAAGCAGAGCTCAGAACCGCAACTGGCGAACATAAATGGTGTCTTTTATCGGCAAAAATAATCAATTATCTTGGCGATCCAGCATCATTTGTGATGTTTAACGACATCACCGAACTCAAACATGCGGAGGAGGCTCTTAGAGAATCTGAGAACTGGTATCGGACCATTTTTGAGAATACAGGTACAGCCACGGTTATCTTAGATGAAAACACAACTATCATTCTTGCCAACGCCGAATATGAGAAATTATCCGGTTATACAAAAAATGAACTGGAAGGCAAAAAAAGCTGGACAGATTTTGTCGTTAAAGAAGACCTTGAAAGAATGATTGTAAGTCACAGACAGAGAAGAATTGGTAACATCGATGCCCCTAAAAGCTATGAATTTCGGTTCAAGGATAAGAAAGGTCACATTAAGAATATCTTGCTGAATATTGATATAATTCCTGGCACTAAAAGGAGTGTAGCATCACTTCTGGACATCACAGAGCGCAAACAGGTGGAAGCGGTTATGGCGAAGGAGCATCAGAAACTGATATCAATTCTGGATGGAATCCCGGTGAGCGTCTTTGTCATTGATCACAATTCGCGGGTCATAATGTGGAATCTGGTGAACGAATTCTTCACGGATATTTCTAAAGAGCAAGTTTTAGGGAAGAAGATTGATCTTCGTCAGCTTTTTAAAGATAAAGCGCCGCCGATACTGGCCGAGTTAGTTCTCCGGATGACGGACGAGGAAATTCTGGATAAATTTGCAGAGAAGGGAATGTGGAAGAGCAATATCCACCCCGAGGCATTTGAAAGTATAGGCTCGATTTGGATTAATGAAGAGGAGCATGTTATGGCCATCCAGACCACAAGGTTGCGCAATGCTCAAGGAGATATTGTAGGCGCCGTCCAGTGCGCTCAGGACATCACGGAGCGCAAGCAGGCGGAGGAAGAGCGAGAGAGGCTGATTTCAGAACTTCAAAATGCACTTTCAGAGGTTAAGAAATTGAGCGGTATGCTTCCCATCTGTTCTTCCTGCAAAAATATTCGTGATGATAAGGGTTACTGGAAAAAGATAGAATCTTATATAAGAGATCACTCGGAAGCCAAATTCAGCCATGGTATTTGTCCTGACTGTGCGAAGAAGTTGTATCCTGATATTTATGAAAGAATATACAAAAACAAAAAAGATTGATCATTTCGAATAGTTATTGTTATTTTTCAGTATCGTAATCGCCGAGGGCTGAATATTCATGACCCAGACAAATCTTACGGACCTCCAGGGCCAAATCGAGAACATTACCTACTTCAACGAAGAGACCGGCTATACCATTGCCAAGGTCAAAGTTGCAGGGAATAAAGACCTTGTCCCCTGTGTCGGTAATCTGATCCGTCCCACTCCCGGGGAGGTCCTCAGCATGAAAGGCGAATGGACCAACCACGAGAAATACGGACGCCAGTTCAAGATTGTCTTCTCCCAGACGAAGACCCCCGCCTCGGTCCACGGCATTCAGAAATACCTGGGATCGGGCCTGATCAAAGGCATCGGGCCGGTCATGTCCAAGCGCATCGTCGCCAAATTCGGCAAAGATACCCTGGAGATAATTGAACGCAGCTCTGAAAGGCTTGCCGAAATACCGGGGATTGGCGAAGGGCGCATCGGCATGATCCGGAAGGCGTGGCAGGATCAGCAGGAGATTCGGGAGGTCATGCTGTTTCTCCAGACCCACGGCGTCAGTACCGGGTTTGCGGCCAAGATCTTCAAGCAGTACGGCAACGAGGCCATCGGGATAGTCCAGGAGAATCCTTATCGCCTCGCCAAGGATATCTTCGGCATCGGTTTTCTCACGGCGGACAAGATTGCGGAAAAGATGGGTTTTGCCAAGGAATCCCTGGTCAGGGCGGAGGCGGGCGCCCTTTATGTCCTGAATCAATTGGCCGAGCAGGGGCACGTCTATGCGCCCCAACCGTTTCTGATCGAGCAATCCCAGGCCATCCTGGGGATTGGCGCCGACATTATCGAAAAGGCCCTTCTGAATCTTGCCGCGGAAAAGCTGATCACGAGCGAAGAAAGACCGGACCTTGACCACCGGGCAATCTATCTGTCCCACTTTTATCTGGCCGAGTGCCAGGCGGCGGCCAGGTTGAAGGCGCTGATTCCCGCCCCCAAGCAGACGCGCCGGATCGATGTTGACAAGGCCCTCGGCTGGGTCCAGGAGAAGCTGGCCATCACCCTGGCGGAAAAACAGCTCCAGGCCGTCAAAGCGGCGATTGAAAACAAGCTCATGATCATTACCGGCGGCCCCGGCACCGGGAAAACAACCATTATCAACGCCATCATGAAAATCTACAAAACCGTCCAAACGACTATTTTCCTGGCGGCCCCGACGGGAAGGGCGGCAAAAAGGATGGCCGAATCCACGGGCCAGGAAGCGAAGACCATTCACCGGCTGCTGGAGTTCAATTTCAAGCGCGGGGGTTTTCAGAAAAATGAAAACAGCACCCTGGATTGCGATATCCTGATTGTTGATGAAGCCTCCATGATCGATATCGTCCTCATGCATTACCTCTTGAAGGCGCTCCCCGTGCGGGCTACCCTGATCATGGTCGGCGATGTGAACCAGTTGCCCTCCGTTGGTCCCGGCAATGTTTTAAAGGATATCATCGATTCGGGGGTGGCAACCGTGGTCGAGCTGAATGAAATCTTCCGGCAGGCCAAAGAGAGTTCCATTATCGTCAATGCCCACCGGATCAATCAGGGACTTTTCCCGGAGACCAAAACCGCCCCGGATGCCGCCACCCTGTCCCTGTCGGATTTCTATTTTATTCAACAGGAAGACCCGGAGAAGGCCCTGGAGACGATCCTGAACCTGGTAAAAACAAGGATACCGGCGCGGTTTAGATTGAATCCCATTAATGATATTCAGGTTTTAAGCCCGATGAACAGAGGGACGGTGGGCGTGACCAATCTTAATATCGAACTTCAACGGGCATTGAATCCCGGGGAAGGCGGGGTCTCCCGGTTTGGAAAGACCTTCCGGATTCATGACAAGGTCATGCAGATTCGCAATAATTATGATAAGGATATTTTTAACGGCGACATCGGCCGTATTTTCCATATCGACGAGGAAGATCAGGAAATTAAAGTCCTTTTTGAGGAGAGACTTGTCGCCTATGACTATGGGGACCTCGACGAACTGGTCCCGGCCTATGCGGTGACGGTCCATAAAAGCCAGGGTTCCGAGTATCCCGCTGTGGTCATTCCCATTATGACCCAGCATTACATGATGCTCCAGCGGAATCTGATCTACACGGCTGTGACGAGGGGCCGGAAGCTGGTGGTCCTGGTGGGGACCAAGAAGGCCCTGGCCATAGCCGTAAAAAATAACAGGACGGAACAGCGTTATTCATTGTTGAAACAACGATTGACGGGGAATTAACCCCTTCAAAGTGAAGAAAGGAGAGTAGAGAATGCAGGCATTATTTACCTTGACCCCGGCGGAATCAAAACGGTTGATCGGCAAGGGTGTGGCGGCCCTGCCCGAGATTAAGCATGCCCATAAGAACGGCTACCTCCTCGTAGGCAGGGGATCGACGAACGCCTACATTCTCGAGGAACTGCTCGGCAAGAAAATCAAGAAAGAGGGTTATACGGCCGGCCAGGTCATTAAAGGGGTGCTGTGCGTCCTCGGGGCGGGGGAAAGAACCAAACCGGTAACCTTCCACAAGGGCGAGCCCCTCCCCGTCGAGCCGGGGGAGGTCCTGGACAAGCTCGGCGCCGGGGATATCCTGCTGAAGGGGGCGAACGCCATCGACGCGGAAGGCAACGTCGGGGTGATCATGGCTAGTCCCGTAGGGGGCACGATGGGGCAGTTTTACATGGCCATGAAGGCCCGGGGGCTGGAGACCATCTATCCGGTGGGTCTCGAAAAGATGATCCCATCCGTGGAGGCGGCGGCGCAATTCGGGGGAACAATGACCCTGGGTAAGACCATCGGCGCCCGCGTCGGCATGGCCTGTGTGGCCGACGGCAGGGTCTTCACGGAACTCGACGCCATTGAAACCCTCTTTGGCGTCTATGCCGTCCATTTTGCCTCCGGAGGCTGGGGAGGCGCCGAAGGTTCGGTGACCCTGGTAGTGGAAGGAGCGGACGCCAAGGTGAACAAATGCCTGAAATTCATCGAGCAGAAGATCAAGGGCGAACCGGCGCTCCCGGCTGCCAAGACCCCCTGCAAGACCTGCGGTATACCCTGCAGTTTTCAGGGAAAGGAAGGGAAGCAGCTTCCCGATTATCTGAAATAAGCATCGGGAAAAATGAAGCACTCTCTCGGCGGTAGGTATGGGTATTGCGTGCTGCCTTCCCTGTAACTCCCTCCCCTTCAAGGGGAGGGCCGGGTGGGGATGGGCTTTATGTAATCAGTATATGTTCTAATCCCATCCCCCTCCTAACCTCCCCCTTGAAGGGGGAGGAATCTTTAGGGGTTCTCTCCCTTTTTCACATAGCGGAAGCCCTGCCAGGTTTGCCTCCGCTTGAGTTCCCGGTCGATACTGTTGAGGACGTCCATTTTGTTGACCGCCCAGGCGGGGCCAAGGAAGATGTCTTTGTAGCCGTCGGCGGTGAGCCGCTGGATGACCGATTCGGGGGGGAGGATTTCGAGGATATCGCAGACGGTAGTCACGTATTCCTCTTTGGAAATCAAAGTGATAGCGCCGTTTTCATACATATTTCCCAGCGCCGTGCCCTGCAAAGCCAATAATGCGTGGATCTTGATGCCCTGGATCGGCAGTCCGGCCAGGACCCGGGCCGTCTCCAGGATGTCTTGCCGAGTCTCCCCGGGCAGGCCGACGATGATATGGACGCAGAGGTTGATACCCCGTCCTTGAACCCGGTCGACGGCGCCTATAAAGGTTTCCCGGTCGTGGCCCCGGTTGAGAAAGGTCAGGGTCCGGTCATGGATGGACTGGAGGCCCAACTCCAGCCAGACATGCCGGGTTTTTGCATACTTTTCAAGCAAATCGAGAACGGCGTTGGGGACGCAATCCGGCCGGGTCCCGATGGATAAACCCAGGACGTCTGGGGAGGCGAGGGCCTCATCGTAGAGCCGCCTCAGATGCTCAAGGCTCCCGTAAGTGTTCGTAAAAGTTTGAAAGTAGGCGATAAATTTCCCTGCCTGGCGGTGGACGGTATAGTAGGCCTTGCCCTTTTCGATCTGTTCCGTCACCGACGGCAGGGGGCCCGCCTGGCGAAGCTTCGACCCCCGGCCGTCACAATAGATACAGCCCCCCACCGCCGCCTGTCCGTTCCGGTTGGGGCAGGTGAAGCCGGCGTCGATGGGCAGCTTGTAAACTTTGCAGCCGAAGCTGTTCCGCCAGAAACTCTTCAGGTCGTAGTAACGCTTGCTATTGTTCCAGAATGCCGGTCGCAAGCTAACCACTTGATTTATTAAAGACATAAAACGCCTTTGTCTTTCTATAGGACATCATCCTTTCGATACGGAGCTTTTTGTAATCACCCAAAGTGCGGAAGGCATGATATCAATTGCAGCGGGCAAATTGCCAGGCTGCTCTCCATCTACATCAAGAAGCACGGGTTGGTGAGAAAAGGCCTCCACCTTCTTTCCCGTCAGGCAGGATACTTCCTTTATCTCGCCAATCCTGCCATTGTAAAGTTTGGGAAAATGTCGAAATACCCCGGCCAGGCTCAGATCTCCAATCACGGTGATATGAAGCAGCCCGTCATTGATGACTGCCTCGGGAGCGACCCGCATACCTCCGCCATGATACTGTCCGTTGGCTACCGCAACGTTCCAGATCCTGATTTCCTTGTCATAATCGCTATCTATCTTGAGGCGGATGGTCTTTTTACCGAACAAAAGAACGGCTATCATGGTTGACCAGATGAAGGAAATAAAGGGACCGAAAGCCTTGGTCGTCCTGTTGACCCGGGCGTCCACCTCCCCGCCGAGGCCGAAACTCGTGATGTTGTGAAAATAACGGGTAACAGGGGCGTCATGATGGTGACCGTAGCGGAGGCGTCCCAGATCTATCAAACATGCATGGCCCTGCCGGATCGTATCGAGAGATTCTTCAAGCTTGCGGGGTATGGGCATGGTCTTCACGAAATCGCAGCCCGTGCCGTTAGGAATGAATCCTAACAGGGAGTCTTTGCGGATCGGCCCGTTTTCATCCATGAATCCGTTGACTACTTCATTGAGGGTGCCGTCTCCGCCGACACAAACGATCACGTCGGCGCCGTCAATCAGATGCGACCTGGCAATGCGGGTGGCGTCTCCCGGCCCCGAGGTGAAGCAGGAGGTGAAGGCGGGCCCTAACCGGGCTCTGGCCGCGGTCTCAATGCGGGGCCACTCCCTGCCCGTGGCGCCGTTCCCGGAATGGGGATTGACGATGAAGACGATTTTTTTAAAAGCCATAGAGCAGACCCGTTTCCATCATGTTATTAGCTATGATCATTCATCATGTATTTCCATGCCTTTATCGGTTGCTGCGACCCGACGCGATCCGGGAAGCAGGTCCGGGTCTCCAAATAAAGCCAGCAGCGATGTGGCTGGCGTCATGGAAGGCGACGCCTTCCCTCTCCAGGAGCGCCCGTTTCATTTCCGTACCGCCTCCATAGCCGCCCAGGGTGCTGTCGGAACGGATCACCCGGTGGCAGGGGATGACAATGGGAAAGGGATTGGTCGCCATGGCCGTTCCCACGGCGCGGGCGCCCCGCGGGTTTTCCAGGTGTTCCGCAAGAATTTTGTAAGTGGTGACGCTGCCCCGGGGAATAGCGTGATTGGCGCGCAGGACGCGCTGGTAAAAGGGAGGGCAAAGGTCCAGGCGCAACGCGTCGAGAGAAAACCGAATATCCGCGCCGTTCAGGGAGGCCTCGATCTGATCGACGAGGATATCGATCTCCCCGCAGGAGGAGGCGACGGCGTCCGGAAAAGACTTCTCGAGAGTATGCCCGGCCGGGATTTCCGGGTGGGATATCAGTATCCGAGTTATTTTTGGCCGGCCTCCCCACGGCGACCAGAGCACCGCCACAGGGCCAAAAGGGGTGGCGCGCAGACAGAAAGCGGGGGGAAGGGTTTTTGTATGTTTCATGCCTTTAACCTCATGTCTTGCCGGGGATGGCCGGAAAACCGCATTTCGGCGCCGCGGCTGGTTCGACTGTCATTCCTTTTCACCGACGGCCTTGAAAAAGGTGTAGCAAAAAACGCCGTCGTCCTCCGACGTCCGGTACAAGTCTCTGATTCCTCTGTCAAAGTCGTCCTTTTCCGCTATTCCCGCCGTAAGGGCGGCGGTACGGACGCCTTCGATCATGGCGGTAAACGTCTTCTTCGTAAAGCCGTCGACAAGTTCCGGTTTGCTCGCATCGACATATACCATCCGCGGGGAGACGCGTACTGATTTGTATCCTGCCTTGCACAGAAGCGGATAAAGCTCACGACCGACCATGGCGTTGCCTCCCGCCCGTCGTTGCAGTTCCACCTGACATTTAATCGCCCGGTGGGCGGCTTCGCTGTCGGGATGGAAATAGGCCGAACCGTGATCTCCTTCGATGACCGTGATTGTTCCTCCCTTCCTGAGCACCGCTTTCAGCAAATGCAGCGCTTCCAGGGGCCGTGAGAGATGTTCCAGGACGAAACAGACAAAGATGTGGTCAAATGATTCCGGTGCAAAGGGCAAATTGAAGATATCCGCCTGCTGGAACCGAACATTTGTGCAGCCCGCCTCCATAGTCTTTCGCTGGGCTTCCGCTACGGAGACGGGAGAGATGTCGATGGAGGTGATCAGTGCGGCGGGGCTGTTCCGGGCCAGCGTGACGGTTTGGGCGGCGACGCCGCAACCCGCTTCCAGAACGCGGCTTCCTTCCGGGTAGAGGGTATCGGAATGGAGGAGTTCAATCAGGGTGGAAGCCTGGTCTTGGAGGCGTATATTCTCTCTTTGATCGTAGCCGTGAACATATGAATTTTTCATGGTTTCCATATCATGATCTGCTTGTTTTTCTTCTCGAATTTCTATCACTTATGATTCCTCTGTCACGTATGTCATTGATTTTGCGCTCAAAACGATTCTCGAAACTCAGCGGCACGCTCCCTGTGGTTTGCGTCCCCCTTACAACAAAACATTTCGAATGATATCAGCCGAAAACGGCTTTCCATGGGCTGGATAAATTGTTTTCGCCCCTTTGTCCAGCAGCATTTTCCAGCTCTCTTTGACCTTCTCCATGTCTTCGGCAAGAATGGGCAATCCGGGGCTGAAGCACAGAGGAAACTCGTTCATTGCCAAATCTCCCACAAAGGCATCTCCCGTATCCAGCAGCACGCTGACCGATCCCCTGGAATGACCGGGTGTGTAGATTATCCTTCCGGGGATACCGTATGTGGCCAGCGAGAACTCCTCTTCATCAAGAAGGATATCGACGTGGGTGGCTTCGATATGGACGAAGGGCATAAATGTTGACATGATGGCCACAAATAAACGTCCCCACAAAGTGACGCCGGGAGGCAGGGAAATCGCTGATTTTTCCAGCATACCTTTTTCCTGACCATGCAAGGCAACGGGCGCCCCGGTGAGCTTTTTTATCTCCCCGGCTGAACCGATATGATCCCAATGCCCATGAGTGAGCACGATGAGACGGATATCCCCGGGACGTAACGACAATCTCTTCAAAGCCTTAAGGAAGCTTCCCGTTTGTTTGGGCATTCCGCCGTCGATCATTATCGCACCGCCAGCCGCCTGAAGGATGTAGGCGCGATCAAACCCCAGTTGTACCGGATGAATATGCACGGTCATTTCCATTCTTCCTTCCCATTCTTTTCAAGGGGCGGATTTCTGTCATGTCACGGGAAGATCTGACCCGTGGGGCGGATCATGATGTCGCATACGTTGACATGAGGCGGCAATGTGAGGAGCCAGTGAATACCGTCCGCAATGGACTGGGGTTCGAGAAGTTTGCCGAACTGGGTGACCGCCTTACCAAAGTTTTCCTCGTTATAACCGGCCACGGCCTGAAACTCGCTGACCACAATGCCCGGCATTACCAGGGAAACGCGTACCCCATGCGGGCAAACTTCACGGCGAAGCGCTTCGGCAAGCGCACCGACAGCGAACTTGCTGGAACCGTAGAACCCGCTGAAGGGTGAAATGTTTCGTCCCACCACGGAACCGATGGCCACGATGTCGCCGCTTTTTTGTTGGACCATGTATTGCGCCGCCCGCCGCATCAGGTTGGCGGCGCCGAGCACATTGACCTGGTAAAGATCCTGCCACTGTGATTCGTCGCTGTTAAGGATGCCGCCCGCCAGTCCGCGACCTGCATTGACGACGACAATGTCATACTTACCGCCCCCTTCCTTCCAGGCCAAGGTTCGCTCCAGTAAAAGATCGATATCCCCCTGGACACCGGCATCTCCCGCCACGGCAAGGGTTTTGCCCCCCTGGGCGGCAATTTCCGCAGCTAATTTATCCAGACGGTCTTTCCGTCGAGCGTGGATCACTACCGCTGCCCCTGCCCGCGCCAACGTAGCAGCCGTGGCATATCCGATCCCGGAGCTGGCACCGGTTACGATAGCTGTCTTGCCTGTAAGAGATCTTTCTTTTTCCATGGCATCCTCCTCGTTACCCTTTGATTTTGTTAAGAAAGCCTGCAAGAGCAGACTCCATGGCGCTTAATGGTCATTTTTAGATTCTATCATTGCGGCACAACGCTCCGCATTACCTGACGCCAAAAGTTCCAAAGTGAAGCGCTGCAGCTTTTGGCAGTCCGTGTTGACGCGATTTTCAGCCATCGTTTCGTAGCAGGAAAGAGAGGAGGTTACCCATCAGTTGGTTTATTGATTTGTAACTCTCCGGCTTGGCTGACAGAATTTCTTTCTCCGTCTGTACATATTTCGATGGAATTAGTTCATCGCGACAATGGGAGATTATTTCTCGCGCCGACGCCGGTGTGGTTTCAAGGTGGAACTGCAACCCGATAACCGACCTGCCGAGTTGAAAGGCCTGATTTTCACATCCCTCGCTTCTCGCCAGGCGGATTGCTCCGGATGGCAGGTCGAAAGTCTCGCCGTGCCAATGAAACACCTCCACTGAGGGCGGGAAGCCGAAAACCGGACTGTCGATTGCTGAGACCCCTTGTATGGGCAACCACCCGATTTCCTTTGCGGAGTTGCGGTAAACCAAAGCACCCATCGCACGGGCGATTAGTTGTGCGCCAAGACAAATACCCAGGACCGGTTTTCCGTAATTGATGGCGGCGCGAATGAATCGCTTCTCCGGGGCAAGCCAGGGGAACCTGTCTTCATCATTTACGCTCATCGGCCCGCCCATTACCACGAGCAGGTCTATCATTGCGGGATCCGGCAATCCCGCTGATTCAAAGAACCGTGTATTTGTTATCTCGTACCCCGCTGCTTCCAGCCAAGGCTCAATGCTGCCCAAGCCTTCAAAGGGAACATGCTGTAAGTAGTGTGCACGCATATACTCTCCTTAAATATACAATAACGTGACAACTTTCATATTTACCTCAACATGCTATTGATGGCTCGAGCCGCCTGTGGCGAGAAGCAATCAATGGTCATCTTTCTCCGTTCGTGTCACCTTATGCTCTTGCGACCGGAGTCGACGGGTTGTGCTAAAGGATCTCTCGCAGCGCACGAACAAGGGCCGCACATTCTTCAGTTGTTCCGATGGAGATGCGAAGAAACTCCGCAATTCTCGGTTTTGGGAAGTGTCGGACCAGAATTCTCCGTTCCCGCAACTGCTGTTGCACCTCCTTGGCACTGCGAGAGGCATGGCGGACGAAGAGAAAGTTTGCCTTTGAAGGCAGCACTTCGAAGCCCAATGTCTCGATCTCGCCCGCGAGCCATTCCCGGCTCTCCATGACCCGGTGACGCGTCGTTTCGAAGTACTGCGCGTCCCGGAAGGCAGCCTCGGCTCCGGCGAGGGCAAGCCGACCGAGGGGGTAGGAGTTGAAGCAGTTTTTCACGAGATTGAGGGCCTCGACAAGACCGGGATCACCGATGGCAAAGCCGACCCGCAGCCCTGCCAGGGAGTGCGACTTTGAGAGTGTATGAACGACCAATAGATTCGGGTAGTCTGTGACAAGCGATACGGCGCTCTCCGCTCCGAAATCGACGTAGGCCTCATCGATCAAAACAACGGAGTGGGGGCATTGCCGTAACAACGACCGGATCTGCAAGCGGCCGATGGCAATTCCCGTTGGCGCGTTCGGATTCGACAGTACGATGCCGCCGTTCGGGCGGGCATAATCCTGAACGTTGATCCGAAAAGCTTCGTCAAGCGGTACAAGCTCGTATTCAATCCCGTATAGCCCGCAATAGACGGGATAGAAGCTGTAAGTGACATCGGGGAAAAGAATCGGCTGCCCGTGTTTGAGCAAGGCATAAAACGCATGGGCCAAGACTTCGTCCGAACCGTTGCCAAGGAAGACATTGGCTTCGCTAAGGCCATGTATTTCGGCAATGGTCTGTTTGAGTTTCCTTCCTTCCGGGTCCGGGTAAAGTCGCAGGTCCGCGTTCGCCGTCCGCTGTAGGGTACTTAAGACGGCCGGCGACGGCGGGTATGGGTTTTCATTCGTGTTGAGCTTGATTAACTGCTCAATCGTCGGTTGTTCGCCTGGTTTGTAGGGCTCAAGACTGCGGATGCAGTCGCTCCATAGTTCGTTCATTGATTCGTAACCGCCTCGTAAAATATTGTTTGTGACGCCCAACGAGAAGATTCTCTGCCCGCGGAACGCGCCTGGTGGATTGATTCGTTATGTGTCGACTATCTCCAGGCCTAAGAACTTAACCATCGGATCGAAATCCCTGTCGGCATGCAACAATGTCAACTGATGGTGGATACAGAAAGTTCCAATAATGATGTCTATTGTTTTTCTGACCGTCACGCCTTTACTCCTTAAAAATCTATAGTTTATGGCGCTCTCTACGGCTAATGCCTGTCCTCCCATCGACATAAATGGGATGCCTAAGAGAAGGTCACTCGCGATCTTGAAATCTTTATCACTCTGGAATCCCTGAAGAACTTCCGTTAGAATGAGATCCACTATGATGATGGGTATATTTCCAAGGGAAGAATCCAGCCATTCCGACTGAGCCGTTTTATTGCCGTTAAAATAGTCGATCCAGACGGACGAATCAACGAGAATCATTTGTCGTCTAACCTCATCTCGTCGAGATTGCCGGACCATTTGAGTTTTCCCCGAAAATTCTTGATTTCCCTCTGCCTTTTCACTTGTATCAGCAGCTTCAATCCTGCTTCGATGGCGTCTTTTTTTGTTCTGAGGCCGGAAACCTTGAGTGCGGATTCCATTAGATCGTCATCTACGACTACATTCGTTCTCATTCTGCCTCCCATGTGTATATACTTACATCTTATACACATTAATAGTAATATTTGAAAGGTTTATTTCGGTGGGCGCATAACGAAAAGCTAACTGTCGCGCGGTTATTTGCGCGTCCGGGTTAAGCGCTTTGATAGGCGCTTCTTTTCTGCTTGTTGGTTTTTGAAAAACATTAAAAACTCATTGGGCGAAATGACTTTAGCGCCTTGGCATTGTTCATCAGGGAAATGTTTTTGATTTCCTGTAACAAGACATACCGCTTGACTCGCAAGCGTAACTTCGAGAAACGGTTCATCATCCTGGTCAGGAAGAGAATGGGTCAAAGGGGAAGGTGCAACAGCCCGGCCACGATAAACAATATAGTCAAGAAGCGCGGCGACCTTTTCTTCTTCAAATCCAAACCGCGGGCGTCGCAGAACCTCTTTATATTCCGATAGAATCCGTGCATCAAAGGAAAGCGTCAGTTCGCCAGCCGAAACCATGCGTACGATTTCGCCACAAGCCCCGAAGGGCGATAAAAGGCCCGCAACAAGAACATTGGTGTCAATGACAATGTCCATCATGCATGCTTTTCACGGACAGATTTAATTTCGGCATTGATTTCATTCAACGAAATCTTGTCTGTTCCTTTTTCTACAGACCTTCGCTGGAGAGAAACAACAGCCTCAACGGCACGCGCTCTGCGAAATGCTGATAGCGATTCCTCAAGATTATCCTCGGTTATGGCCGCAAGAATGGCTATTGGCCGACCATTGCTGGTAACGACCATCTCCCTTTCGTCAGGCAGCTCTTTCCAGATTTGTGCAGATTTGCCTCTTAAATCTCGGACGCTCAAGAATTTCATGATCGCACCCTCCATTTGTGTATCATATTATGTACGCAAATGTCACCCATTGTCAATTTCTTTTTAGGCATAATATGTCGAGCTAAAACGTCTAAAAACCGTAACACACTTTGGCCCCGCGCCTATTTGGGACCAGACTGAGCTTTTCTTATTTCAGCAACCAGTTTTTCGCCGAGCTTGCGGGCTTTAATCTTGTCGCTTTCCTTTAATCCTTTGAATGTGATTTCACCGGCGTAAAGCGTTCCGACAACTTTTGCATTTAACGCATGTTTTGCCGTTTCCTTCATCTCGCTGGTGGCGGTGTCACACAGGATGCGGAGCCATGTCGGAATGGTTCCTGCCGTTGCGAGGGTGACGGCAAAGCGACGGCGGTCGGTGAATCGTGTGACCGGTATCCCTTTCATCCAGAGGATTTTCCCTTTGGAAGAACCTGCGGTGTATGCGCATCTTTCGCTGAAGGTCTTGAAAATAGCGTTGGCGTGACCGCTGCTGACCTGGGTGGCCATAATGAATCCGTCCGCGGCCTTAAGCTTGGATAATATCCATTTCATGTCGTCATTAGTCGCGCATCGGCCAATCGGTGCTTCGGTGTCCTTGTAGCAGGTCATACAGAACTTGCAATATCCGATATTAAGGTCGGCAAGCTTCAACTCTTCAACCGTCGCGCCGTTTTCCGCGACATTCCTTGAAATCTCCTTTACCAAAGTTGACAGAGATCCTTCCTTCCTGGGATTTGCATTGATGACAACAATATTCATAAACACCCCCCCTTCTATGAGTTGATGCATTTTGGGAATCTTTAAAACTCCCAAACTCAGGATCATTAAGAAAAAAACCGTGTCGTCCCGACAAATCAGGCAACTTTCCCTGGCTTCATCTTCAGACCGTAAAGGGCCATGGCACTTATCCCGGACGTCGGCAACGCAAACGGGCATGACCAACAAATGGCTTAAGGATCAAGGGCTTCTATCTGTCAAAGAGCTGTAGGTTCACATCCACTACCCGGCTAAGGCCCGGTAATCTCTCTGTGAACCGCCCGGTGCGGACCCGTATGCCGGGAGATGTGGTGGCTGGGGGTTAACTACCCCTGGCTATCCGATTAGCGCTCGCTCTTGATATTGATTCCTCCTATGATGTTTGAACTGTCAAAGACCATCATTTCGGGAGCCACGGGAGATTTCTCAGCTATCTTGTTCGCTAGGACCGAAAGGCGGCCGAGTGCTCCGCTCGCGTAATCCATGCCGTCTATCATTCTGATGTCTCCGGCAGCCGCTTTTGCGAATGTGTTGAACTGGCTCTCAAAATCTCCAAAGTGATCGCCAGTGGAACGTGCCGACAGAATCGTGGCAGGGTTTTCGGGAATGGGGCAACGAATAATCGGCATGGACTTGCTTCCCATGACACGCAGATTATCACACAGGGAGAATTGTTTTGATTTGGCTTGAGTTAACGGCGCTGCATGAATAACCAAGTCTCTATAATTTCCCAAGACCGTTAACCAGCCGTTGTCGCCTGCAGCCGTCTGGAGTTCTGCGGTGAGCGGATCGTGATCAGGTATTTTGTTCAGAACCTTCTTTTTGAGTCCGCCCATAGTCGTAATCCTCAGATTACCTGAACCCAACATAGGCCTGTATATATACGCAGCTGCAAACTCCGATAAATAGTCTCTCAAAATGCAGGCGTCAACTAAGAACGATTGCAGAGACAGATATGTGAGCCACGTAAAGCCGTCTTCAAACCTGGTGCCTACCTTAAAGTCACTCTTTAGCTGCGCCTGAAGCTGATTGCTATATGCTTCCGAAACGTCACGCAACCTCCAGTCACATACTCTCAATTGATGGCCGATGCGGCTCGCCGTGTCCCACAAGAAGCCGTCCTTTCTAGTAAAACCGGCGTTGCCTATGTTCCTCCATACTTGGGCAGTCTCTTCGGTCGGCCAAGGAGTCTTCCCTGTTCGATAATGAGATCGCCAATTGGGAGGCACGGTACCCTCCACCTCGGAGACGTGCGAATAAAAATCAACCCCAATGATACGAAAGCCAAGAGACTCAAGAATACCGTAAATTGCCCCATAGGTACTTACGTGAATCGCGTCTATGGCATTGGGAAGAAACCGAACTGAAGGGCCATGATCGTTAATTGCGCGACAACCGCCCGCCAGATGAACGATGCGAGCAGCTGGCCACTTATTGTCCATTTGTCCCATTCCTTTTCAAACGCTGACTTAGCGATCACCGGCACGCGTGGATTGCATGGTTAGGCGTTTTTAGGATATATTTCAAATATAGTTTGCGTTACGTTAGCGATGTTCCTTGTAACTTGCTCTATTATCAATTCTTGCTTAGAAGAAACTGGCGGAAAGAATAAAACACCATTTTCAACATTAGCAGCGGCCATATAGCTAAATAATTGTTCACGACCATCTCTCCTGCGGCGAGTCACATGTATGCTTGGCATTTTCAGTTCAATTATAACTTGCTGATCCCCTTTCTTTAACAGGAAATCTGCCATCATTCTTCGCATTCCATCATCAATTGGTATTGAATATTCGGTATATACCTCAATTTGGGGGTCCGCCGCATTTAAATAACCAGAAAGCATGCCTACTACTTCACGCTCGAACAACCTTGGTTGTGTAGTACCGGATGCTCTATACGGAAGCTCTTTAGAAAAATTTCGTAACAGTTCTGTGACCTGATTGGTGAATTCTAGTTTTGAATAGCTTTTAGGTGTATGTATTGGTATTTGTCCTGCTTTTATTTTTTCTTGCTCATACGCGACTTTTTCTAACATTTGATCTAAGAGGATATTAAAAAAAGCAGATATATTAACAATAGCAAGGAAAGCTTCTTGTTCAGAGAAGTATAATTTGTAATCGTGCGTAGATTTATTCCGCCATTCTTTACGGTAGTTAGAGAACAAAGCCAGAACTCTTTCCTTCAGAAGATTATTAGACTCAAGATATTTTTCAATATCGTTTGGTGTTTTCTTCCCTGATTTATTACCTGTAAGGACGTTATAAGCTTCTTTTAGTGAACCCTCGAAAGCTTGGTTTGTTCGATAAATCACATCATTAAAAAGATAATCAGCCCCTTTCTTCCCTTGATTCAAGTGTCGTTCTGCTATTTCAATATGTCCAATAACGCTCTCTATTCCAGAAACGTGTTCAGTTCTGCTAAATGCCTTACTTTTTTCTTTAATTAGTTTAAGAAGGTCCATAATTTAATCTCCGAAGCCTAACGGCGAGTTGAGCGAAATACCAGCTGGCTTGCATGCCAAGGCCGACGGTATTTGCATCCGTGTTAATTTGCCTTGTTTAGGAGGTATTGACAAGGTTGGTATCACTCGGCGTCATCGTTTACCATGACCCAGATTCTCTTCATCGGCAATTCTGCCTTGATCTCAGCATCGAGCTGCTCATAGTTATCAAGTATGGCATTCACCACATCGCCCTGATCCCACAGCCGAATTTTGAAGAAGTCCTTTCTAGCGTCCAGCTTGACTGGGTTCGTGAATCCGCCCCAAGACACTAGAAGTCCTTGTTGCGAAGCGAACTTCGACACGACCCCTAAAAGTTCGTTGAAAGTCTTCTGCCCTTCAGCACCACTACCGGATTTCACCTGCACGCAAAGACGGGGTTGTTCGAACCCGAGCGCCCCTGAACCGGCCAAGATGTCTACTCCCCCATCAGGTCCAGGAGGTGAAACCTCGGTTTTGTAACCCTGTGCACGCAGAACTGCATCGACGAGGCGGGCTAAATCATGGCCTTTAAAGTTCGCCTGGATAAACTTGAGGATTTCGTCTCTTGCGGCCACGGCTAAATTCAGCGCGCCATCATCGACAGCGATCTCAACTATGGTTTCCACGTCCTCGGTCGCTGCATCAGAATCGAATGAGGACGAGAATAGAATCTTTTTCACGCGGGCTTCACCATCGTTGCGAGTGACCTTGAATATGGTGAGTGCAGAGTTCATCGAGAAGAGAATATCCTTCGGGAAAACAGAACGTGGGACTGTCTTAAGCCACTCGACTCTCCGAATGTGCATGACATTTGGGGAAATCTTCTTGTATTCGTACTCGCCTGTGACCCGACCGAAGGCAAAAGCAGACTCGGTTCGAAGAGGCAACGCAACTAAATCGCCAATTTTAATCTCTCGTGCGAATCTCCAGACTTGGCTCAGGCCAGTGATGATTTGCTTTTCGCTGTCATTCGGATTAGCTTTCTCGTAAACTTTTCGTAATTCATCTTTTGTGCGGAACCCGGAATAATCCGGAAGTTCGTTCCAGGCATGGCAAACAAGTTTTTCCTTGAGGGCCGTCTCTTGTTGCTCACCATGCTTTCCTGCGCGAACAACCCACAGTGACATCTTTGCCTCCATATCTGATTTTTGCAGCTTCAGGGTCGAAGCACGTTAGTTTGTCATCCCTTGCCACCTAACGGGGCGAGATGAGTCGCGCCCAAGGCGGTGCGGTTCTATTGATTGTTCGTCAATGCCATTAATTTAAAAGATTGCCAAAAACCATTACATAAGATAAGTTGCATGTCAAAGGAAAATATGTAGAAATCGTAAATACGGCAAGTAGTTATACGCCATGAAGTTCACCGTTCAGGTCTGGATTTCCTTCGTGCGAAAAAGCACGTTTCGTTTTTTGTCGGTCCGTTCAGGAATAAGGAGATAATAAGAATTGTCAAATAATTACGATGTAATCGTTGTCGGCGGGGGTCATGCCGGGTGCGAGGCGGCCCTGGCGGCGGCCCGCATGGGGTGCGAGACCCTGCTTTTCAACATCAATCTCGACGCCATCGCCCTGATGTCCTGCAATCCCGCCATCGGGGGGCTGGCCAAGGGGCAGCTCGTCAAGGAG
>Ga0209749_1001427_pt1 | contig 21277 bp, 27 predicted proteins | sample EPASupsiteSAE347_FD_187267 | JGI IMG/M metagenome (GOLD analysis project Ga0209749, IMG submission 187267) | Bioremediated contaminated groundwater from EPA Superfund site, New Mexico - Sample SAE3-47 (SPAdes) (version 2) | ecosystem: Environmental > Aquatic > Deep subsurface > Groundwater >... | reverse complement strand
TGACTCCGCTAGCCTTGATGGTGACATTGGGCGGCCTCGCGCTTCTCCTGTCATGGCTGGCAGGCCCGGCTCTGGGGCTTGGCGAGGTTGCAGCCCGCGGAAATATGCCGCCATTCTTTGCCAAGACCAACAGGAACGGCGCTCCTGTAGGCGTTCTCATCCTTCAGGCAGTGATAGGAACTGCCGTCTCGATGCTTTACCTATTCATACCGAGCATCAGCGCGGCTTACTGGATACTCTCGGCAATGACGGTCCTCTTGCTCTGCATCGTCTATTTGTTGGTATTTGCCTCGCTGATAAAGCTGCGATATTCCAGTCCGAATACCGTCCGGGCCTTCAAGATACCGGGAGGCATGACCGGCGTTTGGCTGGTGGGCGGAATGGGATTCTTCGCCTGTCTCTTTACATTTGTGATAAGTCTGCTGCCGCCCGGCAACTACGAGCACATCTCGACAAGCAAATATGCATTGATGATGATCATCGGAACAGCAGTTCTGGCTCTGCCGCCCCTGGTATTCTTGCGTTTGAAGAAGCCGGGCTGGATGCCGGTAAAAAAGGCGGGGGAATAGAAGAATGGGAGATAAATCGAGAGATAATGCATTGATTGCGGCAATAATTGCCATTGCTTTGATTGCATTCTTCGGTGTTATTCAATTTGCCGGAAGCCCGCGCTCGGATTTTGGCGAGCCCGTAGACATCGATGCCATTGAGCATGCCTTAACTGAAAAGGGGCTCGAGCTTTGCGCTCAGGGCGATATCGCATGGGAGACCACACCTGGTTTCATCTCCGGAAAGTTCTATGACCTGAGCCTCAATTGCTCCGATTATGATCCAAACAAGCCAGGAGCCAGGATTTGGGTTCTTAAATTCGGAAGCGTTGAGGCCCGGGATTCCGCCCTGCGCAACATTGAAATCGGACGCAGGCATTTCGGGTCCGGCATGACCTGGACAAAAGGCCCATTTGTGATCATGGCGGATGGAAGCAGGAAAGATGAGGTTGCAGAGGTCTTGAGCAAAGCGCTATCCAATTCAAGTGCAAAGTAGATGGCCCGCTATTTTGCGCTCTTGCCTCATGAATTTATTTTTTGCCGTCATGGATTTTGTTATTTGTGTAACTTGTGTAACTTGTGTAACTTGTGTAACTTGTGTAACTTGTGCAAATCCTTTTAATTTCAATTAAATTATGATTCATTCAAGCTGCTTTTTTGCGCCCTTAGCGGCTTCGCTTGAGATGCAGTCTTGCACGGGAGTGCCACAGATGCGAAACGGTTCCACGCGAAGGCGCAAAGACGCGAAGAAACGAAAAGCCAAGCTAAAGGCCGCCCGGCCAGAAGAAGAACGCCAGTCCCAGCATACCGTAAACCGCCAGCAGCATGGCCCCTTCCAGCCAATTGGACTCTCCATCCAGTGAGACCAGAGCCGAGATAAAGGATGCAGCCGTCAGGGCAATCAGCTCCGGTTGGTTGAACTGAAGCGTCAGCGGCTTTCCCATAATAAGAGAAACGAATACCAGAACAGGAGTGACAAAGAGGGCGATTTGCAGGCTGGAGCCGAGAGCTATCGAGAGGCTGAGGTCCATCCTATTCTTAATTGCAGCCTGAACGGATACCAGATGCTCCGCCACATTGCCGATGATCGGCACAATTATTATTCCTACGAAGAACGGCGTCAAGCCCAGATCTTCCGTGGCTGCCTGCACTGAGCCGACCAAAAGCTCGCTCATGACTGCGATTCCAGCTATGGAGAACGTCATCCAGCCCAAAGCCTGTCTCGTGCTCCAAACGGGAGCCCTTAACTCATTTTCACGCAGTTTATCGGTTATTATATTATCCGGTTTATCCTCGATCCGATTATCTTGTTTATCCTCAACACCATTATTCAGTTTATTCTCGATTCGATTATCATTATTATGCTCAACTCTATCATCCGGTTTATCATTGCATGAGGTTGTGTGGCAATTCCTCAGCGTGTAGGCGATGAAAAGGATGTACAGGACCAAAACGACTCCGGCAGTGCCAAGGCTCAGCTCCTCGACGGCCATTTTATTCGGCTCAAGATAGCTGTTGAACATAGATGGGATGCAGATGGCAATGAGAGCGAGAATTGTCATCGTTGCATCCGTGTCCACATTGCGGCGATCGAAGGTCTGCCGCCCGTTCTTGAGGCCGCCTGCGAGCATTGATAAGCCCATGACCAATAGCAGATTTCCCAGGATTGAGCCTGTGATGGACGCTCTGACCAGCTCCATTTGGCCTGCGCTGATGGCGACAAGAGTGATGATCAATTCCGCAGCATTTCCCAGGCTTGCGTTAAGAAGCCCGCCCATGCGCGGGCCCGTCTTCTCGGCCAGGACCTCGGTGGCTTCGCCGATGATTCCTGCCAGCGGAATTATGGCAAGAGCCGATGTTGCGAAGACAGCCAGATTGTCGATCTGAGCAAATTCGAGTAGAAGCGCCACCGGCAAAAAGAGAAGCAGCCATTGAATCTTGGGCATAGTTGTCCTCGCTTAATCGCTTGTGTCTTTCAGAGGATATTTATGTGAACTCCCGCGGCCTTGAGGCCAGGGTTCCCCTGCTGTTTCCCCATCGTTGTAATGGAAGACTATATCAAATCTGCCGTCACTTTTGATCCCTTCTTATCGGGATTACCAATAATTTATCCACGCGCCGCTCGTCCATGTCCATAACCTCGAACCGGTAGCCGTTCCATTCGAAATGATCCCCGGCTGACGGCACCTTTTCGAGCTGCATCATCACAAATCCGCCTATGCTCTGATAGAGCCCGCTTTCTTCATCCGGCAGGCTCTTGATATCGAGCCGCTCCTTGAATTCCTCCACGCCAAGACTTCCGTCCACCAGCCAGGAGCCATCGGCCCTTTGCATAATCTCGGGTTCGGCCAGATCATCAATGTGAGGTATGTCTCCGACCAGTCCTTCCAGCAGATCGATGAGAGCCACGATTCCCTGCACAGAGCCGTATTCATCCAGCACGATGGCCAGGTGAATTCCCGTCTGCTTGAACTTCTCCAGGACCTTGAGGGCTCTCATGCTCTCCGGGACGAAAAGCGGCGGCAGAAGAACTGACTTCAGTTCGATTTTGTTATCCAACAGGTTGCAGCTCAAAAGGTCCTTGGACTGGACGACTCCCAAGACATTGTCGAGCCTTTTGCTGCAAACCGGGAACATAGAATAAGATCCGCCTGCTATTTTGCGCTGAATCTCCTCGGCTGAGTCGTCGATATCGAGCCAGACGATATCGCCTCGCGGTGTCATAATGGAGTTGACGGGGCGGTCTCCCATGCTGAATACCCTTTCCATGATATCCTGTTCCTCTTCTTCAATCACTCCGGCGGTCGTTCCCTGATCGATCAGTATTCGTATCTCTTCCTCAGTCACAGAAGGCTCAACATAGGTCTTAACTCCGAGTGCGCGCAGCAATAGATCCGTGGAGCCGCTCAGCAGAAGAATCAGCGGCGAGACGGCTTCTGAGAAAAAACGCAAGGGTGAAGCGACTGTTGACGCGATGCGCTCCGGATTGCTCAGGGCGATCCTCTTTGGGACAAGCTCTCCGATCACAAGAGAAAAGAAAGTTGTCAGCAGCACGACCACGACCAGGCTCAAGCCTTCGCTGTATGGAGCCAGGATAAAGATATCCTTCAGGTAAACGGATAGTTCGTCGGCTACAGTTGCGCCGCTGTAGGCACCTGTTAAGATGGCAATTAGACTTATGCCGATCTGCACAGCAGAAAGAAGCTGATTTGGATTATTTGCCAGCTCCAGGGCCACTTTCGCACCGGCATCGCCGGCACTTGCTTTTTGCCGGAGCCGGGTCTTTTGGGATGAGACCACCGCCATCTCCGCCATGGAAAAGAGGCCGTTGGCCAGGATCAACGAGATAATTATTATGATCTCAAAGAGCATTTTGTTTCGTCCTTTGGTTTCGCATTTCTGATTAATTGGCGGTCCTTATTCTTTAATATTTAGGTTTTTAGAATATTTTATGCAGACATTTTAATATTTTAGATGGCCCATCTGCAAAGCAGAAGCTCTTTCAATGTAGTATATAATTAATGATGGTTAATAGGGGGGATCTATTAATGCATGTGGGTCTATTAATTGGTAGATCTATTAGTGCGTGGGTCTATTGGTGCGTGGGTCTGGATCAGAAAATCTGGTTCGTACAAAGTTTTAAATCATTAAAAGTGCTAGATTAGAGTGACTGATAAGTTGGGAGGATGTCTATGAGGCAAGGAATATTGGCGCTATTTTATCTCTCAGCCGTCGTCTGCTGGATTGTCATTTCTTTGGCATGTGTGAGCACTTGCTTTGCCCAAGGTTACCTTTCGGCCAATGAATCCGTCGATTGTGCCGATCTGGTCTCATCTGATCGGACTGCTGAGGCGTTTAGCTGTTTTGGGCAGGCCATCGAGTCGGACCCTGCATCGGCTTTTGACTGGGCCGGCCAGGGCGATGTCATGAACAATATCGGATACTACTACCAGGCGTTGGTGTATTATGAAGTGGCAATTAACCTGGACCCAAACTCTGCCAATATATTAACAAGCAAAGGCAGAACCCTCACCCGTTTGGGCAAATATGATGAAGCAATGGACATCTTCAGCCAGGCATTGGAACTGCAGCCCAATAATGCCTATACCTGGAAAAGCATAGGAGACGTCTATACATTGCAGCATGAGACGGCCAAGGCGCAGGCTGCATATGCCAAAGCAGAACCTGGTAAGCAGCGCAAGTCGGTCGAAGATTATCTATAGATTAAAACTTTTTCTTTTTCGCTGGCTATTGTGTAGTCCCGAAACCTTTGACTTTATATACCCTTCAAAGTGGCATGGGAAAGAAGAATAAAGTTATAAAGCTAACAGATAAGAAGATCAGATATATCATTCGAGCCAAAAAGAGAGGCGAGAGCACCAAAAGAATCGCGGAGGATATGAAATTGAGTCAGTCCTCTGTGAAACGTGTCTGGATGCACTGGACGAAAACCAAGATGCTGCTAAACATTAAGAAATTTGGTAGAAAGAAAAAGACATTGGACGAAGAATCCGAAAAGCTAATACTTGAAGTCAACAAAGAGCAAAATTTGGGCGCAAGAAGGCTGGAAAAGATTATTGAATTCCAGCACGGAAAGCATATCCCTCACAACGCCATTCATGAGGTGCTACTGCGTCATGGCTTGGCCAAAGCGAACCGTAATAAATCGAAGCGCAGAAAACCCTGGATTAGATACGAACGCAAGCACAGCCTATCCTTGGTGCATCTGGATTGGCATACCAGTGATCACGATGGGAAAAAGGTTTACGTCTGCGTGGTTCTCGATGATAGCTCGCGGCGCATTCTCGCAGGTGGAGAGTTCGATGCCGAAACTACAGATAACAGTCTACTGCTCCTCAGAGAAGCTATGGATAGATTTGGTTGCCTGGCAAGTATTGAGCAGGTTTTGACCGATCGAGGGACACAATTCTATGCCAACAAGCGAGATAAGAATGGCAATGCAGATAGCAGATTTGAAAACTTTCTTGAGGAAAATAAAATAAGACATATCAAATCTCGCGTCAACCACCCTCAAACCAATGGGAAATTGGAAAAATGGAACGATACCTATGAAACTAACAGGTTTAAGTTTGAAAATTTTGACAATTTCGTGAATTGGTATAATACGATCAGATTTCATGAGTCGCTAGATACAAAATGGTATTTGCAAACGCCAGATATCGCATTCTGGTCAAGGCTACCAGAGGGGTGCAAATTAGGAATGTTCCTGAATCGGATGGAGACTGATTTAAATGATTAATAACGAATATAAGAACTCATCTGAAGTATATAAAGTCCAAACATTCAGGACTACACAATGTAAATATTGAACCGATAGATGCAAATACAATTTTGGAAATCCCATTTGTTTGTTCTAATTGTGGGGCATTGAACACTTTATTCTTTGATCCGAATGATCCTGATCCCGAAAACCAGGAATGGCTTTGCATACCACCTGATGGTTTTGAATGGATTTTACCTGCAGGAAAGATCATGCCAATTATCGGCGAGCCAATATATGTTTCTGCTTTCGGAGAACATCTATCAAGAAAAATCTACATAGAGAGATACAAATTAGATCCGGAGATCGCTTATCAATACATGCGAAGAAAACGAACTGAGAATATGAGCAACGATATCACGGATAAGTTGATTCAAAGTGTTGTGACGCAAGCTCCGTTAGATTTAACAAAAGTTAAACAAATTGAGGTTCTCTGTAAAAATTGTGGCAACATATGCAAACTCAATATTTGATCACTAGTGTCGCGTCAATAGTTAAGTGTCGTAAAGCATAAAACATATTAGCTTCACATCCTATCTTGGTGAGCAGGATATGAAGAAATACATAGTGACGCTAACCGAGGACGAGCGCAAAACTCTCGGCAATCTTACATCCAAGGGAACGCAAAAATCCCAGAAAATCCTCAATGCATTGATTCTGCTCGATTGTGACGAAGGAGAGTACCAGACAGAACGCTCGACTAATGAAGATATTGCCCGTGTGCTTCATATAAGCATGAGAAAGATCGACCGCGTTAAGAAGCGATTTGTCGAGGAAGGTCTTGATGCTGCCCTTGATAAAAAAGTTGGAAGTCGTGTTTACGCCAAAAAGACTGATGGAGATTTCGAAGCCCATCTGGTTGCATTGAGTTGCGGCGAGCCACCAGAAGGCTTTGCACGATGGTCTCTAAGGCTATTGGCTGACAAGGTTGTCGAGCTCAATTATATTGACAGCATTTCTCATGAAACCGTACGTCGAATTTTTAAAAAACGAAATCAAACCCTGGCAACGCAAGGGATGGGTAATTCCACCAGATCAAAACGGTAGCTTCGTCGCGAATATGGAAATGGTGTTGGATGTATATAAGCGACCCTTTGATCCACGTCACCCGATCATATGCATGGACGAATCTCCAAAACAGCTGATCTCTGAGACAAGAGTCCCAATCCCGGCATCTCCAGGGCAAACGGCTAAGCACGATTACGAATACAAACGCTGCGGCAAATCCAATATTTTCCTTGCCTGCGAGCCATTGGCAGGGAAGCGCATGGTAAAGGTTACCGAAAGGAGAACTGCGCAGGATTGGGCTTGTTTTGTAGAAGAAATCGCCTCCCGATACGAATATGCAGAAAAGATAACATTGGTGATGGACAACCTCAACACTCACAACGCAGGATCACTCTATGAGATGTTCCCTCCAGATAAGGCAAAAGCGTTATGGGATAGGTTTGAATTTGTGCATACGCCGAAGCATGGCAGTTGGTTGAATATTGCTGAGATTGAGTTGAACGTGCTCACGAGCCAATGCCTGAACAGAAGAATCGACAATATCGAAACTGTAAAGAAAGAAGTTGCGGCATGGCAGGAGTTTAGAAATAATAAAAATGCAAGGATAAATTGGCGATTCACTACTGATAATGCCAGAGTTAAACTTTCCCGCCTTTATCCGACATTACAGAGTTGACGAGACACTAGTACATCTGGGCTTAAATGAAGGTGACACTCCCACTGGGTCATCCTTGCACCTCAGGTACACGTCGCCGTGGGTAAGTACGATATCGTAGCGCTTATGTTCTAAGGCTTCAATCGCATCTATTCCATTTGTTGCAAGGTCTGCTTGATGACCAAGTTTTTTGAGTATAAGCGAAGCTACCTTCAGATTAATTTCGCTATCGTCCACTAACAGGATGCTTAAAGACACTTCTCCCACTCCATTCAAATAATTGAATGTAATCTATAAGAATCCTTTGGCTGTAATAATTTCAATACGAAGTTAACAATAAGTGTTCCAAGATAATTATGGCTTTATCGTCTCTGATTTTACTTTCAGTTATTAAAAAAGTATTCAATTCATAAACTAAAATTATAACCATATGTAATTGATGGTAAGTAATTGCTTCGATATTTGGTACCTTGCCAAGTATTGATATACAAGCTGTAGTATAGCTAGCAGAAATCTCGGATGTTAGGCAACGGAATTTTGATCTATTAAAATTATTTTGAAATCGTTGAGAAAATGAACACGAAACGAGGTGGCAGATCCTAACGACGATTAAAGCTGCAATCGCGACAGTAGAAACACATAAGACTCACTCCATGGATTTCAAGGCGAATTATGTGACTTGCACGCACTTGAATACAATGCTCTTCCGGGCCACAATCGGAGCCTATGATATTTTTATAAATATGCTTTGTAGGTCGTGAGGTAGGATGTTGCGCTCCACGAATCCAGCTAGGCCGAATCGCTATCAGTAGATTGAATCAATCGCTATCAGTGAGCACTCAGTTTTACTTGTCTTTCATTCACATAGAGCCTGGAATAGGGAGTTTGCCAGAAGAGCTTTTGGAGTAGTTAAGAAGCCTACAACAAAAGGATGCATGGCGTGAAAGTTACACGCACTTACCTTCAACTATTTTGATCTCTTCTTCTGTCAACCCGTAAAGCTCGTAGACCAGGGCGTCTATCTGGCGGTCGGTGGCTTCGGTCTGGCGCTGGTGAGCGGTCTGCTCGTGCAGTCTTTGGATACATGGCGCAGGAAATCGATTTATACAAGCAGGTCAATAGAGCATATCGATCTTTGGTATAGGAGACGTATTATGGCCGAGAATGAGATGAGAAATTTCGCACTCAGGGACAAGGACGGCAATGAAATTGGAGTTTTCACAGGTAAAGCACCTAGGCAAGCTGCATTAAAGGCCGCAAATCGAGGCCATACCGATATCAGACTGCGCGAACGTGGAACCAAGAAGGTGCACATATTCACCGGAGAGCGCAAGCAGATAAAGAAGCCTAAGGATGCTCCTGCGTGGATGCCTGCCGAGATCTGGAAGCCCAGTGTCAAGAAAATTGGCATAGAGACGCTGGAAGAGGTTTAGCTCTCTTTCGTCAATTAAAACTACAACTGTCTTGAACAACATAAGACTTTTTGGCTGGGATCATGAACCATGAGGCCGTCCTTGCGGTCCTGCCTAACAGCAAGGAGGAAGCTAAATCCATTAAGGAGATAGCCCTGGCAATGGACTTAGAGATTACTTCACACATAGACTGGATTAGAGTAGAGCAAAGGCTAGCTAGGTCATTGAATGCATTGACAAGATGGGGTTGGGTTGCCTTTGACAGAAGACAACAAAAAACCGTCCCTCGGCTCAAATATAATGCCTATTGGAAGACCGAGTTGGCGAGACATACTGAATAAGGGCTACGGACTGCATTTTAGACTGTTATAAGCATTTGGGTAGTCTACCTTCACTGAGTTGGCCGATCCTTCCCGATTGGATTGCCAGCAAAAGAAGAGTTGATTGCATTCGATTGGCTCATCATAAACGCATCTAGGCGGATGAGTTCTTTTGCTACGGGTTTCATGCCCAACAACTCGTTATCGGTAGACTACCAGCATTTGCATATCGAAAAAATTAAAATCAAATTGCTTAGCCTTTAAACAGTCGAAAATACCACTTCGGCCCGCGACCTCCAGTCCCAGGTTCAATGCTCATTTGCAGGCAGGAGCTTCTCTGTGCAACGATGCCTATCTATCCTATTATATTTAAATAAATAAAAGCCAAGGCTATTGCGAATACTGAAAAAGATACTACAACTGCAATTAATATATCTATCCAATAAACCAGCGACATCGGGCTACAGATAGATCTACTAAATATAAATCTGTCGCATGATATACAAGTACTTAAGATATCTTCTAAGCCCATAATGAGACCAGTTGTGTTATGTCTTTTCTACAATCTGGATCACCTCTTCAGTCAGCAGATGAAAGCCCTGCTTCGGCCAGTGCTTTCCTCAATCTACTCTTGGCCAGATCATCGACCCGCTCCGCAAAATTATTATTAATCTCTGCAGCCTCAAATGGATCGAAATCTCGCATCGAATATTTCGGTTTACTTTGCGTATCCTTGGAAGTCAATTCCTGCCGGGCTTCACTCCTCAGCTTCTCCATGATCACCTCTTCAGGAGTCATCGGACCCTTTATTGACAGATCGGTATCGCCCAGGAGCTTGGTGCCCTGCAGAACGTATTTGGCTGCGGCCAGAGCTGCCTTGGGATCGCCGCTGTTGAGCTGCTGCTCCACCACGTCCAAAGCACGGTTGGCCAGGGATTTTAGTCTCTCACGGGCTTCTCTCCACAACTCGACACGCTGCCGATTCAGCTCGGCAATGAAAAGAGGGTCATTGTTTCGCCAGTCCCATACGGCCTGCCGGCTCACGCCCACGGCCCCGGCTACGGCTCGATCGCTCTGGCCCTGTAGCAAGTATTCAATGGCGTTCATCTGCTCTAAAGAGAGATGTCGGTTTTTGTCTGGTTTTATAGGCTCTGCCTTTGTGTCTGTTTCCTCGAATAACGTAATATGCTCTAATGAAGAGTCATTCCCACGGAACTCCTCCTCGTCTGAACTATCTTCCAGAATTTCACCTTTAAGCTTCGATGCCGTGGGTTGCGATATCTCAATACCAAGATTTTCTTTTACAAGTTCCTTGATTTTAAAGCCGGTTAATTCCGACAGATCCTGTTGCTCCAAGTAGTCTCTGATTTTTGTTCTATCTTCTTTTAGAAGTGGTGCAGCCATAATTAACTCCGATTTATACTAATATCATTCAGTTTCTGGGATATCGCATATAGCGACTCCAGTTCTACCTCTTGTGCTTCGTCAACCAACTTCTCATAAGTTCTCCAATGCATGCCCTTCGGTTTAGGGGTGCCAAAGAGATCATCACAATTATTGGCGCCAAGTCTCCGGCATATTTTTTGAGCCTTATCCAGTAGCCTGAACGCTTTGGCTTGTCGCTGGCTTAAGTAAACCAGGTCGTAGCAATGCCTGCAAAGAAAATATTTGCCGCCCATGTAGAGTTTTGCTACTCGCCTACCACAGCCTTTGCCTGGACAAATGAACCATGGACGCTCTCCGCCATAATTACATGATGACCAGGACAAAGGAACCGTGATGTGCACATCTTCACGCGGCTTCTCATTACGGGATATGCTATAGAATAACTCAATGGCACCTGGTTTGGTCTCAATAACAATGTTGCTTCCATTATTCCATTTCCAAGAATATCTTAACCCCTGCACCAGGTATCCTTTGCGACTTAGCTGGCGAACATCGATGGAACAGCACTGCTCTGCTATAGTCTTGCTATCAAACCTATACCAGTTTCCTGATCCAGATCCGCCCATGTCTCCTCATTTTTTATCGAAATCATTAGGTAAATTTCAATCAATTTTGCCATATTTCCGGCCCAATGATGTCGATGCAATCATATTTTCTCAGAGCTTTTAATTGGATTTATTTGTGCATTTTCGGTGCATATTAGGCTATTTTATTGCCGAATCAAGCTTATAATCGGCTTTAAATTGCATTTATTAAGTTTATAATTGGGATAATAAGCTTATAAATGTATTCCATGCAGGGCGAAAGTATTCTTCAAAAAAGCTCAGGTTTTTAATTATAAGCTCTCTCGCCATGGCACGTATCTGCTCAAAAAGAGACTCTTTTTCTAGCTATAGCAGATAAGTATTATAGTTAACACGGCATCTACCTGCCCGAAGATGATCTGAATGGCAAAGGCCCAAAAATCTGCCCTCGATCCCCTCGGACAGTACCAGCATGACAAGCAGCAGCGACTAAATAACCCGCCTATCGGACTGGTTACCCCCACCACCGATATGGACGGTGAATCGAAAAACTATCAATACGATCCACATCTCGATCCTCAACTCATCTGGGCCGGAAAAGCCGAGCACACCTCATTTGAGGTCCCTACAGTTTCCTTGCATGTCCATGAACGCATAGATCCCAAGGCCATCATAAAAGCGGCCAAGAAGGGCGGCGGCCAGATACAAACCTCTCTTTTTGAGCTTCCCGGCGAGAACCCGCCCATGAGAACAGCGGTGGAGTTCTACAAGCATCTTCATGGCTGGTCCAATCGCCTTGTTGCCGGGGATTCTCTTCTGGTCATGAACTCCCTTCTGGAGAAGGAAGGCATGGCAGGCCAAGTGCAGATGATCTACATCGATCCGCCCTACGGCGTGAATCGTCCTCGCACATCATGAAATCGACCCAGGTGGATATCACCCGCGGCTTCGCTCTCTCTTCCAGGGCTTCCAGTCTTCGGTCAATGCCTCTCAGCTTCATATCTGGCCTCCATCGCTTCCATGAAAGCGATATCTTCGGAAGAAGACTCATCCTTTTCAGTAATCTTAATCAGTTGGTCTAATTCTTCATCGGAGCACTTGGATAGAAATTCGTCGAGCCTGCGCATCTCATCATCATCCGGGGTGGGAAGTCTGCTCTCCAGAGTTGCAACGCGCCTTTCTAGGCTATCCAGCTTCATCGACCTGACCTCTGCATATTTCCCTGATCATATCCGACAGCCCACAGGCAGGCAATTCTGCCCGGCTCCAGAGCCTTGCTTCTCTCCGGAGATCTTTCGGCAAGGCTTCCTTGCCCAACGCACGTTTTGCCTTCAAAACCTCCCTCATGAACTTTAGGCCGCTTCCCTTAATCCAGACTTCATGCCCATTGTCATCTATGGGGCTGACCTGACAAGAATAGAATCTGGATTCGAGGTGTGCCAGCTTTTTCTCAATTGCATCAAGCTTCATAAAACTGCTCCGCAATTATCCACCCATACTATCCGCTTTCATTTCTTTTGCGCCTCTTCTAATGCCTTCAGCCGGGCCTCTATCTCGGCCATTTTATCCATTTCATAGGATTTTAACCAAACGTTTAGCATTTGCACCACAACGCCTCCGGTGTTCCCTTTGAAAGGAAGTTCGCCAGTCTCTGCAACGTCTCTAAGCCATGCTTTGATGAGGTTTCGGACATCGCCCGGATTGTTCAATTTCAATCTCTTGGTAATGATAATCACCGTTTTATAAATTCATATGTGGGGAGGGGTAGTTAACTTGCTCTACTCGGAACCGGTGCCATCGTTCTTCGCCTGGGCCCGGGACTTCCTCGCGTGCTTGATTGTGACCACATCACCGAAGTTGGTCATTGCCGGTGGTGTCGGAGACCGGACCAGCTCGGGATTTTCGGTCTGCACCAGCTGATTGAGTCGCTTTGAGAGCGATGTCAGCTCCGCATACGCTGCGTCATAATCGGTCTTCGCCGCTCGGACTGCCCGCCAGGCTGGAGGGTCGGGCTTGAGTGCATCCTCGACAGCTTCATGCAGTCGTTTATGATTGCGGTCGAGTTCAAGCAATAGCTGATTGCCTCGATTCATTAGCTCTGCCGCGGAAGTTGACTTAGGGACGTTTTCGTTGACCTGTGGCCGCCCCTTGCGGAGATACGGGTCTGGAGGCGGTCGGACGTATGCGGGAACTTCGCTCATGCTTCCAGCCCCATAGCGACTATGCTCTTGGAAGTTGCCCACAAGATGGAGATGCCGCTATCTGTTGTCTCCTGCTGCCAGCCTGCCGCCTCTACTATATCCCGCTCTTCGGGAGAGAGGTCGGATACTGCCAGGCCGTGCCGATCTTTGTCAACTCTGGCGTACTTCTTCATTTTTACCAGAATGTTATCCCACAATCGAGCCTTTTTTGCCGGGTCAGAAACAAGCAACTCCGGGGCGCAGTCCATACCGTCCATGGTACGCTTACATTCTATCTCTACTATACCTTTATTTTCTCTTTCCTTCTCATTTTCTACTCGCGGGTTTGTAGAATGAAAGCCAAGTATGGACGGTATGGACTGAAGCCCAAGGCTATCGTTTTCATCTTCGGGGTTTTCGCCTTTTCCGGGTGGTTTCTCAACTTTGGCTGTAAGGGGCGTCTTAAATTTCACTCCTGCCCAACAATGCGGCCTATCTCCTCGCTCAACCCATGGTCGGAAGTTTGACACTGGGATCTCAGTCTGGTCTTTTAGCAACTCTCCAAATTTTGTAACACTCATCGGCCTGATATTGTGCTCCTTGACGTAAGCCTTAAACCTGTCAAAAAATACAGATTTCTCGACATAGTCGGTTGCTCCTCCGGCCTCGCATTCATCCATCAGGAAGGCGAATACAGGGTTCGCATTTCGTTTATACATGCGTTCTACGTCTTCCACGGTCTTGGTGTAGCTGAATCGCCAGCCGTTTGCCTTCAGCCTCTTAAGGCCATCCAAGGCGATGTTCAAGAGACCGCTCAGTTCTTCGGGTGTTTGCAATTTAGAATCTAGGTCTGGGTCTGCGGTGCCATCGTCCAGAACAAACCGATTCAAGAACTCCAGCAATATCCACCGGGAATAGAATGCGTAGGTGTCGTCCTGGCTACGAGGTAGCACGTTCGCAGAGAAGAGCATCTTGGCCTTGTTTCGGAAGTTGAATGCGGGCCTGTACTTCTCCTGCGCTCGGTTATCGTCGCCTCCAGTCAGGTTCCTAAATGCCGCTGTATCCGATAGATCCTTGGCTGGTAGATCGCCGCCAATATTCGCCAGCTTCCCGTAAAGATCCGACTTGGCGAACGTGTCGCTTACAAGGTCTTGGAGAGTGACATTGCTGATGCTCTTTCTACCCATGAATGCAGTAATCAGCCTCAGGAGTGTTCCCTTGCCGTTCCTGCCCGGCCCAACCAGCATTATCGCCTTATGGACATGGTAGTCCGGCCATAGAAGCCAGCCTATAATCTCTTCGATCAGGGCGAGATCCGCAGATTGTGCTGTTTCCTTTAGGAATTTCTGAATCTTCTGAGCCTTCGCTTTAGGGTTATATGACACATCAATCTGAGCTGTCGAAAGGTAATCCGGCGTGTGTGGTAGAAGCTGCAGCGTTTCCAGATCGAGTAGGCCGTTCTTCACATTCAAGACATGCTGATTGTTGAACAAGTCCCGGTCAACATATGTTCTGCGCTTTACCTTACCGATGATATCAGCAACCAGCTTGTTATTCGTAAAATCTGGAAACTCGGACTCTATCAGCGCCTCCAGGACGGTCTCGCCGTCATCGAGGTAAACACCATGATCGTAATGATAAATCCGCTTGGTGTCGGATGTCGTCTTAAAATGATGCTCCTCTATCCATACGGGAATACGGCTATTGATATCGGCAAGACCATTATCCCCGTCTTGGCCGTCTCTTGCAATATGGCCTACATCATTGATGTCCATACCCATTTTTTTAAGTTGTTTTTTATATTTTTTCACAAGTGCCCAGGCTCTTTTCTCCTCTTTCTTGGTCAATATGTCTCTAGATATGGCTTTCTCGATAACATCCTCATATTCCTCTCGATCAAACTTACTAAAACCGACGTTGTCTTTTGTTGTTGCACCATCACATACAGCATCCAACATGCGAATTGCATCGATAACAGTCGGGCCTTGATCTTCCGCCTTCTGCGTCTCCCTGTCCGGGATATGAAAGCCCCTGTCCCTGGCTACCTGCAAGACATTCTTGAATAGATCCTTGTCATCCAGGCATCCTGGCTTGGCGTCCTCGCATCTGATAAGCCCGGCCTCGACTGCCAGCCATTCAAGCGGCCCGCCGCCAGTGTTATGTTTCGCTCGGAAGCAATGCCAGCAATTTTTTGCCGTGTTTACCGAAAAGTTTTCACCGTTCTTCGAACCATGCAGAGGATGAGATCCTATAACCTCGGAGCCGGTACGCTTTTTGATATCTTTTGGCCAGCACACTTGGTCTATCGGGATGGAATCGCCAATTGAAGAACTGCCCGCCTTGCGCCTTCTCTTCTCCGCTCGCATCGGCTCTTCTGCAGGATCTTCTATGCCGGTGAGGATCAGCCCGTCGAAGATCTTGAGCAGATCGACTTTGCTGATTGTCAAGATAGGAACGTCATTGATGATCTCGTATCTGTTGCCGTTGGGATGGATCGAGCCCGGCCCGACAACTTGCTGCCCTTTGGATTGAATCTCTCCGAGATGTAGAGGCTCGCCATCTTCATCCTTCAACAACGGATCGTAGAGGCCAATTTGGTGATCCAGCTCTGCGCAATCAAGATACACATGTCGCCCGTCGCGTCCGGTCCGAACCATGAAGGTATCGGGGATACGGGTCATGATCCCCAGCTCATCCAGTCTTGCGGGATCGTCTAAGTCGGGTACGACAATACCGGCATGGCCGCAAAGAACACCGTAATTGTGCCATTGGCTTAGATATCCGGCCAAGGGAGGATCATTATAGTCTTTAACACAACAAGTTTAACTTATCAAACAAGAATCTAGGAATCCACATTCTTGCTACAGAGAGATTTGCTGTCAATCCAAAGAATGCATCCCTCACGATATCCATGAGTTCTTCCCGATTTTCAATTTCAGAGATAGATAGAATCCTCTTTATGCTTTTCCAAATAAACTCTATCGGATTTAAATCAGGAGAATATGGTGGTAGATAAATCAAAATGATATTTAATTTTCGCGCTTTTTCTTTTACACTCTTTGCTTTATGCGTCGAAAAATTATCCAGCACTAGGCAAATTCTATTCAAGGGATTGCTATCCCTTATTGCCATCAAGAATTCGCAAAAATCATCTGCTTTTGTGTGAATTGGAAACGCTATCGTATCTACACCATTCAACATAAAACAGCCTATTGTATTCGCTTTGAGGTGGGCAGTATTCTTTTTCCTTTTGAGTTTCATGAAAGACCATAGTCGCTGCGTGTTCGAGTTAATATTTTGAGATGATTCGTCGATAAATCCCAATAAGTCACCCTCCTGGAGAATCAAGTCTTTTTTAAAATTGTTTCAGCATCATCCGGTTTTTTCTTATCCAGGACATAGGGCTTGGCATGATGCATGTTCCAGGATGTTAAAATTCTCCAAACTTGCATCTCTGAATATTCTACATTGAATTCTTCTTTTATTAATTTTTGTACTTCTCTCAATGTCCAAGCATCCTTTTTGGTAAGCATTTGTTTTAATTTCTCGCGTTCAGATTCGCCTAATTTTGGCTTTGGACCACCAGAAAAATTCGGAATAAGGCCCTCATACCCTCGTTCGTTCCAATAATCAAGCCAACTATAACCAGTAGGTTCAGAAATATTCACTTTCTCGCATGCTTCTTTTATTGTATCCCCTTTGTAGATAAATCTGATAAAGTATAATCGTTCAAGAACTCGAACGGATTTCTCTTCTTTCTTGATCTTCTTATTTAGATCCTCAAGAGTTACGTGTCTTATGATATCTTTCTCTTGCTTTCTTCCCATGATTAATGATATGCGCTTTTAGCTTAAAAAAGTTGCGTTAAGGACTATAATGGCATAATTAGCACCATTTGGGCCGCTCCAATCCTTGCCTTCCGGTTTCTTCTGGCCGTTGAGGATAACGGTAAATCTGGCACCCGGCCTTTCTCGAAGCTGTGACGGGATCTTCTTCTGCAAGGCGCGTTCAAAGGCAGGATCCATTCAGACTGCCCCGCGTGGTATGCACAAAGGACACCAAAAGGGATATATCCGAACGACTCTAGTATGTATGGCAATCACCACTGGTAATCTTTGCGGGTTTCCTGTCGGTGTTTTGCTGCCCGCTGGTAACGGGCAGCACACTATCTGCTTCTAGAATTGACATTTATCGGACCTCTAGCGTATCCACTAATGCTCTGACAACTTCAGAACGAGATTTATGGTGCTGCTCACAATATTTATCCAAAATTATAAGCTGAGCAGCATATAACTTTGCGTGTACCTTTTCCACTAATGCGGGTTTCCGTCGATTCATACAACCTCTTTTGCCGCTGGTAAGACGGCGTTTTCTGAAGGCGACTTTTTGAGTATTATACTCAATAATCAACCTATCAGGGAAGTATTTCATTCTTTTGTTACAAACTATCTTAAATTTTTTCTTTAGGCATTTCTGCACTTGGTAATAAACCAATCGGGCCTTATTTTTCTGAAGTGTATTAAGCTCATCGGACGCGGCGCGAAAGTAACCGCTGCGCGCGTATATTCTATACACGTCTGCGCAAATTTACGCAAATTCATGTTTTCTCAAATGCGGCTAAAGATTCTTATTTATCGGCTGTGTCAGCTCCGGCTACTCAAATGCAGCGATTGATTCGCATTTATCTGCTGCAATAGTATATCGGCCCATAAAAGATTACGCCTTTTTAAGAAGGGTGTTGGTATATGGCGTTTACGCAAACTGAAGGACAGGGGCCTGCCAAGACCGAGCAAAAAAAACATCCGCTGCGACGATGTGGTTGGCAGCTTGCCAGGATGAAGAAAGAGATGGACTACCAAGAATATGCCAAGAATAGTTGGCAGGTTTACTTCGGCTGGCTCCATCAACTCAAAATGGAAAGGCTCAGGCCTCCACCGGGCCGTTTGCCCTCTGGCCGTCCGGGCCTACCCACCCGCCAGTAGGCCAGATACTCTGATGCTGCCATGACCTGCTCAAGCTTCGCGCCGAAGTACTTTCTCTGATGCTTGCATGGTCCCTGGTGATAGCTCGCTGCCGGGCAGGAGCACGCACGCGCCGTAACCACATAGTAGCTATCCTTCTTGTTGCTCAATACCAGCACCAAGCGGCCCTCTTCGCCATCTCTGGTAAACTCAAGCACTGACGGCAATGGGTCCACCGCGCGGCCTTTCCAGGTTAAGAGAGCTTTCACGCCTTCCAATGATTGCGTTTTTGGGCTTGCGCCATCAAAGAGTGTCTTTCCGTCCATATTTACATTCACCATGTATTGATTGTACATTAATAATATATAAATGTATCTTCAGTACAAAACCGAAGTAAAGTACTTATATCATTGGATGGCAAATACATAACACATGGAGAGCATGACATTTCCAGCAAAAATTCTAAAACCGCTGAGAATTACGGTCCCTGAAGCAGTGGGGGAAGCACTCGGATTAAAGCCCGGGGAGCTGGTTGAAGTAAGCGTTAAAAGAATACAGAAAAATCAAAATTGAAGGAACGAAAACGTTTGAATAGTAACCTATAAGTCAAATTAGATAGTAACCGCAAGTTAAAAAATGGTTTTCTGGCAGGTTGCCGCCCGCCAGGGAAAAGCACGCGCTATGGAAGTGCTACACTATGGATGTACGTCTAGCTGAAAGCATAAAAACCTTTGGGCCCGCCGCGCCCCAAGCCGATTTTGTACCGACTTCAGAGCAACTTATTACTTTGACCATCGGCCAACTGCAAGACCTCGTAGCGCAGGGGATTGCTGCATACTACATCCGCAATGCTGTGGAGATTGCAGATGTTATCTATTCAGCAATGGAGACTTTCGATGAAGCAGTTACCCTGCTTCCCGATAGAGGCACGTGCCTCAGATCGAGTCTGCGAGATGCTTTGCTAAAGAATGGAGGAGATCCTGTTCAAGGGATCGAAATCATTGAGGCTCACGTTCGCAAGGCCATGGAGGCATTGAAATGAACGCTTCCTACATAGCCGCCCTTGAAACAGAGAACTACAGGCTGAGAGCCGAAAATGAAGAGCTGAAGAGCCAGCTTATAGACATCATAAAAGAAGCTATCCAGGAGGCTGTCCAGCCTTTGCAGGATGAAGTCTCGCAGCTCCGGGCCACAGTTGCCCGCCAGGACGAGAAGATAACCGCCTTGGAGTCCACTGAAGAGCATGACATAAGCAGACTTGCCTTGGACATCGCTCTTGATCGTCAACGCCTCGCTAGGTTGGAGCAAAGGCCTACTACGGCGCAAGAGACCACAACACCACCGCGAGGAACAAAGACCCTGGCCAGGATTGCGAAGATTAATGAAGTGCTGAAGAGTCGCGGCCCTAGTGCATCGTAACATTAAATTTGAGATAAATAGATTGGAGGAGAAACGCCTATCACGCCAGATCTTATTGTTCAAGATTTGTGTTATGGTGCACTAGTACACTGAAGGAATTGGAACGAATTCTAGGCATTGACCGAGCAACTATGACCAGACTACTTAGCAAGCTGGATATGCGACGCTATGAAATACATTCGCGGCCAGGAGATGAGCGCGAGAAAGTGCTTCGGCTTAAGGTGCAAATTCGTTGATGTAAAGCATCAATTAATTTTGGAGAATATGGTTATAGGGACTCAAACTTCTTAAGACAGGCTCTAACGTATCAGGTGATTTCCTGATATTTCTATATCGCCTAGTTGATAACAGATTGATTATGAACCGATATGAAGAGCACTCTTCTAGCTAGATCAGAAATTGATTGATGATTTACATTTGATGTAAACGAGTCAACGAATTTGGCAATGTAGCATTTAATCATTTCTTTCTGATGGTGTTACACTACTTTTAGAGTACCTCTTGCAATGGCATCTAAGAGTTTGTAACTAAATAAACTAGGTATATTCATATATCTTTATTTGGCTTAATTGTATAATTCCATTCTTCATGAAATTTCTCAATTGTTAAGTTTATTTCTTTTAATTCATTGTCAGATATCTTAATGCCTTTTCGGTAGACTTTTTTATCCATGCCACACTCTACATGAAGCCCTTTTTGGGTAGTAGTAGCTGCAATGAGATTTACTATGACTTCATGGCTAATTAAAGGCTTGCCTCTCCAGTTTTGGGTGATGAATGAAAAGAGTTTATGCTCTATTTTATTCCATTTGCTTGTTCCTGGTGGAAAATGAGATACAGAGATCTCCAATCCAGAATCGTCTGCAAGTTTCTGAAGTTCAACTTTCCACAATCGAACTCGATAGCCATTAGAACCGCCGGAATCTGCTGTAATTAGAAGCTTGTGGGCATCTGGATAAGCGATTTTTCCCATCGTGTTCCACCATTGCCGTATGCTTTCTACTGCAAAAGCTGATGTGTCGTGATCGGTTCCTACACTGACCCAACCTTCATTGCGTGAAATGTCATAAACCCCATAGGGATTTACTTTTCCCAAAGCTGGTATTTTAAAATCATGAACAAGCACTTTCACAGGATTGCCTTTCAGATGAAATTCACGTCCACTATTCTTAAAATTTCCGACAAGTTCCTTCTTTTTTGTATCTACAGAGATTACAGGCTGGCCACAATTTATGAATAATTTAGTTTTGTTGTTTATGAATATAAATTGGGCATTTCTATCGGGATGATGATTTCCTTCAATTACTTTTTGATTTGACTGTAGACTGTAGCCTAGCCCACGAAGCAGCTCGGCTACTCTCGTATGACTGACATTATGACCCATCATTTTAAGTTCGCGTGCTAACTTCCTGGTGCTCTTGCAAGTCCAGCGCAAAGGGGACTCAGGATCTCCACGAGTAATAGGTTCTATCAGACTATCAAGATCTGATAGCAAGGTCAAGTCAGTATCTATTAGCTTTTTTC
>Ga0209749_1001426_pt1 | contig 21282 bp, 16 predicted proteins | sample EPASupsiteSAE347_FD_187267 | JGI IMG/M metagenome (GOLD analysis project Ga0209749, IMG submission 187267) | Bioremediated contaminated groundwater from EPA Superfund site, New Mexico - Sample SAE3-47 (SPAdes) (version 2) | ecosystem: Environmental > Aquatic > Deep subsurface > Groundwater >... | reverse complement strand
ATCAATCGAATTTTGAAGCAGCTAACCCAGTACCGACAATTGTTACATCATGTTGTACGCATCGGAGCGGACACGGCGTAGCCTGTCCGATTCTGCGCGAAGGCAACGAGCCAATCACAAGCTTGCTTGTAGTTGGCGACTGCCCGCGAACCAAAGAGAAAGAAGCATAGCGGATTTCTCGTGGTTGCAGCGAACAACAGATTAACAATTGGTCGGTACGGTAGTTTGCCGCTAACCTTTAGGATGAACTCTCGGGTTCATCTTTTTTTATGCCGGCCGGCTAGAAGCTGACTGGGTGGGGTTGCTGGGTTTCCAGAAAATCGACGCAGAGGATGTATTTTTTGGCGGCCAGGCGGAAGACCCGGGAATAGGTGATGCAGAGGCTGCCAGTGGCCATTGAGACATAGGGTTCGGAAATGTAGGTATCCTGCTTGCGTTTGATCAGATTATAATAGAAGTTTTTGATCGAATGATCGACCCCCATCTTGGCTGAGTGGAAGACCAGCTTTTCGCAGGCGCCGATGTTTTTGGCGCCCACCGTGTCACTGCATTGAATTCCCGCTTCGTCCAGGACGTAGGCGCAATCCACGGTCGCGGCATTGATCAGGCATTTCTGCAGTTGGCCGTCAAATTCATCCGGGCGGTCCACCACCGCCAGGGCTTTGATCATCCCGTTGACGGTGTGGGTGTAGGCCAGACATTTCTGGTTATAGTCCTCCAGCTCTTCAAGCAGCAGGGCCTTATAGGCGTCGACGACCTCGGCGGTTTTGACGATCAGTTCGGCCTTGAGGACGAAATCATTGCCGGGTTTGGCAAAATAGAAACCCTGGATCACCTGACCGCCCAGTTTCAGCACCTGAATCGCTTCGGCCCGGGTTTCCACCCCTTCGGCGACAATCAGGGCGCCAATCTTATTGGTGAGGTTCACCAGCGATTTAAAGACCTCTTGTTTGTGATAAACGCGATCCATATCCTGAATAATCGAGCGGTCGATCTTGACAATATCCGGTTTCAGCCCGGCGATCCGGTCCATGTTGGAAAAGCCGGCGCCAACATCGTCCAGGGCGATCAGAAAACCCTTGTTTTTGTAGGTCGCAACAAACTGAGTCAGTCCCCGGGTATCCAGGGCTTTGGACTCGTTGATTTCGATCACGATATTCTTGGGACTGATGCCGCTGTGGCTGACCTGATCGCAGAGATAATTAGACCCGCCGACCTCATCAATGATGGCCGTGTCCAGGTTCAGAAACAGCAGCAGATCTTGATTAGCCAGATGATAATCCCGGAACGCCGCCAGAACCGCATCCCGGCAGGCCCGGTCGAGTTCGATGGTCAGTCCGGTTGCCGCCGCGGCGTCAAAAAGCTGTTTGGGTTGTACGAGCTGGTCTGACCCTGGAACGATTCCCCGGATCAGGCCCTCCAGACCCAGAATTTTTTTTCCGGTCACCGACATAATCGGCTGAAAATAAGCCACCAGACTTTTTTTTCGGATGACTTCACGGATATTAAAGGCGACTGCCGCCGGGCTGGTTTTAGTAGTTGATATTTCCAATTGTTTTCTCCAGAATAGTTGCGATTTGATGGGACCTGATTGTTTTAAAACATTATTATATTGTACTTTTTTATCAGGTTTTTTTCAATCTTTTTTCGAGCTTTAATGATCGTGGTGGGTATGGTTACAGCTGTGACTGTGGACATGGGGCTGGACTTCTTTGGATTTAATCAGGATAAAATCCTCATAGGCCGCGTGGATGGCCTCGTAGTTTTCAAAAATGCTGATATTACCGATATTGTCATGAACGGCCTTTAACAGTTCATGGACGTGATGGCGATTTAAGTAGTCTGGCAGGCTGACATCAAAATTCACATAAGAACTGATGGCTAGGGCCTGGCCGTAAAATTCAGCCAATGCCTGCATATGCGGGGTGAGATCAAAAGACAGCAGGTTTTCGTAGTCCGGCACGGTACCGCAAAGATAAGAAAAGAGCACCGCTTTGTTTTCAGCGCTGACCAGGTTGTAGTAAAGGTTAAAGCCCCGGTACCAGGCCCGGGCTTCGGCCAGGAACATAAAACAGGCCGAGTCGGGGAATTGCGCCGCCCGCAAATTGGGAATGCTGTATTTTTCCTGAATATCGGAATAATCGATGAGCCGGGTGTATTCATAGGCAATCGCCTGGCCGTACTGTTGGGTTTCATCAAAAAGGTCTTCATGGAGCAGCAGATAATAATGAGGATCCACCTCATCCGGCAAGACCAGCAGCTTCAAGCTGTCATCGAGCTCCTGTTTGGATGCTTTGATGATGGCCTGATCACATTTGGTATTGGCCAGTTTCACCCGCTCGTGATAGAGATCAGTGGTGACGATGATTTCCAGGGGGTAATCCTTTTCAACCTGATAAACGAGATTATATGTTTGGATCATGTTTTTTATAACGGACATGGGTTTCCTCCTTAGTTGCATGTAAAAATATTTGTATCCTCTAAGTATAACTCTTTCGGGGGATGGTGTAAATGACAGAAATTGGATCTCCGGCAAATTGATCCATGACTATGGGGTCACCAGGGCCAAAGCGTTCGGTGAGTGGACTCTGTCATGAAAGAAGGCCGGGTTTATTAGGTGGTTTGATGGGAGTATTTTCTAAAAATACTCCTTTTGCCATTAAAACTACGCCGTTCGAAAGATAGACTGGTATTTCTTGAAATGATAAAATATTAGACATCGATTGAATATGATTCTAAAAAATACAATATGATGACAGGAGAAAAAATGAACAACAAACTGCTTTACTTGTGCGTCATAACCGCACTGGTTTTTATGTGTTTGCCGGCGACGGCATCAGCGGCTAATGAACCAGCTGGGGTCGCCTACCGCGGCCATATTCAGGACCGGGGGGATTATCCCAGCGACGGCAGCTGGGTTAACAGCCCGGAGATTATCGGTACGATCGGTCAGAGCAAACGGATTGAGGGGTTTGAAATCAAACTTACCGGAACTGTTCCCGAGGATATCGAACTGCGCTATAACGTCCATGTCCAGAATAAGGGCTGGTTGTATGACGAAGCCGATTCCGCTGGCTGGCCCAGAGATGGGGTCTATGCCGGGACCAGGGGCGCAGGGCTGCGGATTGAAGCGGTTAAACTGGTGCTGACGGATGGTGCTGGCCAACCAGTGTCCGGGTACTCAGTCCAGTACCGCGGCCATGTTCAGAATGTTGGCGATCTGCCGGCTGATCAAAACCAGTGGCGGGCCGATGGCGAGCAGCTGGGCACCGTCGGCAGCTCACTGCGACTGGAAGCACTGCTGGTACAGGTGGTCAAAACGGACACCGATCCAGTAGAACCAGCTGAACCACTAGTTTACGACACCGTCGGTACCTTTGGTCCAGAACAGGGCAGTGAGACCATTGCCGGGGATGTAACTGTCGCCGCTGATGGTGTAACCCTTCAGAATTTGGTGATTGCCGGCGATCTGACCATTGGTGAGGCGGTGGGGGCCGGCAACGTCACTCTGAATAACGTCACCGTAGCGGGTGATACCTTTGTCCGCGGTGGTGGGGTTAATAGTATCCATATCAACGGCGGTCAGTACAGCCGAATTGTGATGGAAAAAACTGCCAGCGGCGCGGTGCGGATTGTGGCCAGAGACGTGGATGGTCTCCAGGTGGTGATCGCTGAGGATGCCGCCGGGGAGACAATTATTTTAGAAGGTAAGTTTGACAGCGTCGAAGTCAACGCCCCTAATATGAACGTGACTACCCAGGGTAATACCACCACCATCGGCACGATGACGGTGACGGCTGGGGCCGGCGCTGCCACCCTTAATCTGGCTGCCGGTACCACCGTGACGGCGCTGGTGCTTAATGCCCAAACTGCTGTTAAGGGCCAGGGCAACGTGACCCGAGCCACAATCAATGCTGACAGCATCATCTTTGAAAAGGCCCCCGGGACCTATACGGTCAAACCGGGGGTGGTGATTCCGCCGGTCTTTCCAACCCCGAATAGCGGTGGTGGTCCCACCACGATTGCGGTGACGGGGGTCAGTCTGGATCAGCAAACCCTTAATCTTGTTTATGGTGATACCGCAACCCTGACCGCAACCGTGGTGCCAGCCAATGCCACCAACAAAGCCGTCAGTTTTAGCAGCAGTAACCCGGCCGTGGTCACCGTTGATGCGATCAGCGGCGAGATCACAACCGTCGGAGCCGGTACGGCGACAATTACCGTGACCACCGCCGATGGTAGCCTTAGCGCCAGCTGTGCGGTGACCGTCCAGGGAAGGCTGAGCATTTTAGATGTCAAAGCGGTAGCCGGGCTCGCAGATAATTATGTCACCGTGTTACTGGCAGGTGATACCTTTATACACAGTAGCAGCAATTTTGATTTTAATCCCGGCACCACCAATCTGGTATTTGGTTCGTCAATCCATGATTCAACCCATTATGCGTTCGGTCTTAATAATACCGCAGCCCCGGGAACCCTGACGCTACAGGGCACAGGTCTAACCAGTGGTATCAACAGCTCCACCGTCACCATCACGGTCCTCCCAGCGGTGACTGGTTTTGCCAATACGGCGTTTGATGATAGCTCCGTCAGCTTTAGCTGGCCGGCCTTAACTGGGGCCACTACCGTCAGCCTGCAGCAGCAAAAAAACGGCGAGTCTGACTGGTCGGCGGCAACCTGCCTGATCAGCCCGAACAGCAATTCCACCACGGCAACGGTGACGGGTCTGGCTCCGGCGACCACTTATCAATTTCGGCTACTGGTAAACGGTGGACAGACCCCTGGGGCTTCCAATCTGGTGACCCTGACCACCAAACCAGTGGCGACTTCGGTTAGTCTAAACAAAACTACAGCCAATCTGATCGTCGGGAATTACCTGTACCTGAGCGCCACGGTTTTTCCAGCCAATGCGGTGAATAAGACGGTCAGCTGGTCAAGTGATAAACCGGAATTTGCCACCGTTGATCAAAATGGCGCGGTAACCGGGGTAGCGCCGGGAACAGCAGTGATTTCCGCAACTACCGCTAATAATTTAGTGGCCAGTTGTTCGGTGACGGTACAGCCGGTTTTTGAGGCATCAACCACTGGTAGCACAGTCAGTATTGATACCTATAACGGCACTAACACAACGGTTATTATTCCCGCCGAAATTGACGGGAAGCCGGTTACCAGTATTAGTGCCAACGCCTTTAAAGGCAAAACCACCGTGACGAGTGTGACGATTCCCGATACGGTTACCAGCATCGGGGCAAATGCCTTTGAGCTAAGCGGCATAACCAGCGTCGCGATCCCGGCCGCGGTGACCAGTATCGGGGATGGTGCGTTTCGGGATTGTGCCAATCTGACAACCCTGAGCTTTGAGCCCAGTACCACCTTGACGACGATTGGGCAAATGACCTTTCAGGGCTGTAAAAAGCTGACCGCTGTCACCCTCCCGGATTCCGTGACAACCCTGGGTCAAGCGGCTTTTTTGCAATGTTTAGCCCTGACCAGTATCAATCTGGATCATGTTAATACGATCGGCGAAAATGCTTTTTTTCAGTGCAATAGCTTAATCGACCTGGTCATTCCCAATACGGTGTCCCAGATAAATGGCCAGGCCTTTTCCGGATGTACCGGCCTGAAGTCGGTGCGGTTTGAAGGCGGTCCCACTATCCAGACCCTTAGTGGGGCGACCTTCTCGGGGTGTCCCAATCTAGAGACGGTGATCTTTGAGCCAAACTCTCAAATTACCGCTACGGGTTGGTCGCTCTTTAGTGGTTGCAGCAAGCTTACCAGTGTGACCCTGCCGCCGATGTTGACAGAGATTGGCAACAATGCCTTTCAAAATAATACAGCCCTGACAGCGGTGACCATCCCCGGCAGCGTCATGGTCATTGGCGAAGCAGCTTTTTATAATTGTAACAAGCTGGCGGTGGTGAATTTTCCGGTAAGTGGATCAGATCTGGTAATTGGCAAAAATGCTTTTAATAACAATAAAGCCCTGACGAGCATCGACCTGCCGGCAAGACTACTAAGCATTGGGGAGGGGGCCTTTCATAATTCTACCAGTCTGACTGCGGTGAACTTTACTGCGGGTTGCAAATTAACCAGCATTGGCAAAAATGGTTTTTCGGAATGTCCCATCACCAGCCTGACGTTGCCGGCGCAGTTGCAGACCATTAACGAGTATAGTTTCTATAATAACCAGTTAAGCGGCACCCTGATTATTCCGACAACCGTGACTGCAATTGGAGTAAATGCCTTTGAAGGGAACACAGCAGGCGCAAATCTGACCGCTTTGGTGATCCAGAGCACCGCAGCCTTGAGTATCGGGGATATGGCATTCAAAAACCACCCCCTCACCACCATTACCATGCCGGTCGGGGTGATCATCAGTGATAACCCCGAGACTATGGGCACGAATGGCACTGACTTTCAGGCGGCCTATACAGCGGGCAGTAACGGCACCTATTATTATTCAAGCGGCTGGAGCAAGTAGCATCCACTAAAAAATCCCCATTCCCAGCTTGCTGCCGGGATGGGGGACCAAGGCGACCTTAGGTCGCCTTTTTAGCGTTGGTAAAAACCCCAAAGTGACGGCAGGGGATGGGTTACGACCTTCGCTGGGTCTACCGGCTTCATGACCAGGGGCTGACAGCAGGCGAAGGGTAATGGTCATAAATTTGCGATTGTCTCTATATGGATCGATTGATAATCCTGCTGATGATTGAAACGCTGTTAACGGGGTATAAATACAATAAAATGTAAGCCTAAATATTAAGGAGGCCATCCCATGTTAATACCAAAAAAAAGATCGCTTCGGTGGGGGACCGCACTGCTGGTGGGGGTCATGCTGATCACTGCCGGGGGCTGCACCACCGGGGCCACTAAAAATAACGACACGGTCAGCACCAGTGATTCTTCAACCGTCACCACCACTCTTGATCCGGCCATTGCTGCGGCGGCCCAAAAAGTGCTGGTGTTCTATCAGTCGGTCACCCTGGATCAACCTCGGGCCCAGGTGGAAACAATGCTGGGGGTGCCCGGGGAAAGTCAACCCGATGGTCGGGTGGCCTACCGCGATCCGGACAGCGGCTATGGAGTGCTGATTAAGTACGGCGAGGATGACAAGGTCTTCGCCAAACGGCTGATCCCCACCGCCAAAGCCCCGGAACTGGCGGCCCTCAATCCCTTGCCGGTCACCGATAAACAAGCCTATCGGATGGCCGCCGGAATGCCCTTTTATGAGGTCCAGGATGTGATGGGCAGCGACGGCATCGAAATCAGCTTAAGCAAGCCCGAAGCCGGCGACCCCAAACAGATCACCGGCCTGGGCTGGTTCAACCCCGACGGTTCCTACGCGGTAGTCTACCTCAATCTGCCCCAGGGACTGGTAGTCGGATCGGAATTTGTCCCGGTGTAGTGGGATCAGCAGAGAACCCATTGCCACAGGATTTTTAGTAAGCAAATTTATTTCAAGTCTGACAATTCATCGCACCAGCAAAAACCCATCCGGAAATCATTGCCGGATGGGTTTTTGTTTTAAACTATTTTTATCCTGGCCCTGGGACCCCATAAAAATGGCCTGTGAATGGTTGTCGGCGATGATTGAATCAGCTTAAATAGGGTAAAAAATTAAGAAAATAATAAACCTTTAGAAAAAGGGAGTGAAACGCATGAATTCTGAACCTGACAAGCGGACGGAGGCGGCACTGATGGCCAGCGAGGCGCCAGTTATAAACAAACTTACAGCCCAGATCGAACCGGAAAACGATGAGGGTGACTTTGCTCTCGCCGATATCATTGATGTTCCGGCTGTGCAGTCTCTGATGGCGAATTTTCAGCGGATCACCGGGATGTTAAGCGCCATTGTCGACAATAACGGGCAGGTGCTGGTCAGCGCCGGCTGGCAGGACATCTGCACCAAGTTCCATCGCTGCCATCCCGAAACCCAGAAAAATTGCATCGAAAGTGACACGATTCTGGCCCGGGCTACCGAGCCGGGTACCTTTCAATCCTACCGCTGCAAGAACGGCTTGTGGGATATGTCATCACCGATTGTGGTATCCGGCCAGCAGATGGGCAATATCTATTTTGGCCAGTTTATCTATTCTGATGAAGAACTGGATCTGGAATACTTCCGCCATCAGGCCAGTTGCTATGGTTTTGACGAAGCCGCCTACCTGGCCGCCCTCGATCGGGTGCCCCGCTATGACCGCAAAACAGTTGAGGAGGTGATGGCCTTTTATTCCCAGTTGGGTGCCATGATCTCCGCCTTAAGTTTCAGCAACCTCAGTTTGATGCGAATCCTCACCGAGCGCAAGCGGGCCGAAGCAGAACTCAAGGAGAGCGAAAAAAGATTTCAACTGCTCTTTACCCGAGCCCCGATGGGCTATCAGTCACTGGATTTCGATGGCAAATTTATTGAGGTGAATCCCAAATGGCTGGAAATTTTGGGCTATCAGAGAGAAGAAGTCATCGGTAAATGGTTTGGCGATTTTCTCTGCCCAGAATATGTTGAGGGGTTCCGCAAGCGCTTTCCGCTCTTCAAAGCCCAGGGCCAGATTCATAGTGAGTTTGAAATGCTCAGTAAAGACGGGCAGCGGTTGACGATCGCCTTCGAGGGGAAGATTGGTTATGATACCGACGGCGAGTTCAAGCAGACCCATTGCATCCTCCAGGATATCACCGAACGCAAGGCCATGGAATATCAGCTTTATAATGAAAAAGAACAGTTCAAAACCACCCTGATATCGATTGGTGACGGCGTCATCTCCACCGATACCCAGGGTAACGTGTTAATCATGAACAAGGTTTCTGAACAGCTCACCGGCTGGACCCAGGCCGAAGCCATCGGCCAGCCCATCGAAACCGTGTTTCAGATCGTTAATGAATTCACCAAGATAAAATGCGAAAACCCGGTGGCAAAGGTGCTGGCGACAGAAGGCATCATCGAACTGGCCAATCACACCCTGCTGATCTCAAAAGACGGCGTCGAACGGCCGATTGAAGACAGTGCCGCGCCGATCATCGATGAAAGCGGCAACTTATCCGGGGTTGTCCTGGTCTTTCGCGATTTTACCGAAAAGAAAAAGAATCATGATGAAATAAAATATTTAAGCTTTCACGATCATTTGACTGGACTCTACAATCGCCGCTTTTACGAAGAAGAATTAGCCCGGCTTGATACCTCCAGAAACTGGCCCCTGACGATTGTGATGGGCGATGTCAATGGTCTGAAACTGATCAACGATTCCTTTGGCCATGGGACCGGCGATCAATTGTTGATCAAGACCGCCGCAACGATCACCAACGGTTGCCGAGCCGACGACATCATCGCCAGAATGGGTGGTGACGAGTTTGTCATGTTATTCCCTAAAACCGATGCCTTTGAAGCCAGCCAACTGATCAAACGGATCAAAACACTGTTGAAAAAAGAGCGTGTCGAGGGCATGGAAATTTCCATCTCATTTGGCTATGAAACCAAAACCAGCAGCCTGGACGACATCGAAGAGATCATTAAAAAGGCAGAAGATGCGATGTATCATAACAAATTATTTGAAGGACCGAGTATAAAAGGCCGGGTGATTGACAATATCATCGACGCCCTCAATCATAAAAGTAGCCGTGAAGAAGTTCATTCGCGACACGTCTCGCTGCTCTGTGAAAAGATGGGTGAGATTCTCGGCTTGGAGGAATTAAAAATCAAGGAGCTGAAAGCCTTTGGTTTACTCCACGATATCGGCAAAATAGCGATCTCCGATAAGATCCTCAATAAGCCCGGCAAGCTCACCGATAATGAATGGATTGAAATGAAGAACCATGCCGAAATCGGCTATCGCATTCTCAGCACCAATAACGATATGACCGAGATCGCCGAGTATGTGCTGGCCCATCATGAACGCTGGGATGGGACCGGCTACCCGAAGGGTCTCAGGCGGCAGGAAATCCCCCTGCTTTCCCGGATTTGCGCCATCGCTGATGCATATGACGCGATGATCAGTGAACGCAGCTACAAGTCTTCGCTGCCTGTGGAGGTCGTCCTGGCAGAACTGCGAAACAACGCCGGCACCCAGTTTGATCCGGAATTGGTGCAGGTATTTATTGAGCGGTTGTGATGCGTTAAGTATTGCCATCCCCTAAGGAGATTTGCTAAAATGTAATCAGACCAAAATTAAAGACCTGTGATCAGTGTTGATAAGACAGCAATCCAACCATGAAAGAAGAAAAATTTACAATGCTTATATTATGCGGATGAGTGAAGATTGATCGACCTTATAGCCAATGTGCTTGAAGGACTGACCGATCTCAAAAATTTCTACCAGTTGATTTAGCAATAGATCCAGTTCTACCATCAGACGTGATGGTAGAACTGGATCTTTTTTTACATTTGTCAATGTTTTCAGAAAAAGCCTTAAAAGGCGATAATTTACACCTGTTATGGTTTGAATAATGTTCGGGATGGCGTATAATTAAATAATCAGTTAAAATCGGCAATTGCTGGTGTCTATTGGGGCAGTCTTTTCGGCCACCCTGACGATCAGCGCCGGGAAAGGGGGCAGGACCATGGATAAAAATCCCCACAAGGGCCATCGCCAACGGGTTAAAAAGCGGGTCATCAACGAGGGCATCGACAGTTTTGAGGATCACCAGATTCTGGAACTGTTGCTTTTTTATTGCCTGCCGATGAAGGATACCAACGAGCTGGCCCACACCCTGATCGGCCATTACGGGTCGCTGTCGGGAGTCTTTGATGCCGACCCCAAAGACCTCTGCGACACTGCCGGGGTCACCGAAAACACCGCGGTGCTGTTGTCGCTGATGCCCGCCCTGGCGCGCCGTTATCAGCAGGGCAAGTTTAAGCAAAAGGCAGTCCTGAACAGCACCACCGCCGCCGGCGCATACACCATGGCGCTGTTTACCGGCCGCCTTAACGAGGCCTTTTATGTGATCTGCCTGGACAGCCAGAACCAGGTCAACCAGGCCACCCTGCTCCACGAAGGCACCATCAACGAAGCCCCGGTCTACCCCCGGCTGATCGTTGAAACGGCACTGCGCCACCAGGCCGCCAGCATCATCCTGGCCCACAACCACCCCGGTGGCAGTCGGCAGCCCTCATCGGCGGATGTGGCGGTGACGAAGAAAATCAAAGCCGCCACCGAAGCGATCGCCATCACCGTCGTCGATCATATTATTGTGGCCGGGGACGGGTATTATAGTTTTGCCGAGAACCGGATGTTGTGAATAAGGGGCTGACGCCAAATTGAAATGTCAGCTAGAGCTGGAAATAGGATTTTGAGTTATCAATTATAATAGCATTTTAAAGGGAAATCACTTATAATAATGACTAAGAAGGTGAACGAATGAAAGATAGCGAGTCAAAAATACAGAATCCCCATGACAAGTTTTTTAAGGAAACATTCTCTAATCCGGGAGTGGCCAGAGATTTCATCGAGAACTACCTGCCAGAACCGATTTTGAAATTAGTTGATCTGAATGATCTGGAAATTCAGAACGGCAGTCACGTCGATGAAGAACTCAGCGCGGTATTCTCAGACATGTTGTTCAGGACAAAAATCAATCAGAGAGACGGGTATCTTTATTTTCTCTTTGAACACAAGAGTTATCCGGATAGAATGGTTGCGCTGCAGCTACTGACGTATATGGTTCGGATCTGGAACCAGAAAGTCAACCGCGAGAATGACACCCATATCCCGGTGATCATCCCGCTGGTGATCTATCATGGGAAAACGAAATGGAAAATCGGTTCGATGCTCAGTGATCTGATTATGGATTTTGAGACCTTGCCGGAAGAAGTTAAACAGTTGACGCCGGATTATCGCTATCTGATCTATGATTTATCGCAGTTTTCAGATGAAGATATCAAAGGAAATGCAGAACTGACGATTGCATTATCCATTTTCAGAGACATTTTTAATAAAAACAGTCAGGAATTTCTTGAAACCATTTTTAAGGCCGCCAGAGCTCTGGATGAGTTAGAGGAAAAAGAAACAGGACTGCAGTATTTTGAAACCTGCATGCGCTATATCCTGTCATCAGGACCCCCGCTTTCAAAGGATCAACTGAATACTGTTATTAAGCAATTAGAAGTAACCTACAAGAAAGGAAGTGAAGTGACTATGACATTAGCTGAAGTTTTAAGAGAAGAAGGATTTGAAAAAGGCATTGAAAAAGGCATTGAAAAAGGCATTGAAAAGGGTGAAGCACGGGCTTATTCAAAAATGGCAATTAAAGCTTTGTCTAAAAAACTGGGAATTCTGCCAGCAGAATATCGAGAAAAGCTTGTCCAACTGGATTTAATCACTTTAGAAACGTTGAACGAAGAAATCGACAACTTCAAAAGTATCGAAGATGTCAAAAAGTTTCTGGGACTCTGATTTACACCGGATATATTTGGTTTATGAAGTGAAAAGCGTGTAATGGATCGATTCAATACTGTTGAAGGAAGAAAAAATGTATAATAATGATTACATTATGCGATAGAAACATTTCCAGCCGGTTCAACCCTTGCGATGGACGGGCTGGATTTTTTTATTTAAAAAAACCTAAAAATGACGGAGCTGTTGCATTTTCGACCAGACCACCACCGCAAAAATCATCACTCTGGCAAGCTGGCCACCATAATGACAGCTCAATGACCGGGCAACAGACCCCAAAATAAAATGGCGGCCATTTGATAAAAGCACGTTTAATTCTGACACACAAGTTGCCACATCTTGCCAGACAGGATAAACCGTTTATAATAAAAGATAGCGGGATTTTCAGCTGTGATGTAGTTGCTCACACCGGCTTTTTTAGCAGATGACAAGGTTTTGAAAAAAAGAAAATGAAGGGGTCGTTTTTGATACTAAAAAAAGGGGGGTATTCATAAAGTTTTGAAAAAATTAGAAAAAGAACGAATTTATCGTAACACCGAACCACAAAAAAATATGCTCAATTCGCTAATTGTATTAGCAGTGATTTTAGATCAGACAAAAGGCAATACCCGAATAAACATTAATGACTTACTTAGAAAACCATGCAATGTGGGAAAGGTTTTTAATTTAGATATTATCGAACTAACTGGACATTTGTATCAATTAGAAAAATTGGGACATATCAAAGTTGTGCGTACGGCTGGGCTGGATGTCATCAAGATCATAAACGAGCCCCTCGGGATCAGGTCGTTGTTACAGCAAAATTGTATCCTTGAAAGTAGATGAAAACGATGGACATATTTGTTATACTAATTGTAATCAATGCATTGGGTGTTGAAGGTTTTTAAACGAAGGGAGGGGAAAAGTCAACGATGGCCCACTAACCGATGGTCAGCAGTCAAATCGGTCATGTCACAAACAACCATCGGCGCAACAAGGAGGAAATGCTTATGGAAAGTAACAACAAGAAGCGTCAAACGGTCAAATCAGTCGCGGCGCAGGGGGGTGATCAACCAGGCTATGCAACGGTGGTTTGTCCCCATTATCAGGGCTGCAAATATGGGGCCGTAAAATCGCCCAAAGCCCGCCACCGTTGTTTTGGCAAGCTCTACAAGATCAGTCACTGGGAATCCTGGATCGTGATTGCTTTTAAGTGCAAGCTGGCCGGGAAACGGATGCTGATTGAAATTAAAGGCGGCGAGTGTCGTCATATCCCCGCGGATTCACCGGACTATGCCGGGATTCTGCCGCGGCTGCAAATCTTGAAGTGCAACAAATGCGGCAAACGGATCCTTGATTATTTTCCGGTCTGTGGCGAAACCTGTGTCGAAGCGAAATGCCATCATGATGGCCATCCGGATGTCTATCCGATTGGCTGAGCCAGGCAATGGACCGGCTTGCTTTTAAAAACGGCAGCTGGGGAAGAGCGGCTGGCGATGATTAAGAAAAGGGAGGAAGGTTTGGCCGTAAGGCGAAACCACCAGCAAGGATCACCAGAAATTAAATAAATGATGAACGTGAATGATACTGAGTTAAGATGCGCCTGTTTTGACAGAGTGACTAAGATACCGGATGTTCGCAAATTTTGGGAAGTGGCCCATTGGTTTGTGTACATGCGGTATTTTTTTGCGTTGTGCCACTTCCCAATCTTTAGAAAGGATTGAAATGAATACAAATTATCGGATGACAACGGATTTACAGGTGCTGGCGGACTATTTGGCTGATGCGGTGCTGATAGCCTTTGATTTTGAAACGGCGCCGGCGGCGGGCTGGTGGCTGACCGGGAGGCGGCCTTGGACCCCCACCGGGGCGACATTGTCGGGGTTTCGCTGGCGGTGGCGGCGGGCTCCGCGGTGTATCTGCCGCTGGGCCACCATGCGGGGGCCAATGCGGAGGCCGGGGCCGTCTGGGCATTTTTGCGGCAGCGCGTTTTTGAAAACCCCGCGGTCATTAAAATTGCCCACAACCTGGCCTTTGAGGCCAAATTTCTGCTGGCCCGGGGGATTGCCCTGGTGGCCCCGGTCTATGACACGATGGCGGCGGCGCAACTGATCTATAAGGAAGACGGCCATTTTCGGCGGCTGGCCGATGTTGGTTTAAAAACTCTGGCCCGGGACTGGTTGGGGCTGGAGCTGCCCACTTTTGTCGAGGTGGTGGGGCTGGGCAGCTTTGCCGATCTTAATCCCCAGGACCCGGCCACGATTGCTTATGCCTGCCATGACGCCGATCTGGCCCGGCGCCTCTATGATCTGGAAAACGCCTGGTTTCAAAGCAACATCCCGGCCCATGAAGGGCTGATCAAGGCCCTCGAAAGTCCGGTGGCGCTGTTTACGGCGCGGATGGAGTACCGCGGTTTTTTTGCCGATCGGGTCGGGATTGGCGCCGCGGCGGTGGCCTGTCGCGAGCGGTTGGGGATTTATCAGAATGATCTGGAAACGGGTGGCCGGCGCCCGGTGCAAGTCGGTAAAAATGCCGCCACCAATGATCTCAAGGCCTATCTCTTTGATGATCTGGGGCTGCCGGTACTCAAACGCACCGAGACCGGCAAAGCGGCCCTCGATGAGGATGCGATCAAGCAGCTCAGTGCCTATTGCCGCGCCCAAGACCTGCCGGCAGGGGCCTATCTGGCGGCGATTTCTGCTTATCGGGGTCTCGCCAAACTTTATAAAAGCTATGTCCTGGGGCTGGCCGATCAGATCAATCCGGCCACCGCGGCCATTCACAGCCACTTTTTTCCGCTCGGCGCCGAAACCGGCCGCTTTAGCAGTGCCCAGCCCAACTGTCAGAACCTGCCGGCGGGATCGGTTCATGGCGTCAATGTTCGCGATTTTCTGGTGGCCCGGCCGGGCATGACGCTGGTCGCGGTCGATTACAGCCAGATCGAGCTGCGGATCGGGGCCTGGTTTACCGGCGACGTCAACCTGCTGGCGGTCTACCGCGAGGGCGGCGATATTCACGCTGTTACGACCGCGGCGGTTTATGGGATCAGTCTGGCTGAGGCCCTGGACAAGGACCATCCCGACTATAAGGCGCGCCGGACGGTCGCCAAGAATATCAATTTCGGGATCTTTTACGGTCTCTATCCCCGCGGGCTGCAGGATATTCTGCGGGTTAAGGCTGACCAGAGCCTCAGCCTGGAAGCCTGTCAGGCGATGATTTTCAATCTCCGCCGGGCCTATCCGGGACTGGCCCCCTGGCAGGACCAGGTACGCCAGGCGGCCCGCTATCACGAAACGGTCGACACGGCGCTGGGTCGGCGCCGCTGCCTGCCGGGCATCAATGCCCCCGAGGAAGGGCTGCAGGGCCACTTTGAGCGGGCCGCCCTGAACCATCCGATTCAGGGCACGGCCGCCGATATTTTAAAGCTGGCGATGGTCCGGCTGGAGGCCGGCCTGAGTGCCCGGCCCTTTATCTGGCCGCTACTGACGGTTCATGACGAGATCGTTTTTGAGGTCGAAACGGCCCAGCTGGCCGCCGCGATTGCCTGGATCAGGGCCGTGATGACGGTCCCGCCCTTCCCGGGTTTTGATGTCCCGCTGGCGGTGGAAGTCACGGTCGGGCCGCGCTATGGTTCGCTGGTGGCGTGGGCATGAACCGGCCCCTGGAAATCACCCTGGCGGCCTTTCTGGCCGCCTTTCATGGCGGGCCCTATGGGCTGCGCAGTTTTGCCGAGGGGGCGGCCGGCCGCCGCGGCGGGGGCCGCAACCGGACGGTGACAGCGGCGGAACTGGCGGCGCCGGACGGGCCGCTGCTGGGCCAGCTGCAGCGCGAGAATGACGGCGAACGGCGGGGCATCTTTTTTGTCGTCAACCCCGGTGGCCATAAGGATCATGATATCACGGCCGTGGCGGCCCAGTTTGTTGAGGCCGATGAGCTGCCTCTGGAAAGCCAATGGGACAACCTGATGGCTTTCCCGCTGCCGCCCTCGATTGTCGTAAAAACCCGCAAGTCCCTGCATGGCTATTGGCTGCTCAAGGGCTGCGATGAATCCGGACTGGCCCAATTCCGGGTCCTCCAAAAACAACTGGCGGCCCACTTTGGCGGCGATCCGGTGATTAATAATCCCAGCCGGGTGATGCGGCTACCGGGTTTTAACCACCACAAGGCCGAGCCGCTGGCGGTTGTCTGTCTGCTCTTTGAACCCGAGCGCCGCTATACCCAGAGGCAACTGGCGGCGGTATTGGCGGGCCTGTATCCCGATGACCGGCGTTTTGCCGAGACCGCCAAAACCCCGGCCAAGACCGCGCCAGCGCCACCGCTGGTGCCGCCCCGGAGCGATTTTGACCTCGGTCAATTGCTACGCAGCTGCGACTTTATCCGCCACTGTCAGGCCCAGGCCACGACCCTGCCGGAACCGCTGTGGTATCCGATGATCACCAATCTGGCTGATGTCCCCGGCGGCGAGGCGGCCATCCACGACCTGTCGGCCGCTCATCCCGGTTACAGCTTTGCCGCCACGGCGGCTAAAATTGCCCAGTTTCGCCGCTCCGGCACCGGGCCCTTCAGCTGTGAAACGATTGCCGCCTGGGGCTTTAGCTGTCCGAAGCTGGGACGCTGCCCGGCCCGGCAGCCCCGCGACCTGGGTCAGGTGCCACCGCCGCCCTGGTATGTTAAAAGCCGGACCGGGCTGCGGCTGGTCCCCGGCGTCCTGGCCAACGCCCTGGCGGCCCATAAAAAAATCTTTTATGCGCGGCAATGCTACTATCAGTATCTGGCGGGGGTCTATCAAAAGGTCGATGAGCTCCACGTCAAGCATATCATCCGCAAATACCTGCGCCCTGATGATGTCACCATGCATCAGATCAACGACGTCCATGGCCAGTGGACGATGGAAATCCTCAAAAGCCCTGAACGGCTCAATGCCAACAGGGATCTGATCAATTTAAAAAACGGCCTCTATGACCGTCACAGCGGGACGCTTAAGCCCCATGATCCCGAGCTGCTGTCAACGATTCAGCTGGCCGTCGGCTATCACGCCGAGGCTCTGGCGCCGCGCTTTGCGGCCTTTTTAAAGGACTGTCTGGACCCCGCCACCGAGCTGCTGGTGCAGGAGCTGTGCGGCTATCTGCTGGTGCCAGAAACTCGGGCCCAGAAGGCCTTTGTCCTGGTCGGGGAAGGCGGCGCCGGTAAATCGACGCTGCTTGCGGTGATTCAGGAGCTGCTGTTGGGGGCGGCCAATGTCTCCAATATTTCCTGGCAGAATCTCGGCGAGACCTTTCTGACCGCTGAGCTGGACGGCCGTCTGGCTAATATCTTTGCCGATCTACCCTCTAAAAATATCGACGACAGCAGCCTTTTTAAGAGCCTCACCGGCGAGGACTGGCTGACCGCCCAGCGCAAAAACAAGGACCCCCACGGCTTTAAGAGTACCGCCCGGCTGGTCTTTTCCTGCAACAGCATCCCCAAAAACCTCGGCGACCGCAGCGAAGCCTTTTACCGTCGCCTGGTGATTATCCCCTTTTTACCGGCCCGGCCGGTGGCCCAGCGCGATCTCCATTTAAAGGAGAAGCCAGCCGCGAAGCCCTGGACAGCTATCGGACCGCCGGCAGCTCGGTGCTGTCCTTTGTGGCCGATTGCTGCGTGGTGGGTCCCCAGCTACAGGTGGCGGCGGCCCAGCTCTACCACGCCTACCAGCAGTATTGTGGCGGATCGGGCTTGCGGCCGGTTAGCCAGAAACGCTTCTGGATGGAGCTAAAAGAAAGTTATGGGATGGTCGAAAAAAGCAAGGAAATACTCAGCAGACGTTCCTTGTATAGCGGGATTGGGCTGGAAGATTTTGAGGATTTGGCATGGAGTTGAACAAAATAAGACAAAGTGGCGAATTCGTTATCGCAAAAAGTCGAAAAAGAAGGGGTTTTGAAGGGTTTGAGAAGGGCACAAATAGCTTAACGAAGGCGTCGGAAGGGATGGAAGGGGTTTTTTCCAAACTCCGCTCATCGGAACAAAAAATAATAAACGAACCAGACCGGCTTTTTTTAGCCACCAACCCCTTCAACCCCTTCATAAAGGGGCCGGCGGCAAAAAATATAAACGGCCAGCAAGGTGCAGCTAAAGAATGCTGGTTGACTAGAATGGTTGGTACGGTTATCAATTAAACCTGACGCATCATCCCGTAGGGGCGGTCATTGACCGCCCGAATACCGGAGGATGAAAGGGGGACGTTACGGGTGTCAGCCCCCAGGATGACATCCCGAAATGTCCCCCTGTCATGCGGAGGAAACGGCATCCCTCAGGCAGCAAGCCGGCGGTGCCACCGCGACCCCCAAAAGAAAGGAGCCCCGATGTCCATCAAAACGATCAAAGCACGTATCACCGAACTGCAGGCCCGGATCTGGCGCACCCGTCAATACCTGGCCCACACCCACAAACAACTGGCCCTGAGCCAGCGGGTCAGCCCGGCCACCGGTCATCGCTGCCGTCAGCAGCTCCGGGCCCTGCAAATCGCCATCGCCCGCGACAGCGATCATCTGGAAACGCTCAACCGGGCCCTGATCGCCGCCATCGACAGTCAGGAAAATCCCCAGATCCAGGAAATCCTGACCCGCCGCTATTTAAACGACCAGCCCTTTGCCGCCATCGCCGCGGCCATGGGCTACGACCTGCGTTGGGTTTATCGGCTCCACGCCCGGGGGCTGGGAGCGGCGGGGCAGGAAAGTAAGCGATGAATGATTGGCCACCCTTCGGGGTGGTTATTTATTTTTACATCCCGCCATTTAAAGCCATCCCGCCACCATGTTAGACTGGTATCAAGACGAGGAAAGGAGGAACACCAATGGCAGTAACCACTGATTTTATCGAACAGAAGATCCAGATCCGCTCCAACCATGGGATGGTTGACGGCAAGGAAAAAATCACCACCCGCACCTACGGCGATGTCCGGGCCAGTGCCACCGACCAGGACATTTATGATGTCGCGGTGATCATTGCCGGGCTCCAGCAGCCGGTCATGGAAGAATGCTTTAAGCAGGAAACCAACCTGATCATCCCGGTCTAAAGCCTGATTCAAATCTACAGAAAGGAGGAACCAAATGGCAGCAAATACAATCCTGCAACTGACCTTTAAGCGGTCGGATCTCAAAACCACGACGATGTCGATTGCGACGCCCAAGGTCGGACTGACCGTCGATGCGGTCAACACCGCGATGGCGGCGATCATCGCCAAAAACATTTTTGCCCCGGACAACATGGCCCTGGTCTCCAAGGTCAAGGCCGAACTGGTTGTCACCGACACCACCGCCTTTAGCATGAGCTAGGGGTTTCAGTGGCGGGCCCAATTGGGTTCGGCGTGGTCGGGGCCGACCATTTATCAATCTGTTGTTCGCTGCGGGATCGGACAGGTCGATGACCTGTTCGCCCCGATGCGGACAACATGATGTGATAAATGTCGGCCCCTGAATCGATGTTTGTTTGGGGCCCTGATGCCCCGGAGGATGAAAGGGGGACGTTACGGCGTGTCAGCTCTGCGGATGACATCCCGAAATGTCCCTCTGTCATCAGCAGGAAACGCACCCCAACCAACGCAAACCAAATTGATCACCGAAAGGAAAACGATGAATGAAGAGATTGTAAAAATCCAAACTGCCCTGGCGGCCCGGGGCTATCATCCCGGGCCCCTGGATGGCCGCGATGGACCCAAGACCCGGAAGGCCATTCAGGCTTTTCAGCGGGACGCAGGCCTGGACCCCGATGGGGTGGTCGGGACGCTGACGGCCAACCGGCTCTTTACTGAAACGCTGAGTCGGATCGCCTTTGACAGCGACGGCTCGACGCCGCACTTTGCCCGGGCCGAGTTTGCCTGTGATTGCGGCGGCGCCTATTGCGACGGCTTCCCGGCCGAGATGAACCTGGAGCTGCTGCTGAAACTTGAAGCCCTGCGCAATGCCCTGAACGTCCCGGTGCGGATCACCTCCGGGGTTCGCTGCCGCCAGCGCAACGGGGAGGTCGGCGGGGTCGACAATTCCCAGCATCTGTTTGGCCAGGCCGCCGATTGCTACGCCCCCGGGATTCCGATTGCCACCGTTGCCGCCATTGCTGAGAGCCTGGGGCTGACCGCAATCTGCTATGAGGCCGACGGCTTTGTCCATCTGGCGGTATAGCTGGGCCCTGGTCGGCGGTCTGGTCGGTCAGTGGCTGGGCGGCTGGGACGGCTTTCTGTTGTGCCTGACCGCCTTTGTCGTGATTGACTACCTGACCGGCTTTCTGGCTGCCGCCTGGCAAAACCGACTGTCCAGTGCCCAGGGCTTTCGCGGCATCCTCAAGAAAATGCTGATCTTTACCGTGGTCGGGATCGGCCACCTGCTTGATACCACCCTGCTGGGCGGGGCCGGTGCGCCGCTGCGGTCGGCGATGATCTTTTTCTACCTGGCCAACGAAGGCCTGAGCATTTTAGAAAACCTGGCTGTCCTGGGGGTCCCGATCCCCCGGCGGCTGGAACAGGTGCTGACCGAGCTGGGCGAGGAAGAGCTGCCGCCCTAACCTGACTCATTGCTTGCATCCCCCGCCAGACTGGTTTATTTACCGGTCGGCGGGGGTTTTTGGTGCGCTGGCCAGCCCCAAACCAGCCCCAGCGGTAATCCCCAGGAAAGCGCGATCGGCGCCAAATGCGTCGGCGCCCAGCAAGCCGACGGCCTGATCAATAGCAGCGGCGAAATCACCGTCTAGGTGGAAGTTAATCAATACAAAAACGATCAAACGACCTTTAAACTGCCGCTGACTTAGGGAACAAATAAAATGGGTGAAGCGGGTTCAATTCAAGTGTGAAAATAAAACAAACACCTGACTTATCAGCCAATGTCAGGTTCTTAATAAGTGAAAATGTGGTTTTTCAAAAAAACACCGCCACAATCGAAATATTTGATGAACA
>Ga0209749_1001424_pt1 | contig 21294 bp, 11 predicted proteins | sample EPASupsiteSAE347_FD_187267 | JGI IMG/M metagenome (GOLD analysis project Ga0209749, IMG submission 187267) | Bioremediated contaminated groundwater from EPA Superfund site, New Mexico - Sample SAE3-47 (SPAdes) (version 2) | ecosystem: Environmental > Aquatic > Deep subsurface > Groundwater >... | reverse complement strand
AAACTGGTCGAGCCGCACCAATCCGCCCGATGAAGTAAAATCATCCATCGCACCCGGCCACATATTCGAACAAATGTCCGGTGTCGTTTTGCCTGCGATAGCGGCCAGCAATGCCTCTTCCGACGATTGGCTGGCCGGAATCGGTTGTAATTTCACCTGAATTTTCGGATGGCTGGCGTTCCATTTCTCAACCAATTCGATAGCAAAGTTGATTTCATCCTGATTCGAAGCACACCAATAAATCAGATGAACGACGCCCTGCTCCGCGGCGGATTGGGCTGTCTGCTTTTTCTGGCAGGAAAAACCTCCTAACCCAATGAGAAGCAGAAAAATGATCGTTATCCGAATTTGTGTCATGATTCCTGTCTTAAAATCCTACAACCAATTCCATAACTGGTGTAACGTGACTGAAGCGAATTGTCGTCCGGTAACAGACGTTCACTTTGGCAGTCGTCCACCCATCAGTCAGTGGTTGGCCGTTTAATGTAATCACCGCCGGTTTCGTTGGACTGATGATGACCGTTTCGTTGTTCTGCGAGACGATTCCTTTGAGAATCATGGACAGTTGCCGATCTTTATATTCGCATTTGTTCAGAATGGCATTTGTGCTCTTCAAATACGGTTCTTCCGGTTGACCGAGGTAAAATTCCGCTACCTTGATCGCCGGCATTTCAATCGGGAAAACAGCCGAATGAACGATCTGGCCGTCATATTTGATTGACCGGATCGTCTTACCCCGACCTTTTAGACTGATCAAAATCGGCCGACCGTCCACAAACAGGGTAAACCAACATTTTTTCTGACCTGTTGCCAGAAATGGAGCGATCGCGATATTCCAGTCGTTTTCGGTGACGCCATATAACTGGTACAGGCTGTTCAGATACCACGCACCGGCCCATAGAAAATTCGGCTTATCGACAGTCCCGTATTCGTCCGGATTATCCTTATTAGCGTTGCGGACTTCGTAATAAGCCGGTTGACCGTTCGGGCCATTCAGAATTCCTGCAAATGACATCGTATTGTTGATGAATTTCGCCGCGGCCTGTTTTTCGTCATTGGCGATCAACGCCATGGCGTACCAGGCATTGCCCTGCGGCCAGACGCCGCCGTTGGCATAATAATATTTGGCGCCAACCTCATTGCCGACGAATTTATAGAAACCGCCCAGTTGCTCAAAATCCATCGGAAAAACGTTATAAATCCCAACATTTTCATCCAGCAATTTCGCTTTCGCGGTCTGCACCAGCCGGTTTTGTTTTTCGGCATCCAGGAGATTGTAATGTACCGCCAGCAGTGAGCCGATATAGTAATGCGCATCCAGCGAACCATCCTCGTTATAATTGACGAGATAATTCATATCGGCATTCCAAAGTTTTTTCACCAGAGCGGCCTGCATAGTGTCCGCCAGGGCCGTATATTTGGCAACTTTTTCGGGATTCTTTCCTAATACTGTCGAGATATAATTGTAATCGCGCAGAGTTTTGATAGCCAGGATCGTCATATAGGAGCGCGAACCGTAATTATGTCCGATGTCCCACCAATCCGGTCGATACGACCACATCAGGTTGTCTTTTTCCTTTGTCAATAAAGACCGCTCGACACAAATAGTCAGATAAGGATAGAGTTTTGATATAAATTCAGTTTCGCCCGAATGGCGCAGATATTTTGCCGCAACTTGAACGAACCAGAAATTATTCCAATTGTCGGAGCTGGCGAATTCCGTCACGAACTTGCCGTCTTTCCAGTAATAGGCGTGCGGAATGACCAGATCTTTATCGGCATGACGGATGATATAATCCAAATCACGCCGGACGCGTGGCAGGTCGAAATTCACCGCTGCCAGATTGGAAACTAAAACGTCGTGTGTAAAATAAAAATTGTATTCGGCGGGACAGGGCATCGGAACCACTTCGCCGTCAAGATGATGCGCGTTCGCCTCCATCTCGGCTTTTGCCCAGGCAATCGAATGATCGGTTTGTAAATCACCGGTTCGCAGAAGGCTGGTCTTGGTCGCTTTTTCCAAAACAAAGGATTCGTATCTGGCAACTTCCTCCTCGTAATTATTCCGTAAAAATTCCACGACCGAACGTCCTTCGCTCTGCTTCGCCGAGCCAATGATCTGGACAATTTTTAATGTATCGCCGGGTGCCAGTTCGCGTCTGTAAGCGAAGCATGCTTCCGGTTTATCCGTTTTTTCCGGAGTAATCGTAACCGGTTTCTCGCCGGCATTAGATACAAACACCTGGGCTTTTTGGGCATCGGCATCGGCGAAATTCGTGTAAATCGTCGCGCTTGCAGAATCGTATTCGACAGTCGCTTTGTCGATTACCCTAAAAGTGTGGCAGGTGCGGATAGACGTGAACTGTCGCGTATCGAACTCGAACATTTCGTTCTTTTTCAGACGATTGACGATTTGGTACGTGACGACCATCGCCGGTTTTTCCGCGCAGAAATGATAAGAAACGTTGATGTCGCGCGCTGGTTCTTTGTCGAAATATTCGACCGAGTAAGGTGTTAGTGCAAATTCCACCGGTTTTCTACCGACGACCTCAGGCTGGCCTTCACCGATTTTCAAAAACCATTCCGCCACAAAAGACGTATCGCGTTTCCAATAATCCTGACTGCGGTCGATGCTGTTCGCTACCGGGTAGAAAAAACTGATGCGCTGGGGAATCATGTAACTGTGATGGAATTCTGCGCCGACGAACGGGCCGCCGACTTCGATCTTGGCATCGCCTTTAAAATTAACCGCCAGATCGCCCGACTCCCTACCCCTTTTTGAGGAACAACCCGATAAGACAAACAGAATGAAGATCAATCCCGGAAAAATATTTTGACAAATTTGTTTTTTTTGCATGATAATACTCAATCTCTTTTCATTTCAGTTTAATACATTTTTTTACCGCCGTAAAATCACCGGCATTCAGGCGAATGAGATAAATTCCCGAGCTCGCGTTGTGCGCGTTCCAGACTGCCGAATAATGTCCGGCCGGTTTATTTTCATTAACCAGTGTCTGTACCAGCCGGCCGGTGAGATCGAAAATCTGTAATTTAACTGGAACCGTTTGGGGCAGATCATATTCGATTGTCGTAATCGGATTGAATGGGTTGGGATAATTCTGAGATAATTTGAATTCTGTGGGTGAGCTTTTTGGGTTATCCCGAATCGTACTCGGCTCTTCATATAACTTTACGATTTCACCGGCCGATAAGGCATAATCGTAAATGCGGACGTCGTCCAGTGTGCCCTTAAAATTATAGGTACTGACACTGGGTAAAACCTGTCCGATCATGAGGTCAATTGTGGTCGTTTTAATCGCACCGGAAAAAGTCGCCTGGCTGGTTAAAGCGCCATTGACATACAAGAGCATATTAGTTCCGTTATAAATTCCGACCACATGATACCACTGGTTAGTCGTGATTTTCGACTGGGAATCGATGTCCTTGATCCCGGTGGTCGTTTTGACGGTCCAGCGGATTTTCTTCTCGGGAATGATGGACACTTTCCAGCGGTTTTCCCAGTTGCCGTGAGAAATTGGGTAAGATTCACGACTGGTGTACAGTTCGGCGGCGTTCATCCAGAAGCTGACGGTGATTGCCTTTGTGAAATTCAGGCTGGCGTTGTTCGGTACCCGTATATTATCGGAAGTACCGTTGAAATAATAGGCAGAATTTGGATTACCAAAACGGTTAGCGACCAGATCGGCGCCATTAACCGTACCGTGATTGTTTATACCGCTCTGATCATCGGCGTTCCCTGAAAAGACATAATATGCAACCGGGGTCCCTATCAAATGCCCGGATGTGTCGCCGACGGCAATGAGAATGCTGTCGGTCGCTGCGCCGCCAAATTTATCGGTCACGGTGCATTGAATATAAAAATATCCGGTCGAATCAGGCGCTTTCCAGGTCGCTAAGGTGTCAGCGGCTTCCAGTTCGCCGTATTTGGCCGACCAGTTGAAAGTCAGCGAATCGCCATCCGGATCGGAAGCGACGCAATTTAAAATCGTCGTATCCGCCGGAGCGATTCTTCGCGCCGTCGCGGTCAGGCTGGAAATGACCGGCACCTGATTTTGGGCGGTGTAAACCTGAATCTGAATGCTGTCGGTCACCGGAGCGTTGACGCCGTCGCTGACCTGGCAGGTAATTGTCAGAGTCGTGTCTTCTTCCGGCGTCGTCCATTCGATGATAGATGAATCGATGCCAATTTCCGAACCGCCGATTTTCCACGAAAAATGGAGCGCGTCCGCGTCGTGATCAACGGCAGTGCAGTAAATCTTGTATGTCCGACCGGCTTTCAGATCAGTCGAATCGGCCGCAATCGACTTGATGCGCGGTGGATAATTTGTCACCGTATGCCCGGAATAGTAATCGACGACAATATCGTCAATCAACATCTTTTCTTCAGCATAACGAACCGTTCCGCCGGCCGGAGTCAATACCGCCAGCACAGCGGCATCGGCTGGAACATTGATATTGGTTTCACCAGTCACTCCCGTCGCTATAAAAGTCTTGCTGACGGCATTGTATAGATCGACCGTTTGCGCTCCAACGTCCAGAACAACCGATCTCACTTCAGTATACGGATTATAGAAAAGATAACTCGGGTAGGCATCTTTCTGGAAATAATCGGTCTTGCGTAAATCGAGTTTTAAAATGCCCGCGACATTAGTCGTGTCGACGATTCCGCCAAGGATGCCGACATGCGATGAACCGTACAACGCGAAGTTGGTCGCGCCCCAACCGCCGGAAATGGCATCGCCGGTTGCAAACGGACTAACACTATTGCCAATTGCAAATTTCCGCATGGATTCATGGGCAATGTAGCCGTCAGGATCGTAAACCTTCGCCCAGGCTTCACCGTCCTGAAGACTATCCGGTAAAAACGGCGAGTAAAACAAGCGCGAGGCGTTGGCCAGGTTCAGCGCCCATTTACCGATAGCGCGGGCAAAACGACTGTCATAGCGCACCATCGGCACCAATGCACCCGCCATTTCGAAACCGTTCATGGCAAAGGCGTAACCGTCATTTTTGGCTTCACCAACTAATCCGTAGCAGTCATAATCGCCCCATTTACCGAGTGTCACACCCCATTCCCGAACGTTATTATCCGGGTCAAAGCACCAGTTCACCATTTTCTCAATGTCGTAAGTCGTACCGAGTTCGGCATTCATCCGGGCGGCGGCATAGACGCCATACGGTAATTGTAGTTCGTATGCTGGATTCGCGGAATAGGAATTGAGAAATTCCATCGCCAACTCGGCACCGATGCGGTATTTGGATTCACCGGTTCTGATCCAGGCGTTATAAAGTAACCAGGCGATCGCGCCGGCGGCCTCTGGTTCGGTTACACCGGAAGTATAAGGCTTCATCGTCGAAAGGTACCAGCCGCGGTAATTCATCGAGGGTTTGTGCCAGGGCGCGGCACTGCCACTCATCGCCATAACTGCCTTCAGCCATTGATCGGCCACGCTGGTCAGTTGATAATCGAAATCGCCAGTACCTGGATAAAGATCATAGAGCTGGTAGAAAAACACGTTCGGCATCAGGGCGTACCACCAGTCGTCGCCGCTTTGCGTAACGGCATTGTTCAAATAAACGTTTTCTTCCGGCCGTTTATTGAACCACTCTTCACAACCCAGAACCCAGTTATGACCATCCTGATTGCTTTTATCAATGCCAACCAACGAAGCGCTAACAACTGCGGGCAGAGCATTAATGCCTTCCGCGTTGGTCGGATAGGGTGTACCCACGACCGTATGCAGCCCGAAGCTGGAATGAGCCGGATAATTGATAGTGTTGTTATTGATCCAGATCAACGGAAGGTAGGTTCCGGTCTTGGTCAGATCGAAGACAAGGCTGTCGTACCCTTGCGCAACTTTTTTCCAGTCGCGCATCAGATACGGCGACGGCAGGTTGGGCATCAGCTCGACGCGACTAATGGCAATTTGTTGCGTCCGTAATCCGGTCATCATACCCACAATTAAAATAAGACCGATGGAAGATAATTTTCGCATTTTCTTACTCCCGATTTTAGCAAATATCCGGCACAATTCCGGGAAAAAACCGGAAGCATTTCTCCAATTTCCTTAAAAATCCAGGCGCAAGGTGTACCGGCTGACATTTTTAAGGCGGCCGAAATCGGCAAAAGCATAGTCTAACTTTATATACGATTGACCGAACATTTTATAGCGTAAGCCACCGCCCAGCGTCAGGCCTTCCTCGGTATCGGTTTGTCCGATCGCCTGATAACCGGCCCGTATGAAAAGCATGTCGAGGATTGAAATCTCAGTACCGGCATTTACGCTCTCGCTATTGTTGATCGGATGAAAGGCGTCTGTCGCTATTGTCATTTTGTAATATTTCGTCGTCAGCAGATCGTAGGCGATGCCAAATTGCATATTTAACGGCAGGGGCCACTCATCGGTCATAAGCTTGCCCATGATACGGTCGTTGTTACCATCAATACTCGGATCGGCATCGTAATAAATTATCAGGTCACTGCCGTCCATTGTCATCGACGGTCCGAAATTGGAAATTGTCGCGCCGATTCGCAGACCATTGAAATTCGTGCGATAAAGCGTTCCAATATCGAAGGCTACGCTGCGGGCTTTTTCGTGCCAGATGCGTTCCTCGATATATTTACCGGTCAGTCCAATCGAAAAGCGATCCGTTAAAGCAAACGAGTAAGACAGACCGAAGGCGTAACTGGTGGCATCGAACATCTCACCGGTTCCGTCCGGGTAATCGACCGTGCGCACGGCCATTTTGGGAACTGACATCGCATCCATAAAAATACCCGCCGTTCCCCACCGTCCGAATGGAAATACCACGCCGAGGTAATTGAAATTAATATCAGCGAGCCATTCGACTCTCTCAAAGACGGCTTCGGCATGCCCAATCCGGCTGATCCCGGCCGGATTCCAGTAAAGCGCCGAAACATCATTCGCGACGGCTACGAAAGCGCCGCCCATTCCAACCGCCCGCGACCCGACACCGACTTCCAGAAAGGGCGCCGCGGTTGTACCGACATTCGTCAGTCGTCTTGAACCGGCAAAAATCAGCGAACCGGTTAATAAAATTAATGTAAATACTTTTCTGCCATTTGATGTCATATTAGTATCCTCATTCATTGCGTATGGAATGCAACAAAGTCGATTTTGCGCGCCAGATTGGCGTCCGTTGTTTTGACAGCCATCAGATTTTCATTATAAATTTTCACGTTCCCGGTATTGCGTAAATTGGCGGTATAATCGGCAATAAAACTGTCAAGGCTGGCCTGAGCTTTTTTCGGATCCGGATTATGCGCATAATACTCCCGACCGATTTGCGCCAGCATTTTGCGCATTAAAAGGTGCTCGCGGCGAGTCGTTTCTTCGGCAATTACCGACGGCCGGCGATGCAGTCTTTCTTTTATGCCCTGTTCAGACAACACCCGGTCACGAACGTACATCCCGGCGGCATTTTTAAGACTTTCACGCACCGCCATCTTACTTTCGTATGCAATTTTCACCGGATTGACCTTGTAATTAATCAATAAATCGGCAACTGTCATTCTTCCGGATGCAAATTCGGCGATGTCGTCGTTCATAAAAGCACGACTGTCCATCGTGATTGAATTTATTTCCTGATTTGTAATGTATTGTTCGAGCGGCGCCGTCGTAGTTGGCCGGTTTTTCCAGACTTCCTCCGTCAGACTATTGAGCGCTTTGGCTTTGATGATAACGTTCTCATTACTCATAATTTTCTGAACATATTCACCGGAGGCTTTTTGTTCCTTATGTTTCCTGAGGATGCCATTAAGACTTTCACGGTTGGCCTGGAAATCGTTTTCCCGCAATAATGCTTCCTTCTCTTCTTCGACAACCTGAAAAACGTGATAATACCGACCATCGAAATAGGGTTTGGAATATTGCCTTAATGGCAATTTGTACAGCACTGTGGCAACGCCTTCGGGAATATCACGCCATTTGATCTGATCGACAATTCCGTATTCCGGCAGGCTGACCTGGCGGACACCTTTGAATATCGGAGTATGTTTTAACTTCAGAATACCCGCGGAAACCTGATTGGCCAGATCGAACTGGTCGCTACTGAAATGGCGCACGAATAAAGTGATTTTCGAATATTCAAATGCCTGACGTTCTTCCGGCTCGGCGATTTTGACTGGCTTACGGACATGTTTCAGATAAAGCTCGCGATTGATGGCCAGACGTTTATACAGATCGACCGATTGTTGCAGAAGCGTGTCTTCACCCAATTTTTGTTTTTCGGCTTGCCGGGCGAGCAGAATTGTTCCGATCAATTGATCTAAAACCATTTGCCGGGCCTGTTTGTTACCCAGGTTGGTGATCGAACGCGGCGCCATCTCGTAAGCGAAGGCAAATTCTTCGGCGGTGATTACACGGTCGGCAATTCTTGCGACTGGAACATTTTCGGGTTTCCGTGCACAGCTGCTAATAAATGACAGACCGGCCATCAGACTTATTGTCAGAAATAACCGGCTTTTTATTTTGCTGAACTTAATCATTTTATCAGAGCAAACTTTCCGATCTTTGTACCAACTCCCGGAGCATCCACATGAAAAACGTAAATTCCGTACGAAATTTCGTTACCTTCTTTTGAGAGAATATCCCAGGGCTCCATGCCATCGTCCGCGGTACTGTTATGTTCAATAGTATCGACCAAGTGGCCACGCACATTATAAATTCGAATCGTACAGACTCGTGGCAAATGGAAGAAGTGAAGCCGCCGTTCTCCCCGACCAAATTTATAAGTATTGGCCGGTTCCCAGGAAGCTGTAACGACATACGGATTGGGCACGACACAGATGTCGTCCAATTCCGCCTTTGCTAAAACATCGCTGGAGTCGGCGCCCTGCAATGAAAACCGGAAAACGTCACCGGCCCGAAAAGGTTTCTTCATTTTAATAAATAATTTCTCACCGGGTTCAGGTGGATCGACCGTAGTCCAGTTTGTATCCGGATATGGAACGCCATCAATCCAGGTTGTATCAATCTCAAACACCGGACTGAGGCGAATCATCCAGGCCGTGTATCTTTTCAGTAAAAAACTCTGGTCGGGAATAATTAACATTATATCATCACCGGCAGTGTATGATGCGCTGCTGTCGTTATCGCTGATGGCATATTGCACCTCGACCGAATCGGTGACATTATAAACTCCGACATTAGAAGGATAAGATTGATAACTCCATAATTTCAGGGAGTTCGTATAAACAGAATCATAAAATGTAACTAAGAAATCGGCTGGTAAATCCAAATTCATGCGATAACCGGCCACATTTTCATTATCCGGATTCAGGCGGACTTTGAGGAGATAATCGGAGGAACCTTCAATAAAACCACTGTTATTTTCGTCGAGTACAATGTCAGTATCGTTATAAACCGTGACAGTTATGCCATTATTAAGGACCGGACTTTCGGCTCCGTATAAACTGATATAGGTCGAATCGAGAATCAATGTATCAGCGACAACATCCCGGATTTGGTAATATGGAGTGGTTTCGGTATGATACTTGGTATCCTCAAGAAAAGTTACCTCGTAGGTTGTCAGTCCCGACGGCACTTTATGTTTTTCAACGATATCGATATTAACCGAACCGGTTCCGGGACCGACGTGGTCGATGTCTCCATCAAGGTTGGCAGGAATATAACCCGCGGCGGCCGGGCGCGGTGTCGCCGTACCGCAATTAACGTCCAGAAAAGTGACCTGCCCGAGTGAATTGGTATTGATGATGCAGGAACATTCCGACGGCTGGAGTCCTTCGACGCCGTCCGTGCTATACGTGTAATAACCATAATCGTAAGACACGACGGCATAATAATAGGTCTGTCCGTTTTTAACCTCCGTATCGGTATAAGAATGTCGCAGACCGGTGTCCTCTCCGAGATTAAACTGAACGCCGTATATTCCAACCGGATGCGGTCCTTTCCTACCATCCTGGAGATCAAACTGGATAATCGGTTTCCGATAAGTGGCATTCCCATAAGAATCGGTAATGACCTTGCTTTCCAGAAAATCAGGTTCAGTGCCACGATAGATCATATAGCCTTCGAAGTCATATTCCTGTAAAAACGGATCATAGGATTTCTCGGCCACCTCGTCCCAAACCAGAGTGACTTCACCATCACCCGGATAAATTTTCAATGTCGGTTTGAGCGGCGGTTTGGCAAACTGGTAATCCGAGTTATAGATTTGCTGGACGGTCTTTTTATTCTTGAACAAATCCGCGCGATCTTCGCCAAATAACAGGGCCATTGAATAGCGCTCGATGTTTTCCTGATTTGCTGTACTATGTCTTAATGGAAAAGGACCGGATGAGAAAAACATACTAAGGTTGTTGGGTTGCAGAATCTGATCCATGGGTAACGGTGCCGCAGCGAAGACCTTATAATCTTCTTCATCGTCAGTCAACTCGTAAGTATGGGTCGCAAAAATGGTAAAACCGGTTAATCCGATCTGGTCAGATTCATCCGGATCAGTCGAATTATAATTCGGTTCACCTTCCGTCGGCAGGCCATCCCCTTCGCCTTCATCGGGGCTAGTATACTGGGAATTATACGGTCCAACACCATCTTTGCCGACATCGTCATTCAGAGGTTCATCTGAGTCCCAAACGCCGTTAGCGTTGACATCCGTATAAGGGGTCCAGTCGCAGTCTTCATCGGACGACCAATGAGCTTTAGGAGAATAATTATACGTCACGACAAATTTTGTCCAATCCGCATCATTGAAACCATACGGATAATTACTGATATAACTTCCCGGACCATCACTTTCGCGCGATTCGTTTGTCATACCATCATTGTCATTGTCTTTTCCATCGGTGGAGATTCCCGGACTTTCCAAAAAGGCATATCCGGCGTAACCGATCGGAGACCAGTTACCGGGATACCCAACCGCTCCCGGGGGAGCATATGCAAAGGCAATATCGAGATCGGTATCGTATTCACCAATATTCTGAACATCCCCGCCGACACCGCCAATGCCCCAGTCAATATATTCGGCAAAATAGGAATCGGCGTAATCGTGGGTGGATTCATTTTTAATATCATACAGCCAGAAAATGCAGTCTTCCGCGAGTACCTGACTCCATTGAAAACCCCGGGCTTTCACAACTAATCCAACCCCGCCCCGGGTACTATCGCGGTTATCACAGTAAAAATTCATCTTCACATTGGGTTCTTTATCCGGATTATCGTCAAATACAAAGACAGTTTCAAGATCGGCATTCAAAACGCCCTTTCCGAAATACCCATTCCAGTAACCGTTCCAGGTCATTTCTTTATCCGGCCAGTAATCCGGCCAGGTATTCGGATCATTGCTCATAGCCGGTGAGGTGTTATATTGCTCGTCCATATTGAACCAGAGCGGCCGCGGCTCAAAGCCCCATGGTATACCATCCGGTGAAGTATCCACAAATTCGCGGTACTGGGTCTCCATCGGATGAACGGTTTCGTTATCTAAATTTTGGGCTTCGACCGACACAATCAACGTAATATCATCGAGATAATGCCGTTCGGCGCTGGGCCAACAACCGGATGGTTCATCCGGGTAATCGCCCACTTCACAATAATTCCAGAATAAGGTCGAAACGAGGTTCCCATTCATTAAACCACGCCGACGATACAGGCGATGACCGCGTAAACTGGAAGGAGTCTGTGCCAGGGCAATGACCTCCAGAAAAGCAATAAGAATTATGAGCAGTAAGATTACAAACGGTTTTCTTTTCATAATTAATATCTTCATTTTTAGTTCAATTATTTTGGCCGAAGCTGACCGAACAGCCGATTATAATATTGCGCGGTTCGTCGTAATAGTTGGGCTGGATATTCCATTCCTCTTTCGTCCCATAACCGCGATAATTTTCAAATATCATGTTATAATTGTAGTCGGCCGAGCCGCTGGATGAATATACATCCAGATTATTGGTCCGATCGAATAGGTTCGTGATTTTGATGAATGGACTGACGGTCACTTTCTTCATTATAAAATCTTTGGATAAATTCAGATCAAAAGTCATCGTCATCGGTTTGCGTTCACCATTCAAAATCCGGTTATTGTAGTACGGAGATTCGCGGGTATACGGCGTGCCGCTGCCGATTTTACCGATGAGACAGACACGAAATCCCTGCTGGGTAGTCGTCGTGGTTAGATTTAATGAATGAGTCTGATCCCAGTTTAAGGGCTGGCGTTTCTTTTCGGATTGAATTGGCGGATCTGACTCCTGGTTCTTGGATTCATCCAATGGATCCGAAGCGTTACCAGTCGCAGATTGATAGGTATAATCCACCGAGAAGCCGAGACCACCCGGCGTTTCGCGCATCTCCAGAGCCAGAGTAATGCCTTTGACATTCGCATAATCCCGATTGATATAACGCCAGAACTTACCACCGTAGATATCCGTCATGGTGATCTGGCCGATCAGATCACGGATGTCTTTATTATAACCGGTAATATCAATCGTCAGATCGCTGGTGATAGCCTGTTTCAATCCGATTTCGTAGCTGACCGTCTTCTCCGGTTTTAGTTCGGCATTGCCCATGACATTAAAACCGCCACTGGGCGGCTCACTGCCCTGTAACTGGACGAGCGAAACCTCGAAATCAGGATTAACATAAAGATATTCATAATTCGGAATCTGGAAAAAATGGCCGTATGAGAAATGAATGACTCCCTGATCGGAAATCGGATAGGCTATTCCGATCCTTGGACTGAATTGACTGGAAGCTTTGGCTTTGCGCTTGGTCGCTCCGACCGTATTGTAAAATTGGGTCGGTACGATCCCGTCCGGTTCAAAATAATCATAGCGCAGACCGATATTGATGATCATTTCACCGAATTCAATTTTATTCTGAAGATAGGCCGCAAGCTCGTATGGATTATGAATGTAGGAGTTATTATACCAGGAAGAATCAGAAGGAATCTGAATGTTATCATCTTCGTCGAAATAAATCTGGTATTCATGTAATGTCAGATGTACCTTTTTTATACTTGCTCCGGCGCCGATGTTTTGATGTTGGGTCATCTGACTACGCAGGTCGGCTTTAATAATTTCCGTACGGTTATTGCGGAAATGATGCCACATGCGCATTCCACCGGTCGAATAGCCGTTTGAATTAGTAGCACTCAAATATTCGATTGGTATGTAACGCGAATCGTTTTTATCTTCATAGACATATTGTCCATAGGTTGTATAAAAGTTAGAGTAATTAGCCGTCAGAAACGTGTTTTGATTGAACATATGGGTATACTGAAGCGAGTTCTGATAGCTTGTATTTGCATACCGGTAATTGCCGTCCGGGTTATATTTAAACAGCCGGTCGTAACTGCGGTGTTTCTCTCTTTCATAAAAACCGGTATAATTTATTTTATCCATGCGAAAAAGTTTCAGGCTGAGCTTTCCCTGGAGAGTTTGCAGATTGGAAGAATTCATCGATACATAGGCGCTGTCGCCTGTGGATTGAATTATTTGCTTGGTCGGATCATCCGAAAAATATGAAAAATCGCGGGGTTGAAATATTCTCTGCCCGTACAGCCAACCATCATTATAACAGGATCGCCCCAGAAGCGAAAAGGATACTTTTTTCCCCAATAGCGGAACTGGTCCGCTGAGATTAATCTGGTAATTTGTGTTGTCAAGCGGATTAACATTATCAATATTCATAAATTTTTTCGTATGCGAACTGATATGGTCGCCGTAATAAACGGTGGCTTTTCCGGAATAATTCTCCTGCCCTTCCTTGGTCACAATATTGACGATACCGGACATGGCCTGACCATATTCGGCATTGAACGTTCCGCTGATGACCTCGACTTCCTGGATCATGTCGCTTTCAACATCGAACAGGTTTTCCCCGGCGTAGGCGTCATTCATGGGAACACCGTCGACGATATACATGACTTCTCCGGCCCGTCCTCCCCGGAAATGTCCCTGGACGACTCCGGCCTGCAGTTCGACAATCTCACTCAGATTCTGAACCTGTAACTGTCCGATCTGGTCGGAACTGACTCTGAACGAGGTCGAAGTCACATCTTTCTTAACAAGCGGCATCTGGGCAATGATAACGACCTCTTCACCTTCCAGAATTGCGGTATTCATCTCAAAATCAAGCGCTGTGGTTAAATCGACGGACACCTGGACGCTTTTCTGAATCATGGTTTGATAACCGATCATGCTGGCTTTTAAGGAGTATTCTCCGGGCATTACATTTACGATGGAATAATTGCCATCCAGATCGGAGGCGGCTCCTTGCGAAGTACCTACCAGGACTACATTGACGCCTATCAACGGATTGCCTGAATTCTGATCGGTAATCCGGCCTTTAATCTTACCGGTTGTACCCGCTCCAAGAAACGAAAACAGTAAAAATATGCACGCTATTGCCGAAAATGGAGTTCGCTTCATAACAGACCTTCCCACTTTTACGAATTAAAATCCTCCGAAGGCCGGGAAAAGCCTTCGGAGGATTTTTTCAATGAAAATTATCGCACGAGAACCATTTTTCGTGTGACACGTTGTTCGTTTGTCGTCAAAACACCGATATAAATACCAGTCGGAACATTCTGACCGAAATCATTACAAGCATTCCATGTCAGAGTGTGAATTCCCGCATCCTGAACCGTATCAGTCAATTTGCGGATCTGCTGTCCCAGAATATTGTAAATCGTCAGATTTACTTTTCCGGATTGCGGAAGAGAATATACGATCCTGGTTTCCGGGTTGAATGGATTCGGATAGTTGTTCATTAATGCGTACTTGGCAGGAACATTCTTGCCAGCACTTACTTCCGGAACAATTCCAACACCCGGAGCATCCTTCATTTTTTCGATAGAGAAATCATCGAACCAGGCACTTCCAGTTACCGAATTATTGAATCGGGCGCGCATCGAAAATCCAGTCGCATTCTCCGAAGCCTGCTCGGCTACCACATAATGCGTCCAACCGGTCGCCGCATCCCGCTGTTCAATATATACGAACTTATCGCCGCCTTCCAAATTCCAGGAATTATCAATGTCACCAGTGTGCCAGAAATAACACAGGTTGATCCAACCCGCTTCATATTTACGCGTCGCAAACGGTGCCGGCTCGTAAATGCTCGAATCATTGACGCCTTCCGTCTTGACCCAGACGCCGATCTTGTACCATGCTCCGGCCTCTACTGGATACGGCTTCGAATAATACACCAACTCATTCAACGATGAACACGTATCCGGCTGGCTAACCTCGACCGAATATGTTCCCGTATGAGCCTGCGCATCCGTCACAACCGCATGACTGCCATTGCCTGCATACCAGTCCATCCAGCCTTCAACATCTTCAGCACCAGCATTGAACGGCCACATCGTCCACGTATCCGTCGTGTTGCAGCCCAATTCATCAAAATAGGCCGTGCCCGTCGCGTTCTTGCCCATGATCAATTTGATCACTAGCGACGCCGGCGCTTCCGTCAATACGGCAACACCTGTCAGACTACTCCAGTCTTTATCCGCTACGCTCTGATCGGCCCAGACTGTCTCGGTCGTCAACTCCGCCCCGGCGGCGTTCTTGAACTCAAATGATACGCCAACTTTAGCGTCATCATTCGCCGGATTCGTGTTGACACCAACGGTCTTAACATAGCCTGTCAAGGCATAGGTTCCAGCCGCGGCATTGTTCCAGTACAATGTCGCATTGTTGTCCGATACCCAGCCAACTACATCTGTACTCGCTGCGCTCTTCGTTACCTTGAACGAATGAAAACCAGCGTACTTCTCCGTCGAAGAAATCGACAATTCCGTCCCGATCGTCCCATTCAATCCACTCCAGAACGCCGGGCTCTGATCTTCCAGGCTTCCATTGCCGATCAAATTCTCAGCAAATGCAAAACTGGTTAAGATCATACTAACTACCATGATTAACAAACAAGTCTTTTTCATTTAGCCTCCTTTGTTTGTGTTGTTTTCATTAAAGACCCTTTTTTATTATTAAATATGCGACTCCCTTGCGAGGCAAAGTAAGCCGATATATACATCCTTGTTCTCTGTGAATTTCTGATCCGTCAGCCAGTACCGATTGCGGTGGCCGTGAAAATCTGAGAATTCCATTCCGTCCCTGCCAGGCATGATTCAGGATCACGATACGATATTCGGTATCGTTTTCCCAAATCCCCAACTCCAGGCCATCGCCTTCAATACTAATTTCCGGCTGTGTCCGATTGAGTTGATTAATCGACCGGTAAATCCGGCCGATTTCCGATTTTACCTGATCGTCGCTGGTTTTAGATAACAATACCTCAACCGGATAAGGCGTAAAATAAACCTTACCGTCTCCCACCTGGTTTTCGATGAGAAAAGGCATTCCGAACTGATCGGACATGATTACTTTAGCAGTCGTACTTAGTATCGGACAATACCCGTAAGCGATCTGATCGTTTAGCAACGGCAACGTTAATTGCTCGTTCTTACGGAATTCTCCCCAATCGTTATTGACCTTGACATCTAATTTCGTCACATTCCGAAAATCGGGCACGCCGAATTTACTGTCAGTTATAACTCCGGCTAATTTGTCCCAGTCAGTTACCCAACAGTCATTAGCGAAACTGAAGTAGACGATACCACCCTGACGAATATATTTCTCAAGCGCAATGCGGGTCGGTTTCGTCATAAATTTCATACGGGGTATAAAGAGTATCGGAACCTGCTCCAGATTCAATTCATGCGAATACTGACCATCGTTTTCGAGTTCCTGAGCTGGTTCGACAATCATTTGCGTATCCAGATTGGCGCGCTTTAATAAGGAGAAACATTCCAAGTAAAAATCGTACTGATTCCCAACTTCGGTTTTAAACTCGTACGGATAAGCATAATAGAAATTGGAAGGGATGAAAAGGCCGGTGTCATTTTCAATTTTTTCAAACTCATCGCTGATTACTTCAACACAAATCTTTTTGAATTTCTCAAATTCGAATGCGGCCGGTTTGAAAGCCTGATCGGTTCTGACAATCCCGAAACGCTCCTCAAATAGGTGATGTGAATATGGCCTTTTATTGACAAAATCAAAATCGTTCAGACACCAACTAAGAGCGCCTTGAGCTCCGTTTATCAATGCGCTGAAAAATACCGTCCTGTAATAATTTGCCTGGTTCTCTTCTGAGCATAAAGTCGTGGATGTTCCGAATTCTTCGACGATGACCGGTTTGCCCCATACTTTAGCCATTTGGGTACGGAAAGCCGTCGTGTAGGTATGATGCCAGGGGCTCATTCCACGCGGGTAAAAATGCAGACCGACGAAATCCTGAAACCTATTTAATTTGCGCAGGCGAAAACCGGTTTGTTCAGCAATAATTTCCGGTGACCAGGCGCCATCGCCGATACTGATTGGACGACCCGGATCGATTTTATGAATTTCGGCAGTTATTTCTTCTACCCAGGCAGTCACGTCGGTCGAACTCTGATTGCCGATATAATTCGGTAATTCATTCGACAGTAACCAACCCAGAATATATTTAAAATCCCGTGTTTGATTGACTACGGCTGAAATATAAAATTTTGTTATTTCAATTATATGCCGATCTCTGATAAAATCAGCACCCTTCCACCCCGGAACGCTCCAATCCTCACCGGACATGTGTCCGACAATAAATGTCGGAAATGTACACAATTGTTCTTTTTCGCAAATTTCCAGAAAAAAACGTAACCGTTCAAGCATGACCGGACTGACAAGATCTTCTTTCTCCAGAAAAGCCGGCATAAATAAAAAAGGCCGGCAACAATTCATTCCCAGCCATTTCATTCGTTTGACGTCCTCCGACAGTTCCTCCGGATTCCATTCCGTCCACATGTTGATTCCCGACGATGAAGGCCAGTAATTAGCACCCAGTAAAAACAGGTTTTTACCATTCAGATCTTTAAATAAAAAACGGCTATTGTTCTCATTAGCCATTACGGTTATCCTACTCTTTCACTCCAGTACTTTCCCGTTTCATGAGCGTCGTCGTGATAATCCTGGTTTGCGGAGGTTCCATGGGATTTTCGATCAACTCATTAAGTAAATTGAAAGCTTCTTTCCCCAAGACTAATTTCGGCACCCGAACCGTAGTCAATCTGGGAGTACAAAATGCTGAATTTGGAATATCATCGAAACCTATGATAGCAATATCTTCAGGTATTTTTAATCCTCGTTTCTGAATCTCTTTTAGTACCCCCATCGCGGTCGTGTCATTACAACAAAAGACCGCGTCTGGTTTGGGATCAAGACTTAATAAATTCTTAATACCTTTTTCACCAATGATTGGTGAAGTTTCGACGTCTTCAACATAAGTGTACTTGGTAATTAATTCATTACTCATCACTTTATTAGCTTCGATGCAATCCTTATAACCACGGTAGCGTTCTTTTATCGACGAGTGAAAAAATGTGCCACCCAGGAAGGCAATCCGTTTCCGCCCGATTTCGATAAAGTGTTGCACAGCACCGTAAGCCCCGTTATAATTATCGATCTGGACATAGTTTAATTTTCTGCCTGGTATGGTATAATCGATCATCACGAAAGGAATACGCTGATTATGGAGATAATCGACTAAAGCATGCGGCACTCTGCCAGCCAATGCGACACCATCGACGTCATTGTACTTTAAGAAACGTGGCAAATCTTTCTTTGGGTCGAATTCCTCTTTCACGGTCGTAAGCAGGATATAACTGTCACTTTTACGAGCAGCATATTCCATGCCCAGAAACACCTGGCTATAGAACATTTCAACTTCATAAAAATGACTTTCCCAGATGATATACCCAATATTTCCGCTCTTGCGTGTAGCCAGTTTGCGGGCTGATCGGGAAGGTTTATAATTCATTTCTTCAATGGCATCCAGAACTTTCTGACGAGTCTCGGGTTTGACATAACCTTTATTGTTAAGTACCAGAGAAACAGTGGAAATCGAGACACCGGTCTTTTTTGCGATATCTTTAATTGTACCCATTTAATCTCATATATATTATCGAAACGTTTTAATATAGCACCTTAGATATTGAAAGTCAACCTAAATTTTTTACCTGATTATCATTTATCAGTTCAGAAATCTATAAAAATCACGATCTCCGTCGGAGCGGACCCTATAAGAATATCACTTGATATCTAATATACTCCCCTGCGCAAGCACCAGGAAATTTTGTTAATTAATGCTAAAATCTTTGGGATCGTTTCACTGCAAAATCAATGATTGTATCAAGATCATCATGAATCTGTTCGGTTTCATTGTATCATTTTTATGTACCATAGATTTTGTAAATTGTAATAGAGATAGAGATGATAGTTTATTTTAATTTAACAATGATTTTGTCTCGCACGAAGAAGACAACGTGGAAATATCTATTCTAAAATAAAGGAGAAAAAGTCATGCAAAGAATCAATCATCTTAATCAATTAAAGGTAGAATTCATTGTTTTGATTGGATTCTGCCTAACTGCGCTTAGTTTCTATGATTGCGCTGCCAGTCGTCCGCAATCCAGCGTATCTCAATATCAGTTCAATCTAAATGAGCAAGTTTTTCGCATTCGTTCGATAAACTCCTCAAATAAATCCGAATGTTGCAACGAACTGATCGGTGGAAAATTTTTAGCCATCGATTTTGATCAGGACCGTATAATTGATAAGATCATAGTTGGAACTGTCAGTTTATCCGAAGCTCAAAAGATATATGATTACGGTCTCGAAATTTTATTCCGGGAAAACCGGATCAAGGAACTCAATCCCGAAAACCATAAATATGTCCAGGAGAGCTCTGAATTTTGGTTTGAGATTAAGAGTTTCCAGCCGGCCAATGCCAAATCTTTTAACGAATTCAAAACCGTCAACAAAAAACAGTTAGTCAATCCGGAGACTATTGTAGCTATTGACTATGAATCCGATGGCACTCTGGATGAGATATTGAAAGGGACGATCACTCTTGAGAAAGTTCAAGCGCAATATTCAGAAGTCATTAAAAGCGGCTTAGAGAAAGATAAATTGATAAAAACTGGCAACACTATCCTGGTAAAAAGGTAAAATAAATTGCCATTACGTGGTTTGACTGGTAGTCATTTATTTATTCGCGGCTGAATCAGATTAGTTGGGCTGGTCTGAAGCAGATTCGATAGAAGAGCCCGATTCTGAAGATAAAATGTCAACGCTATACATACTCGAATCGTCGAAATCTTTCATTAATCATTCGATCCTTGCTTCACCGAGTATGACATAAGATAATTTATTGGCATTTATGCCGAATGCAAAAGTCTTTACAGGTTCTGAGAAATTGGTTGATAATTCCTGAATTATGGTTCCGCCATTATTGTCATAGTTATCAGTTGATGTAGTAGAAACAGCAATATTTGATGTGACGGCGATTCTGGTATAGTACCACGTATCACCAGAAATCACATCCGGTCCATTAGATGAACTGTTCACAGTCAAATTTGTCATCCGGCAGGCAGAATCCCAATTGGTCGTATCGGTGTAAAGATCGATTGTTACCGTCACAAAAACGCCGTTATCTTTCGCTTTCCATTTAACGTAAATGTTTTTATTAATGATTGAGTTGCCTGAAATGGAAACCGGATGAACGGCTTGATTTATTTGATTATCGTTACCATAAATTTTCAGTCCTTCAGCAACTTTTTCATATACTCCGGGTGCAGGAACAATTTCTTCGATTATTGGTTCGGTTGTCATGCATTTCCAACTTGATAAATCAAGCGCTTTAGCAAGGGACACCAGAGAGAATGTTATACTATCTATATCTGATAACTCAAAATTAACCGAGGTTTGATCTGTCTTATAAATATTTAATGACTGAGAAAATATTATACTTGAGAAAAGTAACAACAGCACTGGAAAGATTGTTTTTTTCATAGACGAATCACTTGTATTAAATCACTTTAAGAACAACATTTTTTTTGAGGTAACCGAATTTGCAAATGATACTTGATAAAGGTAAAAACCACTTACGACCGTTTGGCCGGTGTCGTTTTTACCATCCCATATAATTGTGTAATTTCCTGAAGACGCATGAGTATTTTCAAACGTTTTAATCAACTGTCCATTGATGTTGAAAATTTTTATTTCAACCCTACCCTCTACCGGAATCTGGTATTCGATGGTAGTGCTGGGATTGAAAGGATTAGGATAATTCTGCAGTAACCTGAAAGATTTTATAACAGTCGTTGTTGTTTCATCTTCAATAGTGTTTGACAGATTTGAGAAAGTAAACTTCCGGATATCCTGAATCGGAATCGAGGTTGCTTTTCCGTTAGACC
>Ga0209749_1001421_pt1 | contig 21372 bp, 13 predicted proteins | sample EPASupsiteSAE347_FD_187267 | JGI IMG/M metagenome (GOLD analysis project Ga0209749, IMG submission 187267) | Bioremediated contaminated groundwater from EPA Superfund site, New Mexico - Sample SAE3-47 (SPAdes) (version 2) | ecosystem: Environmental > Aquatic > Deep subsurface > Groundwater >... | reverse complement strand
GGGGGAGAAGAATTCAGAACCGGAGATTCTTGCCACATTCAACCGTGCCCCACTGCTCATGCAGCACGGCAAAGCGTGTCACGGAAGATCCCCCGTGACCACGCTTTTGCTTGGCACGTTACACATATGGGCTATGATTTTATCTTTAGTAGCCATAGAAGTATCGACTTTACTCGACTGGCTGCTGAAATTTTGATCATTGGCCTGCTCACCGCTGGTGTTCTTTACACAAACCGTGTTGCATCAGAAGAAGCAAGAAGGAAATTTAAGTTGGTGATCAAGATTGTGGCATGGGGCGTTGCGGTGATTGTCTTGTGTTTTGTTACGTTAATCTGTGTGGTTCGTGTAATAAATTGGCAGACAAAAAAAACTGACCCGTATGCCGCGTTTCCGATTGATCCTCTTGGTGATCCTGGTTTGCAGATCAATAAGGCTGTTGATCCCCTTGGCGATCCTGGTGTTCGGGTGGGTCGGCATGTTGATCCTCTTGGTGATCCAGGTGCACAGTTTCTTAAACAACATGACGCAAAGGAATAGCCATCCGCAAGCCGTGCCCCATGCCCCGCTCAGATATAGCCGCCCGGCCGTGATCTTCAATCCTTGTTGATCCTGCAAACCAAATCCCCGGCAAAGTCATTTATGCCGCCAAAATCGCTGCGTTTGGCGCCTATCTCATTCCGGCCATGATTATCATACCCCGGTAGAGATCGCCCGTTTTCGCCGTCAGATCCACGGACTACATGGGAGCGTTCTAGCCGCTTTTTTTTATCTGTGACGCGAAAAACCACATAGACGCTCTTCAGAGAAAAAAAGAACACAGGCAGTCCTAAAAAGTTTGTTGACTTTTTGTTGACATTTGAACTGCCTAAAACGGCCATTTTACGCTATTATGTGCCAAAACGTCGCTTAGCCAATAACTATTACCGCAAAATTCGGTTAGATTTAGGAAAAAATGCCATAAGCCTGATCGGTTGTCAAATATTTTTGCCTCTTTTTTCTGCCGCAAATTCGGTTTAGTTTCGGTCATGCGACCGCTTTTTGGATCATTTCGACAAGTTTTTCCGGATAATCGGGCGTGGCGATAAGGGACTTGAGCTTGGCGGGTATTTTCTCGGGGTCGCTTTGGGCTTTGCGGAACTCTTTACGCAAGGTGGCGATGTCGATTTCGGCGAAGACGGCTGCGAGGGTGGTTTTACCGTTGAGCAGGATTTTCATGTAATTCGGGTTCTGGATGTTTCTTACCAGAGGGGTTTCCGCAAGCATGGTGCGAAGCATCCGGCCTGAAGCGGCGTTTCCTGTTTTGCGACGGTTAGCGCGTTTGAGGCATCGAAAGAACTGTTCGAGGATGTTGTTGGTGCGTTGGGGCTGGATCCGAATTGGGCCGGAGGGCGTTTGAACGGTAATGGGATCGGCAAAGAGTTTTTTCCAGTACTTGTTGATTTTGGCGATCATTTTCCGAGCGTCTTGATTATGCGCGTAGTCCTTGCGGCTGGTCAGCCAAGCCCGGAACTTCGTGACGCGCTGTTTGATGGTTCTGATGTTGTTCTTTTGGCCTTCATCATTGATCCCGCGCCGGCCGGATTGCGGAGCGATGCGCATGGCTTGGCGCAGCCGTTCAAAGACGGTGATTTTCTTTTCGAGTTCTTCGACCGCCTGCCACAAGACCTTGTCCTGCATGACCATCTTCAAGTCCACAAGGATTTTGAAGTACGGCGCGTTGTCTTGCCATTGTCCCCGCAGTTGTGTCTGGGAAAGTTGTTCCACATCGGCATGCAGTCGCCGGATTCTGTTGGCAAAGCTCAACTGCGGACGGTCGAACGGAAACCCGTAGCCCTGGCCTTCGGATTTGCCTTGCAGCACCCACTGGATCAGGGTGTAGCCGTTAAGGCCGGGCAGAGATTGAAGCGCTGCGGCTGGCAGGGGATGATTCGCAAGACCGGTTGCCAGCGCATCGATCAAGTCAGGGTTCCGGTCCAGATCGCCCTTGAGTTGTTTGGCGCGGTAGCGTAGCTTGCCGCTGATCTGATGCTTGATCAACCGGGTGCGGATGACGTCGTATTCGGTTTCCAGGAAATCTTTGCCGATGTCGCGTAAGAAATGAAAATGGCAGATGAAGTCCGGCACGCCCGGAAACACCTCTGCCACGGCCTTGAGAATGCCGCGGCCCATGTCATGAACCAGAGCCAGCGGAATGCCGAAGGTCTCCTTGATGCGTTGCAGGAAGGGGACGATGTGGTCTTGGTGTTCCGAAGGCAGTTTAATATTGCCCAGCACGATTTCCGAAAGCGAATCGATACTGCTCATCAGCAACGGGTCGCGGCCCTCGCAAGTCGCATCCAGATGACACACAAACCCGCCCCTGAGCCGCATGTCGGCGCTGATGCTCGCGGCGCACTGTTGATGGGCGATGGCCAGGTAAACGATGAACTTCATGCCCAGCAAGGAAACCTCACGGGGACTGATCAGGATATTTTTCTGCGCCAGTTCGGCAACCACTTCCTGCTCGCTGCGGCAGCGGAGCCAAAGCGCTTGGCCTGTATAAACCAACACGTCGTAGCCGAAGTTGGCGCCGGACGGCACCAGTCGGCCGAGTTCTTCAGACCGATACGCGCGGTCGCACTTGGGGCAGGCCGCAATCGTTTCCCTTGCCCGGAACTTGCCGATGTGCAATGTGCTGATCATACGAGCGTGCGACTTCTTTGCCTTCAGAGCTTGCCGACAGTCGGAACAGTGGGAGTGGGACGGCCGAAACTCGATCGTCGGCGGTTCTCCGAACAGACGTGGTGTAGTCAGGCCGATGGAAAGGCTCGCAAGCCGCTCCGCTAAACAGCGGATCAGCGCAAATGTTGCGTTTTTTTTACTGCCAAGCCGTGGTTGGCAAAAAAGTTGCCGATCATCTCGGGCTCCGCGCGCAAATTCTGCGCGCTGAGCCGCCGACTCAACGCCTTATCGCTCAAGGCGGGGTGTTTGATCTTCTCGACCAGAATGGCGATCGCCTCGGCCTCCGTGGGCTGTCGGCCAGTTGCGCTTATCGTGGAACGTCGCTGCCGTTGTGCCGCGCCAACGTCCGGATCTGCGGCGTAGTACACGAAGCATCCCTGTGTTTTCGTCCGCCTGAGTTGTGGGTCATTGGCAAACGCCGAGAGGAATGAACGCGGATCAAGACCCAAGAGATCTCCGATCTCGGATGCTTTCAGGCCGGCTTCTGAGCGCCGAACCAATTCAATCAGCGTCTGGCGCAGAGTTCCGTATCGCGAAAAGAAAACCCCCCGCCAACGCCATAGCCCATGCGCGTCGAATTCGGGCACATCCGGCAGTGTGTAGTAACGTCCGTTTTGGTTGTAGCTGTTATGTGTTTTCCAGACCTTCAGCTTCCTTCGCGCCGTATGCACGGTACGGTGAATTAACTTGGCCACCTCGCCAAGGACCAAAATCTTCCGGCGGCGAAATCCGTTCATCGCTCCGATCTCTTCTGAATTTCGTTGCATCGCGGCCTCCTTTATTTATTTGCTTATGTATATGATATGTTCTCTACATCTGACATATACTTAAGCATTTCGAGGACAAAGGCAAGCGCAAACATCGAAAAACATGGGGGAAATACGAACCACACGCGCTGGACGCAACGATTTCAGCAGATCCTATACTTGATCAGACCAAAGGCTGTTACTGCAAGTGCTTGATAATAAGCTAGTTGGGTAAAATCAAACCGAATTTTGCGCTCATAGGCCAATAATCGTCCATAAACGGCGTTAAGTATTTATATTGCAAGGTTTAAGGTTGGAGCGGGAGAGGGGAGTCGAACCCCCGACGTTCAGCTTGGGAAGCTGATGGATTTTGTAATATATGCCAATATATTAGGAAATATCGGGGTTTTGACCATATTTCTTTGGTGCTTTCTTTGGTTTTTTGCTTGCATCCGTCCGGCATATTTCATATCGTTTCCTTGTAGAGCATAATCACAATAATTCATCGCAAGGAAAGGGTATAATATGCCAATGGAACTCCGCAAAAATTCAAAATGGTGGTACGGCCGCTACCAAGTTAACGGCAAACGTCATTGCGTAAATCTGGATGTCAAGATTGCCGGTACTCCCCCAAAGTCGCTTCGGGATGAAGGCGATGCTGCCTTTGAAAGATCCCGCGGGTTGGCCCAGGCTAAGCTGAACCAGATCGTGGCTGACACCAAGAGTAACAAGACGGCGGAATCACTCGTACAGAGTCTTCATGAAATTAAATACGGCTCCAAGATTCTGTCATTCCCCATCCAGGATTTAATCATGGCATGGGACAAGATGCCGAAAAAAAGGCGCGCGCTTCACCCGCGATATATTCAGGATGTCCATGCCACCATCCAGCGGTTTATAAATGTCATCAAAGAAAACTATTCGGAAATTATCGAAGCAGCACAGGTCACCCGGCAGATGGCCATGAAGTTCATAGATTCGGAAAAGGCCCGGAACCTGTCGGCTAAGTCCTTGAATGACTCTCTCAAACGCATGAAGGCGATCTTCAAGTTCCTGCAAATAGAGTATGGCGTTTTAAGAAACCCATTCGATGGTATTAAAACCCAGGAGGAGAACCATGTACATCGCCAGCCGTTCACAGAGGAGGAAATCAAAAAGCTGCTGGAGGTGGCGAAGAACGATGACTTTGCCAGACCGCTCATTGTTTGCGGCCTGAGCACGGCCATGCGGCGTGGTGATTGTTGCCTGCTGAAATGGTCGGCCGTGAATATGGAAAACCCGAATCCCGCGATTACGGTAAAGACCAGCAAGACAGGTCAAACGGTCTGTATCCCGATCTTTGACTGGCTGATGAATGAACTCAAGCTGGCGCACAAAAAGAGTTTTGGCAAGAGCGAGTATGTCTGGCCGAGTCAGGCGCGGATGCAGCTGGAGAATCAGCAGGGCGTGACATGGCGGCTCCGGCATGTCTTTGAGAATGCGCTGGGCAAAGACAGTCTTAAGATTGAGCGCGAACAGGGCATCCGCAAAGCTTCGATCAAGGATTTCCATAGCTTGCGGACGACATGGATCACAGCGGCGCTTTCGCGCGGAGTGCCGATTGAGACTGTCAAACTCATCAGCGGCCACAGGACAACCGAGGTTGTGACCGAACATTATTTTCATCCAGACCAGGCGCAGGTCCGGCAGGCATTGGAATCCGCAATTCCGAAACTGCTTACCAATGGCCAGAAGACGCCTAAAGAACAGATGCTTGCGATTCTGGACCGGACTACGGCAAAGACTTGGAAGAAGGACACTGCCCGGCTCCGGGAACTGGCCGCGGCGGTATGACATTTCCCGCCGCTTTCAACTGGCTTTTCAGATTGTGCCCTGATACATTCAAAACCGTTTGTGATCGCGTATGCGAAGATGCGACGATGGTCCGTGTGCTAAAACATCGGGAAACAAGATCAGTTGGAATTTAGACCTGAATATGATTCGAGTATTCATCAGTTCGGTTCAAAAGGAACTCGCGGTGGAGCGCCGCGCGGTAAAGGATTTTATCCTGCATGATCCTTTGTTGAGCCGTTTCATCAGAGATGTTTTCCTCTTTGAAGACATTCCCGCTAGAGATCGCAAACCGGATGACATATATCTGGTTGAGGTTGAACAGAGTGACATCTACCTTGCCATCTTTGGTAATAATTACGGCCGGAAAAATCAGGACGGAAAATCGTCAACTGAACTGGAATTCGATCATGCCACGAAGACCCATCGCGAACGACTGGTATTCGTGAAGGGCGATTATGACAAGGGGCGCGAGCCGGCCATGGCCGTATTGGTCAATAAGGCGGGCCGCCAGGTCACTCGCCGACGTTTTACCGATACCCCAGGTTTGATCGGTGAGGTGTATGCTAGTCTCGTTGACTGTTTGGAAAATCGTGGTGCCCTCATAACCAAGCCATTCGATGACAGCCTATGCAGCGGGGCAACATTACATGACATCGATGACGAACAGGTAACGTCCTTTGTAGAGACTGCCGAGGCAAAGGGGCGATTGGTGCTCAAGGGTTTCCGCGCTCCTAAGGCGGTACTGCAGAATTTCAACCTGCTTCGGGATGGAAAACCCACCAACGCCGCGATCCTGCTTTTCGGAAAGAACCCACACCGATTTTTCAACAACGCTCAAGTTCATTGTTTCCATTTCCATGGAATAGTGAAACAGAAGCCCATCGCCTCCCAGCAACCTTATGAGGGACGGTTGTTCGAGGTGATTGATCAGGCCGTTGAATTTGTCCTCGGGAAACTCGATCGCAGTGTCGGCACACGGGCGCAGAGCACACAAGCCCCGGTTGAGTTTGAAATTCCCCGCTCGGCCATTACCGAAGCCATTGTCAATGCCGTAGCTCACCGGAACTACCGGAACAACGGCTTTGTTCAGGTTATCGTCTTTGCCGATCGCGTTGAAGTCTGGAATCCCGGAGAGTTGCCGCCTGGCCTGACGCCAGAGTTGTTGAGACAACCCCATGGTCCCATCCCGCGTAATCCATTGATTGCCGAACCGCTCTTTCGTGTGAAGTATGTGGAAAAGGCCGGAACCGGCACGACCGACATGATCGCTGACTGCCTGGCGGCTGGCCTGCCCGAGCCTGACTTCAGACAATGCGGCCCTCACTTCGTCACAACGCTCTGGCGGGATTGGCTGACGGAAGAGGTAATCACCCGTCTTGAGTTGAATGAACGGCAACGGAAGGCTATCCAATTCGTTAAAGTCAGGGGCAAGATCAACAACTCGGAATATCAAGAGATTTCAGGTATTGCTAAACGTACAGCCCACCGTAATCTTGCCGACCTCGTTGCAAAAGGCGTCTTCACAAAGATTGGGACACGTGGAAAAGGTACTTTCTATAAAATTCGCGGCAAAAGGGCCGCTAATGGGCCAAATGGGTCAAACCGGTGAGGAAAGCAATTGGGCCATATATGGGCCAATTGGGCCATCGAAACGACTTGTAAAGGGCTCAAAAGCTTCAGATAAACCGTGAGTCATTCCGTTGCCGTCTGAAGTCGGGGTGAGAACCGGAAAAGAAAGTAGGGAGAAAAACAGTGACCGCTTGCTTGCGCTGATCCGCCAGAAGTCGACTATAACGACCGATGAACTGGTGACATCCCTTGAATTGAGTTGCGCGGGCGTTGAAAAGATAATCAGCAATCTCAAGAAGGTTGGCCGCCTCCGCCGCATCGGTCCCGACAAGGGCGGGCACTGGGAAGTCGTCCGATAATCATGGTCTCGATCCGCCACTCCTTGGCGCCGACACCGGATACTTTCAGGTCAGATTTCCCGGCCCCGGCGACAACCTCGACCGATTTCGCGTACCAGTTTCCATGCCCGATGCTCTCGTCACTCCGACCATCGAAGCCCAACTTAACGAACGGCAGAAGAAGATGGTCGCCATGCTTGTGGCTGGCGATAAACTGACGAGTCGGATGTGCGACCATAAGTTTGGGGTTACCCGCGACACGGCTTCGCGGGATTTCACTCGATTGATGGAACTGAAATTGGCAAATCGTCAGGGGCACGGACATTCAACGAGCTACATCTTGGCCACTAAGGTATCCTGAACCAATCGTCAGATCGTCCATCCGCAGTGCCACTCGCCATTATGATTACAGATTATTATAACCTTAATGTTCTGCTCAGCAGGCCGGATCGCGAACATTCCTCTTTTTAATCTGTGTAAATGTCTTGATAGATTTTAATTTCTATCAATATTTATACACATGAACATTCGGCAAGACATAGCGCAAAGGCGGCCCTTGGCGTTGACGGATACCGTTAACGCCGGCGTTGCATAATGTAGGGACTTGTCAACAACTCTCTACACATTGGAACATCTGAATTTGGTTTGGATTAATACTGATTTTGTAAACCATGAGTTTACATTGGTTGTGCCAAGTTAAACCGGACTGACCGGACTGGACTGCTCTGCCGGTCGCGCATCTCCGCGAGTTCCCGGCCCTTCAATGGAAGTTGAGGAACATCCAGCGGATGGAGAAGCGCAAACGGGCGACAGCAGTTGAAAAACTTCGGCTTGCCCTGCGACTTGTTCCTCGTAGCTATGATAGCGAAGTGGGAAGTCATGCGAGACGAAGCACGGGCGCGCCCTGTCCTTGTAAGATCGGCAAAATTGCGTCAGGATCGGTGACGGAAGCAGACAAGGCCCGGCTCAGAGAATTGGCTGCGGATGTGTGAAGTATTGCGCCAGTATGCCATACTCTCTTCGATACGCATCTTTTCAGGGTAATTTTGCCAACCCGCAGCCAAACCGTCTTTTGCAGATACGCTGGGCTTTCGCCTTGCTGTAATGAAGCCACCCGGCCACGTCCTCCACTTCCGCGGAACGTCGGCTCCAGGTCTTGAGCAATCCGGCCAGACGCGTTACGGCTATTCATCTTGCCCTCCTTGCTAGGAATTTATACCTTATTTTTTAGTTCCTTAAAAGGGGTGCAGTATACTCTCTTTTATGACCCAGACTAACATATCCCCTGGCTCAGAAAAGCGAAGTCACGTCAATTTCCCTAAAAAAATTACTTTAGCCTGAGCTGGCAAGCAAAAAAATTGATCTCTGAAACAATTGCGGTTTTCGGGTTTTAACGGTATTTTCTTTCACGCACAATAGGACAATCAACCAATACAAGGTGTCTGATGTCCACGGAACTTCGTGTTGAAAAATATCGGATAATGTCTGCAGACTTAGGCGTGGATAACCCCTTGTCGCCCCTGCATCCTCCTGTCAGTTTCGCCTGTGGCATGAAAATTGACGGCAGTGTACCGCCTCATGCGCGGAAATATCTCGGATATGGTTTGGACACGGGATGTTTGCCTTACAGCCTGCAGGATGGCTATAGCCGCAGCCGGCATGTGTCGGAAATGAAGGTTGCGGTGCTGGAAAACGAAATTTTGAGAGCTACCCTTTTGCTTGAATACGGTGGCCGCCTGTGGTCTTTGATCCACAAGCCGACCGGCCGCGAGCTTCTGTATGTCAACCCCGTATTTCAACCTGCCAATCTGGCGATTCGCAATGCCTGGTTCAGCGGCGGCGTGGAATGGAATTTCGCCTTGCGTGGACACAGCCCACACACCTGTTCACCTATGTTTGCCGCCCGAATTATCGGCCAGGACGGTTCTCCCATGTTGAGATTATGGGAATGGGAAAGATTGCGGGGTATACTATATCAACTTGATATTCAGCTTCCTGCAAAATCGTCATGGCTGTTTGTTCGAGTGCGTATATTCAATCCACATGACCATGAAATTCCCATGTACTGGTGGTCCAATATTGCGGTTCCGGAAAAAAAAGATATCCGCGTCCTCATTCCGGCCGATGCCGCTTATCACTTTGATTACAGCAAGGTAATGACGCGTGTTCCCGTGCCTTATGATGAACATAGGGTGGATACTAGCTATGCAACCAATTTAAGAAAATCAGCAGATTATTTCTATGACATTGCCGATGGGAAAAGGCCGTGGATTGCATCCTTGGATGCCGAGGGCCGCGGCTTGATTGAAACTTCCACGATGCTTTTACGTGGGCGCAAGCTGTTCGCATGGGGTATGCACTCTGGCGGCCGCAATTGGCAGAAATTTCTTTCAGACGGCCGATCTCCGTATATTGAAATTCAGTCCGGATTGGCGCAAACCCAGTATGAGTGTTGTCCCATGCCAGCTGGCGCGCAGTGGGACTGGCTGGAGGCCTACGGCTTAATGTCCGCGCAAGCGGACAAGGTACATGGCAAAGACTGGTCTGCGGCATGTAGAGAGGTTGAAAATTGTCTGGGGAAAATGCTTGCAGGCACAGATTTAGAAGCGGAATTAAAACGCAGCGAAGTGGATGCCGCCAAACCTCCGGATGATATCTTGCATCGTGGTTCAGGCTGGGGAGCGCTCGAATCACGCCGCCGAAAATTGTCCGGAGAGAAATCGTTCTGTTCAAGTGCGCTTGCGTTTAGTGAGGATTCCATTGGAGAAGAACAAGCTTCCTGGTTGGCATTGCTGGAGAATGGAGTGTTACCTGAACAGAATTCGCGCCTCCCGCCGGGTAGTTGGATGGTGCAGGAAGAATGGTACCGGCTTCTCAAAAATGCGGTTGAAAATGGCCTAGGTGACCATTGGTTAAGCTGGCTGCATCTCGGCGTGATGGAATATCATTATGGCAGAAAAGAGGCCGCAGAGCAGGCTTGGAAAAAATCGCTTGCTCATGCACGAACGGCCTGGGCATTGAGAAACTTGGCTATTTTTGCCGGTGAAGAAAAAAAGATTGAAGCTGCCGAATTGTACAAGGAGGCAATCGGGATTGCACCGACAGTCATGCCTCTTTTGGTTGAAGGCCTTCGTTCCTGGCTTGAGGCGGGATGGTTTAGTGAAGTTTTGGAATTTATTAGCAAACAACCTTTGTCTATCCGGGAGCATGGCCGGATGAAAACTCTGGAAGCATACGCGTTGGTGGAATCGGGCGGATTTGATAAGGCGGAATCTATTTTGACCAATGGGTTAGAGGTGGCGGAACTGCGCGAAGGAGAGATCGTTCTCTCGGATATCTGGTATGAGATCCGAGAACGAAGACTGGCCGCAAAACTGGGGTGTCAAGTTGATGAAAAAATCAGGGAACGAGTCCGTCGAGAATCGGTTTTGCCAGCGCAGTTGGATTTCAGAATGACGGAATAAGCGTCAAAATTATATTGACGATAAACATAGGAGGTTATAAACTTTTAAAAAAATTTGAGGGTTATTCCCGCAATCGTTATTTGAATGTAACTGGGGGGACCATTGAGAAAATATTAACGGATCAAAAAGAAAGCGAAGGTGCAAATGCATTACGTAGAAAAAAAGCTTGGACAATATGGTTGGTTGTTTTTGGTAATATTATTGATATGCGGTGGTTTTATAAACAGGGAAGTATATGGACAACAACCCTTAAACACGAATGTTCTTAAAAGAACGGGAAATATTATACAAAATGGCTCCGCCGAAGAGATAAACAATAGAACAAAAACTATAGATTATATGAAAGGTTTAACTTCGGAAAAAGTGATTAATGCCCCGTTACATTGGAGCGTATATTTAGGTCAGGGACACGTAGAGTGGGGAACGACGAAAAAAGAGACATATAGTGGAGATAGAAGTGCCTTTTTAACAATGAAACAAAAAGGAAAAGAGGGGCTCATTGTTGGAGGACTACTTCAAGGAGTTGATGGACAATGGAATACTGGGGGGGGGATTTATAAAGCAGTTTTGGGAATTAAATACCATATATCATTCTGGATAAAGGCTGATATAGAATCTGAGCTAAAAGTGATTATATGGGGTTATAAAGACTGCCAAGAAGGCGAAGACCCAAGACAGTGGATAAATACTTCATTGGGTAAGGAGATAGTGGTAACCAAGAACTGGAAGGAATATCACGGGACATTCACTCTTCTTCCTGATACTAAAACATTCGCAGTGCTTTTTAGTGCCACCATCAAGAAGGAGGATAAATACCCATTGACCTATTATATTGATGATGTACAGGTTGTGGCCGAAGAATAGAAAGCATTAATTCGTAAAAAAGGAATGAAAAACCTTGCTATTTTTTTTCCATTCGAAGAAAAACACGGAAATACAGTCTTATTCCAATCTCTTCGGGAGCTTTGCGCGCTGACGGGTTTGAAGGTTTGTTTTTATGATCTGACATTTTTTTCGAAGGAAATAAGCAAATTTGACGTCCCGGAAAAATTTAGGATTCATTGTTCGCCTTTTTGCAGTTATATTAAAATCTCTCCATCCGCCCATGAAAGATGCAGGAAAGTGGAATATGAAATCCTGAAAAAATGTTTTGTTCAACGCAAGCCATTTCTGGTGTACCGTTGTTTTGCGGGCTTGACCCAGATCGTAATCCCGTTTGTGGTCGGCGGTAAATTGGTCGGTGGTTTGGCGGTCGGCCAAGTGTTTTCTGATCATAAATATCCTGCTGTCATGACGAACTTGGCGCGAAAATATAAATATAACTATGAAACACTCATGGCGCTGGCCAAGCCAATTCCAGTTGCGAGCAAATCCCTCCTTACCAAAAATGTTGCCGTATGGAAGTTGATCGGCGCGTATATGACAGAGGTTCTGGACAAACGGCATTTGTTGCAAAGGTTGGAAAAGCACGAAGAACCGTTTGTGGGCAACAATATCCCCTGTGAAATTCCGATGCTTTTCCCGGATTCATTGGAAACTGCCTCTCCCGCAATCAGGAAGACTTTCGTAATTATCAAGGCGAAATATCGCGAAAATCCCAAGCGTTGCTCGGTGGCTACTGACGTTGGGATGGGTGAATCAACTTTTGCCCGGCTGCTGAAAAAAGAAACCGGCTTGTCCTTTAGCGATATTCTTTTGAAAACCAAACTGTCCGCGGCGGTTTACCTCCTCAGGCGTTCCTCGTTGAATGTGGCCGAAATATCGGCATACCTTGGATATGAAGACGTCGCATCTTTTTCAAAAATATTCAAATCCGCCTTTGGCTGTTCCCCGCTTCGCTATATCAGAAGGCCGATTTAGCCTCTGCCCTGTTAAGTCAAAAAAATGATCTCTGAAACCATTGCTTTTCCCGCGGTTTAAAGGCACATTATACCATAAGAATTTGAAATTGTTTTATAGTGTGCCGTCGATAAAGCGATCATAAAGTTTTGAACTATAGGAAACCTATGCAGACAACAAATCAATTCCATATTCCCCTCATGACGTTTAACAGGAAGATGATTTGGCTCGATGATGAGCGCATCCTTGGCGGTGGCATTATTGCTTGGTCGAAATGCCAGCGTCTCTGGATCAGCGGAAAAGACGCTTCTTCCGCTTGGGACATGCATCCCGATGAGGGAAGCTTGACGGTGCGGAACGATGAAAATGAGATGATTTTCAATGCCAATCAGGCAGTTACCGCACGACTTTTTATTCATGAGTTCCTTGTTGACCAGCATCCGGATCTTTTCTTTGAGGTAGACGCTAAGGACCGGCAGGCAGTCGTGAAGATTGTTTTTGACCGGTGGCTGGATTATAGTCCGTTGCGGCCGGCACCGTTACGCACGCTTTATGTCAGCGAAAATATTTCCGGTAAGGGTGTTCTACGCATTCCATTGGCGGAAATTTTACGCAAGCGGGGATACAGGACAAGATATATGCGTGTTACGCTTTGTCTAGAGATCGGTGCTGGAACAGCCCAAAAAGCTCATTTCCGGGGTTGGTCCGACTCGAAGCCGGTCCTAGTGGCAGAGTTGCCACGTAGCCGATCGTTAGCCGGAAATAAGGAACTGGTATTAAATGCGGTCTTGGTTGACGGGAATGGAGAACTACTGCATGAGCACGACGGCGTATGTATAACGGCCAGCGGGTCGGGGCGTGATTATAAGATGACGGAAAACAATTCTACTGGGATTTTTCAGGCACGGGTGGTTTTGATGAAGCTGGGAAATAACGAGTTTTTGTTTGAGGCGACACGAAAAGGCGCTGATAAACATTATTATTCAAAGACGAGTATTGGGACGGCGGATGGCGAATTTGTCCGGCATCATTATGACACACAGGGATATCATGCTGGTTATATCCGCGGCCAGCGGCACTTGGGATTCATGTCAGGTAGTACTATTCTTTCCGACGCTGTTGCGGCCTTGAACGTTGGAACAGAGAAAGAAAAGATCATATTGGATGCTCACGAGCTTTTGAAAAATACGGGCAAATCCACTGCCCAGACCGGATGCGTCTGGATGACGTCGCTGAACGAAGATGAACTGCAGGCATGGCTTGAACATAGAAGAAAATGTGGTTATCGTGTTTTTTTAATGTCCAACTGGAGTCCTGAAGTACTCAATGCCGGAGGGACGATCAGCCCATATGGGTCTGAAATTACAGCGCTAATTTTTAATTATTGCCGCCAACATGATATCTACCTCCGGATAGATCTTACTCATAACACATTCAGCCGAAGAATATCATTCCCAAATCTTACCCAATATAAAGAAGCCGGTTTCCTGAAGGATTACGAAAAAGTTCTTGATCTTTCCAAAAGTCAAAAAATGGGCGTGCCGTGCATCAGTTCTTATCCTGGCTATTGGGCCTATCGCGATGACAGTTGGTGTCGCCCCGGAGTGCGGAAACTGACAGAGCAATTTTTTCGACAGTTTTGTATCCTCTTCAGAGATGAAACGGCAATAATATTGCTTTCTCCCTGCGGCGAATCTGATTTTGAAATCGGGGCCAGACTGGTTAACCCTTTTATTGATTTTTTGCGCAAACATGACCAAAACCATTTGTTACTGGTAGACTTGCGTGGACAACTGATGCGCTACAATAATCCAGCGATGAATATGGATAACATAGCATGTCCGCATCGGGAAAAACACACATCCATTGCCTGTGTGGCTGGATATGGTAAATATAAAAACGACATTTTTGCCGGGGTGATGCTCAAGTTTTTTGGTTTGAATCCCAATGTCGGCCCGGCTGAAGGCGACTGCTACGCGCCCTCCTGGCCATCATATTACGAAAAGCCGTTTCATCCAGCGGAAGAATGCATGCGGCTCATGGTACGTGATTTTCTCTGGTTATGCTTGGTTCATCGTTATTTTATGGCCTATAATTGGAATGAACTCTTTATGGCTGAGGAGCATCTGATTCCCGCCGAAGTATCCCGGCTCATTGACTGGCAATATTTTCAATGCCGTGTTCCTCCGGTATTTCTGCGGATCCACGGTCCCCGTGAGGCTAAAGACGCAGTCCAATCGAGCTTGGATAATATCATGATGTGCGAAGAAATATTCAGCAGGGCGGGACTTGAATATGATTACATATGGGAAGAAGATCCGTTGTCGGGCGGTGCTGAATTATTTGTCGGACCAGACAGAAATGTTCCACCTTATCTGGTTCTGGATGTGAATTATTTGCCTAAAGAGAGACTGTGGAATTACGTTTGGCCGCGAAACGTAGAGGCAACGCGGGTGACGCAGCTTGAGAGTACCTGTTATGCGGTTAACAGTTGTGTTTCCGAAGAAGGCGATCAAGCCGTCTTTTATCTACGCAACAATTCTAATTATATTACGCGAGAATGGTCTAAGGATCAAACCAGCCATTGGTTTAGATGGAAATGCCAGCGTGGCGATCTGAAGAGAGGAGATTTTAAGCTTGAGCTGGCCAATCTGTCGCCCAATACAAAAAAACTGCGGGTTTATGACCTTAACACTAAAGCTGTTATACAGAATGAAAAAATAGGCGACTCTTGGAATTTTTCCGGTAAAGACACAACGCATGATTTCGCCATTGTTGTTTATCGTAAAAAATAATTACAGAAATAAAAGGAACAATGCACAAGTCAATTGAAAATAATGAAAGCTTAAAGTCCTACTATGGGCAACGTCATTATACGTATTTGAAAAACTGGCAACAATCCAGAGCCGGTATATCAGAAAAGGTTCCGCCGCCATGGAAATCGGTGCGGGTGGAAGATAAAACCGCGATTGTCTGGGGAAGAAGATATGTTTTTAACGATTTGTTTTTACCGGTCCGGATAATAAATCAAGATAATGAAATCCTTGCCGCCCCGATAGAACTCATTCTGCGAGTTGGCGGCAAGACTGTTAATCTCCACTCTGAGATAAAGATCCTAGAACAAAAACCGGCTAAAGCGATTTTTCAATACAAGATGGAAAACGAAGAGCTTTTGTTATCAGCCGATGTTGAAGTGGAATATGACGGCATGCTGAAAACCTGTCTGAATTTCATTCCCAAGGCCGAAATCAATATTGAAGAATTTACAGTTAAAATGCTGTTGAGAAAAGAACTTGCCGAGTTATATCATTTTTATCCAGGCAAATGGGGGACAGCATATAACTCGGCTAAACTGCCGGAGAGTGGTTTAAAACTTGGGTTCAAGCCTTATATCTGGTTGGGGAATAAGGAAATGGGAGTGTCTTTTTTTACAGAAACGGATGAAAACTGGCATAATCATGATAAAAGCGAGGCGATAAGCGTCTCCATGACAGATAAAGCTGCCGAATTGACGATAAAAATAATTGATCGGGATTATAAACTTAAAAATAAAACAAAATATATTTTCGGCATTCAGGCCACGCCGGTAAAGCCTTTTCCCAAGGATTGGCATAAGTATCATTTTGCCCATGTCTGCTATTATGGGATGGATAAACAGATTTGGAAGGGATCGGGACAGATAAGTTTGAAATATCCCGGCGCAGGAAATGTTAACCCTGATCAGGGAACAATTGATTTTCATGTTTGTTTGATGTTTGACCCCCAAAAAGAAATCGAACTCCCTTCCCATCGGCCGGATCAAGAACTGGCTCTGCGAAGAATTTTCCGTGGCATATATGCCAGAAAATTAATGACGTTGTACTTGGACAACGAATCTTTCTTGGCCCTTTACTGGTATGTGCCGAAAAAATGTTTCAGAGTTTATCTGACTCTCAAGAGTGAAGGAAGGGAAGGAAGCGGTAGGGCATTCGCGTTAATTCTTGATGCGCCGGTAAAATGGAAAAAGAACGAATGGCACCATTTGGGACTTTCTTACGGGAGAAAAATCAAGGTCTACGCGGACAATAAGTTATTGGCCGAGACGCTTGCTCCTGCCGAGATAAAACAACTATCTGATTATGCCAATATGCAATTACAGTTTGGCGGCCATGAGGGCTGTGATTTTGCCATAGCCGATATTCGAACCGGTAAAACAGAAATTGATCACCATGAAATTCAAAAAGGAATTTTGGTGGATCATGACTCTTTGCTTCTGGATTGCCTTGACAGTGTCACTGAATCTGAAGGTAAATATTTTACAAAGCCGAAAAAAATAGTCAACGGTCTGGGCGGTGAAATAACTGGAGAAATCAAATTGATCGATAGTAATGGTCGCAAGGGGATGCTGCTCTGCGAGGATCGTCCGGCCCGAACAACGCTTGAGTATTTGAAAGATTCTGGTGTCAATGTCTTGGTGTTTCATGAACACTGGGCCAATATTCAGAATTACCCGGATTTTTATCACAGAAAAGATATCAGAAAAATTGCCAAATTCTGCCACTCAAACAAGATAAAACTTCTTTTATATTTCGGCTATGAAATTTCAAATATCAATCCGGAATGGGAAAAATACCATGAGGAGTGTCTGTGTAAATTTCCAGGAGAGGCGCCGGATAGAGGCTGGCGCCGTAATCCTGAGCAGACCGCTTATGGTGTATGCTATAACAGCATATGGCAGAATTTCATGGCGTACAGCATTGAAAAAGCGATGAAGGATTTTAATATTGATGGCGTTTACCTGGACGGCACCATTCATCCTTTCGCATGCAGAAATTATCTGCATGGTTGCGGCTACAAGACGGCAAAAAATGAGTATAAGCCAGTCTATCAAATCTTTGCTGTGCGTGATCTGATGAAGAGGATTTACAATATCTGCGTCGGGGAACATCATGGGTTGGTCAGCGCGCACAATTCAACCTGCGTTGTGATGCCGACAGTCGGCTTTGTTACAAGTTGCTGGAACGGTGAGCAGTTTAACGTGCCGCTCAAGGGGGAACCTCTGGCTGTTCTGCCCCTGGAAACGTTTCAAGCGGAATTTATGGGTCGAAATCATGGGGTGCCGGCTGAATTCTTGACCTATGCCCCTTTTGTCTGGACCGTTGAAGAAGCACTAGCTTTTACCCTGATTCATGATGTGCTGATCAGGCCTATTAATGTGGGAGCGACGCTTAATGCCATGTCAAAAATCTGGAAAATCCAGGATAATTTTGACTGTGACGGAAGCGAATGGTTTCCTTATTATCGCAAACAGGAACTGGCGGAAATAGCCGGGGATAAAATTAAAGTTAGTTATTTTCTAAACAGAAAGAGTGGAATAATTTTGTTGATCGCTGCGAATTTGGACAAAAACACATGTCAGGCTAAAATCAGAATAAATCCCAGACTGTTTGGAAAAGATATATGTTCGACTAAGGAAGTGTTCCCGACGGAGACGGAAATTGAAACAAAAAACAATACCATAGAATTTTCGCTGTCAAAGTTGAGCGTGAAACAGATGTTGATCAAATAAAACACAAAGATTTCAGATCCGTGCGCGGTGGATTAAAACTGAAAGAAAACCGGCCTGGCCGTCAAAAAATCTGGGGCGAGGCCAAAACGAATAAAATAACATGACCGGAAAGTCTGTTGCGAATAATACGGGGGAAACAATGAAAAAAATAGGTATCCGCGCGATCTTATGTTCAGTATTTGTCTTGATTTCAGGGGGAGTTATTGCCCAGGAAAAAGTTGTCGCAGAAACAAGCATGCAAGCGGGAGAAGAACGCAAGGCAAATATAATTATCGATGATTTTGAGGAAATGAATGGAAGACTAACGGCATCAACGGGAAGAGAATGCATTTTGGGATTGACCTCGAACGAGTTTGTTATCTCTGGGAAATATGCTGTAAAATTTAATGTGAATGCGCCAGAACTTCGTCCTTATTTCTCTTTTTCTTTTTCTGCGACTAACTGGGATGATTATGGAAGTCTTAAGTTTTATGTTTTTGTATTACCAACCGCCTTTGCTTCCCACTCGGAAATGGGGATTACTCTAACTTCTACAGATTGGGACAGAAAAAGCTGGAAGCAGGGCGATAAATTGTGGAACTACCGGTTTGATGTTCCTACGGGAAAACCTGTTGTGGTGAGTGTCCCTATAGATGAATTACGGTTCAAGGATAAGGTAGGGGAAGCGATGATTTTTACCACAAGCGTTCGAGGAACCTATTTTGTCGATAAAGTGGAGCTCTCCGCTCAAAAAACAAAAGATGTTACCATCGAAACCTTTTCTCCTTCAGAAAAAGTTTTCGTTCCTGATGAGTGGTTTTATATTTCTCTTATTCAGGAAGGTGGTTTTTATCATGACGGCATTTTTTGCTACAATAGTGATAAACCTTTATCATTATCCTTGGAATTAAACAAGCCTGTGCGGGAAAAAGAAGAAAAAGAGGTTAAGTTATCAGACGAAAAAGGGAATAAATTGTTTGACACAAAAATTATATTTGAAAAAGGAGAAGGGAAAAAGGAAATATCTCTTTCACCAAGAGGAAAGATTTTATTAAAAATAGATCATCAAGAAGCAATATTCAAGTTTCGGGATATAAAAGGGATTGCGGAAGAAAACATAAAAATCAGGGAAGAAAGAAGGAAAACCGGCAATCCTTTTTTTCGTGGAATTGTTTCTCCTTATTATTGGCCGGTCCGTAAGAAGGATAATTCTCCGGATATTGATGCGACAATAGCAAGATTAAAGGATTTGGGGGTAAATTGTTATACCTATTTAATTGGCTGGTATCCGGAGAAAGAGCTCGCCTGTCTGCCGGACTTTTGTAAAAAAGCTGCAGAAGAGGGAATAGAAGTGTGGGCATATTTGCTTCCGCCTTCTGAGTATAACCTTGTCCGGGAAAAGAAAAACGGTCAAAAATATCCGCCATTTGATGATGATTACCTAAAATGGGCAGAGGCGCTGGCGCAGATTTCTCTGCAATGTCCCAATTTTACTTTATGGATGATTGATGATTTTAACTATAATTCTAATTATACCATTGATTATACCAGGCAAATATATGAAACATCGAAGAAAGTAAACTCCAAATTACTTATTGGTTTTTGTGTTTATTATTCAAAAATAAAGAAATATGCGGATGCTGGTTATCTTTCTTTTGCTGATGCAATCCTGTGGGGCTATCAATTCGGTAGCGAGCCTGATAGAGGAATTTCCGTAAAAAGTTTACCTTTAGAAATAAATGATTATTATAAAATATGTTCGTCCCGACTAATTATTCCGTGTATCTACCTAAGACCTTGTTCAACCTGGCCAAAAGATCGTCCCACCAAAGAATATCTTGAAGAAGCTGCAAAAATCGCTTACGAGCAGGCGGGGGTTTGCTTCTTAAACACACTTCCTGATCCCGAAACTTGGAAATATGACGTGGTTGGAAATTATGTAAATTCAATAGAATTAGAACAGTGGTCTGAACGCAGTCCCATGAAACGCTTTATAAGGTTGTTCCAAGGTTGGAAATGAGCAGGTATCCGCGATGTCAGATTATTTTCCTAAAGAGGTCGCGAGTGACAGACATTTTTATTTTGCAGCGCGTTTATACCGTTTCATGAACAGACTAATTAAGTAAAAGGAGACAGCATGCAAGTTAAAATTGGGATAATTGGGTTGGGCATTATGGGCAGGAAAGCCGCCGAGGTTTTTTTGCGCAATCCAAATGCGGAAGTTGCGGCGGCGGCCGATATTAATGAGGCAACTTTAAGGAAATCCAGTGACATACTGAATATCCCAAAGTGCTATCAAGATTATAAAGAAATGCTGGCGAAAGAAGAATTAGATGCTGTTTATGTGGCTACACCTGACTGGGATCATTATCAGCCTGTTATTAACGCGTTGCGAGCGGGGAAGCATGTTGGCGTGGAGAAGCCCATGACTACGAGCCTGAAAGAAGCCAGCGATATTGTCAGTTTGGTGAAAAAGACAGGTTTGAAATTACAGGTTTCATATAATCACCGCTGGTTATCGCCCTATCACGAAACCTGGAGAATGATTCGTGAGGGAAAAATAGGGCGGCCGTTATTGGGTTATGCAAGGAAAAACAATCCTATCTTTGTGCCGACCGAAATGCTTTCTTGGGCGGCCCGTTCCACTCCCGCATGGTTTTTGTCGTCGCATGACATTGATCTGATGTCGTGGTGGTTTGACAGCGACCCAGTTGAAGCCCATGCCTATGGCACCAAACAGGTATTGGTTGCCAGAGGAATTGATACCTACGATGCTATTCAGGGGCAGGTGAAATATGCAAATGGGAATTACGCTACCTTTGAAGCGGCGTGGATTTATCCCAATACCCATCCAGGCATGCCGGATTCATTCATGGAGGTTATCGGAAGCGAAGGGCATATGCATTTGGACAGAAAGATGGAAGCTATTGAAATGAGCACCAAAGAAAAGTTTATGTGGCCGCGTTCTTTCCTTAACTGTAATATTTTCGGCGAATGGGAAGGGGCGTTTCCCGCGTGCCTGAACAGTTTTATCAAAGATATAGCGGAGAACCGCGAGCCGGTGGTTTCCGCACGCGCCGGTTGGCGAACTACCGCGGCGCTCGACGCCATTCACCGCTCGCTGGTTTCCAACAAGATTGAACAAGTCGCAAATGCGCCCGCTTAAAATGGATAGGAATCTAGAAAAAATAACTGTCACACTTTTGGCAAAATTGAATAATTCCATTCGCCATGAAAAGAGTTCGGTTTAAGACATACGGCACTCATCTGTTCCTTGGAAACTTTTACTCCGGACAAATACCGGTTGGTGTCAAGAGCGGCCATGATTTTCAACC
>Ga0209749_1001418_pt1 | contig 21407 bp, 14 predicted proteins | sample EPASupsiteSAE347_FD_187267 | JGI IMG/M metagenome (GOLD analysis project Ga0209749, IMG submission 187267) | Bioremediated contaminated groundwater from EPA Superfund site, New Mexico - Sample SAE3-47 (SPAdes) (version 2) | ecosystem: Environmental > Aquatic > Deep subsurface > Groundwater >... | reverse complement strand
ATCCTCCGCAGGAATCGATAGTAAACGACACTTACCCGCCGATCTCTCATGATGAAGTCTGGGCAAGGATTCAGGATACATTCGCCGATTATGCGTCTTCCACCATCGAAGTGTCTTACAACGGCACGGTTGTCGGAAGTCAGACGGCATCGACGACCGATTTGGTTTGGAATTTATACGGCACGGCCGCTACTTGTCCAAAGGATCAAAGCGCCGACGGACGATACGATGTGGTGGTCGTTCCCAAGGATGTTTTCGGCAATATCGGGACGACGAAAAAATTCTGGTTCAAGCTGGATACTCAAGGTCCGGTGGTAACCAAGGCCGAACCGGCGTCGGCAACTTGGGTAGGATTGGGCTCCCAGAATTTGACGGTTTCGGTTTCGGATGCTCCCAAAGACATTACGACGGTAATCAGTGCACCGGTCGCGGGCGATTCGTCTTGGCAAAATGGCAACGGCGCAGGTGTTGATCCTGTAAACTCAACGTTTTCGGTAACGTTGGACACGACTACAACTTACGCGACGAGTAAATCAGCGACGTCGATGTCGGTTCCCAAACCGAGTGCTCCCGTGAGTACCGTGGGTATAGCCTCGTTGAGCATGTTGGCCGAATTGCGCGATTGCGTCAACAAAAATAGTGCCAATTCGAGACAAACGGGGTATACGATCTTCTACGATTATTTGCGTCCGCAATTTACCTTTCATATGCCGGTGACCACGAAGAAATACTGCAAAACAAGCATCAATTGCGGCGGAGAAGTCCAAGATAGGGGAACCAGCATAGATGCTTATGTGAATAAAGCTGAAATCAGCGCCGACGGAACCAATTGGACATCAGTGACTTGTGAGCCGACGCTTCCATCTAAATTGTCAAGCTGGACCTATAAAATGGACATTTCCGCGTGGAAGGACGGCACTCATATCATCTACGGGCATTGCTACGATCGCGGTAATAATGAATCGGCTACTTCCGGAAGCGCCGCGGCCGGTGAAGTGACGCAATTGGCAATCGTTGTAGACCGAACTCCTCCCGCCTCGCCTACCTTGATTCTTCCTTTGAATGATTCCGTAACCAAGACCAAGGGACAGAGGTTTCGTTGGAGTACTGTGACCGCCACTGATTCTTACATAATCCAAATCGCGGATGATTCGTCATTCAACAACATTCTGAATTCCCAAAGCAACAGTACTGTTTACTCCGGGTTGATCGGACAAATTACTACAACCCCCGAAGCATCCTTTTCGGTTCCCAAGGACGGCACGTATTACTGGCGTGTCGGAACTCTGGAAGCTTGCGAAGACGGTTATAATTTCAGCGGTTATTCAACTGCCTGGCATTTTACCGTCGACACTGTTCGTCCGCGGGTCGTTGAAGTTCTGCCGTCGCCTTCGACCTCGAATAAAGTTACGACCGGTATGGTGACCTTTACGATACATTTCAGCGAGGCAAATGATAATACGGTTCCTCCGACCGTAATCTTAACATCCGCCGGCGGGCAAGCGATGAAAGTCGAACAGGTTACTTATAAAGACGATATTTGGACCGGCACTACGATTATTCCCAAGGACAACAGCGCCCTTTATGACGGAAATGCCGTCATATCAATATCCGGAGCCAAAGATTTGGCGGGAAATGAAATGGAAACCGACTCGACAAATCAAGTCGTCATTAATACGGGCCCGGCTTTTGAAACGATGTTGTTTTCCAACCCGGCTCATGAATTCGAAATTACCGTAGTTACACGCTCGACCGAAGCTTTGCAGGGACCGCCGACATGCTCGATCACGCAAGGCACGGCGCGAGTTCCCGTTGTCATGAACTTCTTGAAGGAACGATATTACGCGGGAGCTTACACGATTGATCAGACGATTTCGGGGAAAGCATATATCGATCTGACCGGAACCGACCTATATGGAATGACGGGTCGCGGCTCGGTTGAATTCACCGTAGCGAATGTTACCCCGACTTCGCGGGTCGTCATGAAGTCCGACGATGATTTGGCGACGCTTGACATCGCTTCGGGAAGCGTGAGCAAGGCAACATCAATTTACATGATATCACGCAAGAATTTGGACTCCTCGACAAATCAAAATACCTTGGCAAAGATTCTGCCGTCGATCAAGACTCGTGTGACCGCAGTCTCTCAGTCAGATTCCGAACTGATTGAACTGTCGCCTCTCGAAGAAATCGGGCCTTCAAACCTCAAATTAACCAGAAAAATGTGGTATCTCGCATCCATAAAAGATATCGGGTTGACTGTCGCCAAGGATAAGGTTCATGTCTATCGCCAGGATGGCGACAAATGGATATTCTGCGGGGGAACGATCAAGAACAATTACATCACTGCTCAAATCGGGGGATTGGGTAATTTCTCATTGATGGCTGATGTTAAACCGCCGCAATCGATTCGACTTCTGCCGACGGACAAGGCAAAACTCGATGATCCCGCGCCGTTGATCGAGGGTTCTTTTGCCGATGAGGGTTCCGGATTATCCGAGGATTTGATAACCCTATCGATTGACGGACAGGTGCAATCGGATGTGAAATTGGATTCCAGCGGAAATTTCTCGTATCAAGTCAAAAAGCCGCTGGCCAAGGGCGATCACCAAATTGAAGTCGCGGTTTCGGATCTCGCCGGGAATACTACCCGCGCGGCATTCAGCGTGACTGCACCGGGACCATTCGCAATCGACCAATTGGTTTCATATCCTAATCCCAGTCGAGGCGATGCGGTTTGGTTCAACTACAATATCCAACAGAAGGCCGATGAAATAAAGCTTAAAATTACCGATTCCTCGGGTGATAAAGTAGCTGAGTTCGATTCGATGGATTTCTCATCCTTGGGCTCGGGAAAAATTCGCTGGGATCTTACCAACGAAGAAGGGAAAAAAGTCAGCAACGGTGTGTATTTCTACAAGATGGAAGCCACCAAGAATGGTAAAACTTTCAAAGCTCGCGGCAAGCTGGCCGTTCTTCGATAAAGGAGTTCGGATATGACAAAGAAAACGCTTATATCGCCCATGAATGGTGTAGATGCTCCCTCCAAGGGCGAGCCCAATGGGTGGACCCGAAATGCGCCCGGATGGCGTGCTGTTTCGAGTATATGTTTCGCGATCGCGGTTCCCTTTATTATCATGCTGACCGGATGCAGCGGAGGTGTTGCCGGAGAAGGTTCCAACACATATACGCAAACCGCCGGAACTCCGATAGTAAGGGCCAACAGCTATAACGACACCGGCTGGGATCTTATCGCGAAGGGTCAGTGTGAAAGCGCTTTATCGTCGTTTAATCATGTTCTCGGTGATAGTCCGACCGATGATGAAGCCGCGGAGGCTAATAACGGTATTGGGTGGGCGCGCACTTTCCTTGGATCTCTCGCGGACGGCATCTCATGGTTTGAAAAAGCGATCAGTTTGTCGAATGATGCCAAAGTCGGGCTTGGAGCGGCTTATATACAAAAAGGTTCCAAGGCCGATTTGGAAACGGCGGTAGACTTGATTTATAAACAATTGGGAGGTGAGAATCCTCAATTTCACTATGTTCCCAGAAGAAATACCGGAGTTTCCGATGCGGAAGTGCATGCATTATTGGCGTACGCTTTTGCGGGTCTGGGAAGAGATGACGAAGCCCGGACTCAAATGGATTACGCGAAGGAATTAAATCCGAGTTGGGCGAGTAGTACGATCGAACAATTGGATAATATAGTTGATTTCATGCTGAAATAAATTCAATTTTCTCCATACACAATAGTCCGACTCCCGCCGTTGTTTCTCTATCGACGACGGGAGTCGTTTATCCGGGACGGATTATACCGATCCTAAAAAGAAACGTCATATGCTGTAGCGGATTAGGCGTTTTTCGCCGTAATCCGCTGAGAAAAATTTACATCATTATTTAGCGGAACCGTCGTTAAGTTGCCGATAACAGATAAGGTAGGACTTTATTTTTATTAATTCCGGTATCGCATTCGAATAAAAACAGAAAAGTTGGTGTCATGAGTAGGCGAACTTCAATATTGATTCTTTCCGTGTTGTGTATTTTCATTGTCACCGGTTGCATGGAATCTTCCAGCAAATTGCTCGGTAATGTTCAAGGTAAGGTTTTCGACTCGAACGGCCATGTTCTGCGCGGTGCCAAGGTGGAAATATACGGCGGAGATTTGTCGACGGTCTCGGATGATCTTGGTCATTACGCCATCTGCGGGGTTGAACCCGGCCAGCATAGAATCGTCGCGACATATCAGGGTAGATCGGTCGTAATCATCGTTGAAATTCCTCGGGGAGGCACGCTTGAAGGAGCCGACCTGACTTTCGCGGTCATCGACGGTTTGCCTCCGGTTATTACCGATGTCAAAATAGCGACTTTGACCGAAAACATGGCTCAAATAACATGGGTGACATCCGAACCGGCTGATTCCATAGTCGATTACGCCACGGGCCCGATTGGTTTGGGAACTTATACATTTCAGGCCACCGATACCGCGATGTTGCTGAATCATTCCATGGATTTAACCGGGCTTTCCCCCAACATTACCTATCATTTCCGGGTGCGATCCAGGGATTTCGCCGGAAATGAAGGCGTTTCCTCCGATTATCAATTCATAACTCCCGGTGGCCAGGCTCCGTCAACACCATTAAATTTCGCGATCGTGCCTCCCACCGAAATGGAGAAAATCAGCTTCACTTGGACGAGCAACACGGAATCCGATTTGGCCGGATACAACCTTTATCGGGCTGAAACTAAAAGCGGAACATTCGTAAGAGTAAATGCCGATCCGATTGCCTCCGTCGGAACTTCGATGAGCTATCAGGATGAAGGATTAAAAATTGCCTGGAAATACTACTATTACTTGAAAGCCGTTGATACCGCGAAGAATGAAAGTCAACCGACGGCGATACAGTCGTTGTTGACGCCGGGATCGTTGGCTGAGAACCGCACTTGGACGTTTGACGATAGTCCGTATATTGTTACGGGAGATATCAGAGTTCGCGGCGGTGCTGTTCTAACGGTCGAACCCGGAGTCGAAGTGAAATTCTCCCAGATCGACAACATTCCCGACGCCAACGGTGCTACTATGACCGATTTGATTGTACAAGGCGCACTGAAAGCCGTCGGGACCGCCGATCGAAAAATTCTTTTTACCTCGGCTGAAACCTTTCCCAGCAAGGGAAATTGGGGCGGTATCAAATTTCTTTCCACCAATGAACCCGACAATCAGTTGCGGTATTCCACCGTCATGTTCGCGGACACCGGAGTACGAAGCGAAGGTTCGACCCCGGCGATCGAAAATTCCGATTTCGGTTTGTGCGTCATCGGCTTGGATCTTGGTCTGTCGACCGCGCTTAACATAAGATACAACACGTTTCGCGATTGCAATCTCGGAGTGGTATCCGCCAATTCGAACATCAGGAACAACTTGTTCGTCAACAACCAAGTCGGACTTGGAATTTTCGGTTCGGATTACCTTGAGCAGAATACGATCGACTGTCTCATAGCGATGGAAGTTGTTTACGGCGAGCCGACCATCAAGAACAATATAATTACGCACACCGGCGGAAAGGGCATCTACGCTATAAATCAGACGCAAACAACGGCGACGCCGTCGATTTCATACAATGATATTTATAACTTTGATAAGGAACTGAACGGTGTTACGGTTGCTACGGGACCGGGAAATATCGCCTCAGATCCTTTGTTTATCGCCGGATTGCCGTATGACTATCATTTGCAGACGGTCGCCGCAGGCTATGCCTCGGATTCTCCGTGTCTCAAGTCCGGCGAAAGCGGAGTTCAAATGGGTCGCTATGGTCCTTGAGTCGGATCATTCATGAAAAGCCGAGGAGTCGGCGGATTTATTGATAGCGAACGGCGGGACTCAATAAGTCGCGGCTTCCGGCATGGCGTCGCGTGTTCTGGCGTATCTTGAGTGGTAAATCCAGGTTTTATTGTCAATCCGAATGGCGTCGCCTTCCACAAGGATTCTATATTTGAAGCGGCCGTTGTTGATGATGACCGGATATTCGTCAATGGCTTCCAAAACATGAAGGCCGTCTTTTTCAACAATTGAAAAAGAATGAGACGAATATGCCGAAAGCGTGAGATCGCAATCTTCACTTGATCCGGCTACGAACTCATCGCTTTCGAGCAAATACTGCGCATGAAGGGGCGAAGATGAAAACTCTTCCAACCAGGCATCCTTGAGAAGTTCCAGTGACATCGCCAAACCCGCGCCGGTGGAAATTCCTAATATCATTGATCCCCAAAAAAAATTGCCTCGGGGCGCGAAAAAAGCATCCGACAAAAGCCCCGGAAGCAAGATCCCGGGAATCAATCCGAGAAGATTTCGCGGGAAAGATTCCCGATTTCCAACTAAAATGGCTCTTGAGGCGGCGATTGAAAATGAGAAAACGAGCCACCACACGGAGCGATGAAGGTAATACGGCATAATGCGTGTTATATCGATCATGTCGCCGATCCAGGAGAATATTACCGCGGTTGTCATCGGCAATGCTAGACCTGTGGCGGCCGCAGGCGCGAAGAGATGAAGCGCTTTTCTTGGTTGAAATTCATTCAACAGCGGCGGTAGAGCGACCATTAATCCCAGGAAAATCGAGGAGAAAATCCCGCAATTGAGCAAGGTTGATAAAAAGTTATCGCCGAAAGCCCAAGGAATTCCTCCTCGTAAGGTCAGCCAAGAGGCATAACCCGCGAATAAGCCCGCGAGTATGAATTGCAACAGAAAAAATAGATTCAATAAAAACCGCTTACTGGATGGTCTCTACCAAAGTCAACTGCGAAACGAAGTAAATGCCGTATGCATCTTCAATCTCTTTGGAACTGATAGCGGTGTTGGCATCTTCGTAAAATCTCTTGCGGTCGAAAATGATGGTCAGAACGTCTCGAGGATGAACGGCCCTCAATCCACGTTTGTCGCGTTTATAGAGAGTTGTTATAAATTCGATGTTTGCCGGGTCGAATTTCATTCCGAGCTTGTTGATGAAAGTTTTCCAAATATCCGTGTATTCCTCGATCGTGGGATTTCGCACGTTTATCTTATAGGGAAGTCGTCGGAGAAAAGCATCATCAAGGATCTTCATGGGATCGAGGTTCGTGCTGAACAGAAAAATTTCGTCGGTAGGAACCTCCATTCTTTGCCCGCCGAGTACGAGATAATCGACCTTGTTTTCCAGCGGAATGATGAAACGGTTGAAAATTTCTTCAACCGGGTTGCGCTGCCGACCCAAATCATCGATGAGAAGAACTCCGCCCGTAGCTTTTACCTGCGGCGGAGCGTCGAAGCAACCGAATTTCTTGTTGAAAACCACTTCCAGATCTTCGAGCGTAAGTTCGCCGCCCGCTGTAATCAACGGCGGTTGAATCGGGATCCAACGTTGGTCGTAACCTTCCAGATCGATATTTTCGATAATCTGATGGCAGCTGGGATCGAAAATGCGGACAAGCTGATTGCCGACATCTACCGCATACGGAACCACCATCGGCGGAAGAAGCTTTACGACGCTGCTGCATAGAAAAGTTTTACCGTTTCCGGGAAAGCCGTAAACGAAGGCCGGTTTTCGCGCACATACGGCTTGTCCGATCTGGAACAGAACGTCTTTATAGCCTACGTGATGGGAAAATTTTTCGGTCAACATTTTTTGGTTGATGGAAAACCCCTTTTTGTTGGCCTCAAGGACTTGCTTGGTAATGCGTATATATTCCTCGAATCCGACTGGGGCGGCGCCTAAATAGGTGTCTCGTTCGTATATTTGACGAGCCCGTTCGGTTCCTTTGGGGTATAGACCGTATTGGTAGTCGGATCCCATGCCGGAACCACCGACCATGCCTACGAGTTCCTGTTGCTTAAGTTCGTTCACTATCTTTTGAATTATATCGGGCTTGATTTTCAGATTTTTTCCGATTTGTCGGGGAGTTTTCTTCCCGTGAACATACAATTCCTTCATGACGAGGTTGTTGATGATTTCGGAATCAACCTTCAGATCGAATGATTGATCGGGCTCTTTCGGAATAAAACTTTTCAAGTCAACGGGCATCTCAAAGGCTCCTTAAGGAAGTTGAAATAATTATATACATGAATTACCGGCGATTGCATGGTACCAACTTTTCTCTACCTTTTCAAGGCGATAAAGCTAAATGCCGGGCAAACACACTAAAAATGTAAAACCCTCTTGTAATCACGGTAAGGCGGGTTAGCGAAGCGTAACCCGCCGACCCGGCGGATTACGGCGAAAGTGCGCCTAATCCGCCCTACAGAAATTTTCATGCGTTTGCCCTGAAGTTGAATGCCGAGCAATCGACTTTTTCTTTCCGTCGTTCAAATGAAATTTAGCCTGTCCGATTCGTTATCTTATTATCAAAATTACTTAGAGCCTGTTAGAAAATAACCGGATCGTCTGGTTGTTTTCTTACAGGCCCTTATGGCCGGAAATCCCGGAAATTCGTTACAGTTATTTGCTGACAAGGCCTTATCACCGAAAATATTATACGATATATTATACGAATGCTGCTCATGAATTTCGGGAGGTTGAAATGGTTGCATCGGTCGTACTGTTGGCCGGAAACTCAAGTCGGATGGGTCGGCCCAAACAACATGTTCTAATCGGTGAATGCTCTTTTTTGGATTATATCGTAAAGGCGTTGACGTGTTTTAGAACCGAAATTTCACCTCTTATATTCATCGGGCAAGCCGGAGATCTTCAGGCGCGCTCGCAAGTAATTGCCGGCGGTGGAATTTGGGAAGTCAACGAGAAACCCGAAAACGGCCCGCTCAGCTCCATTCATATCGCATTGAAATTTGTTCCCGCGGATTGCGGATTTCTACTATGGCCCGTCGATCATCCCCTGGTTAATGTCGCGACGATTCGTTCTTTATTGGATGCGGTCGCGGCGGATCCTTCCCGGATCGTCGTTCCCTCGTTTGAGGGGAGGCGGGGCCATCCGACGATATTTCCATCTTGGACCAAATCGGAGTTGCTTGCCGCACCGCTGGAAAAGGGTGCGAAATGGGTGCTGGAAAAACACCCAGGAACAATTAATCATGTAATTGTACAAGATCGATGGACCCGAAAAAACATCAACACGCCGGAACTTCTGAGGGAAGCTTGTAGGGTGGATTAACGAGCCATAGCCGAAGCGTAATCCATCATGAACTGAATGGAATTTATCGAATTTCCGTGCGATTGTCCCGGGTCGATTCATCTTTATTTGACATGCCGAAAACGGCGGCATAGAATAATCCGATGAAAAGCCTCAGTTTCGCAAAAAGAACCAATGATTCGCATCAAAGCGAGCCGACGAAAAAATCAAAGGGAATTTTTCACCGCGGAAGCGCAGAAACGCGCAGTAGGGCGGATTAGGCGCCAGCGCCGTAATCCGCCGAGCTTGAGGAGTTTCATTAGAAAAGAATAAAAAAGAGGAATGTGGAATTGATTCATGCTTGTCGTTAAGGAAGTTTCAAAGAAATTCGGCGAATTTTGCGCTTTGGATGGCGTTTCTTTCACCATCGAGCCGGGAACGATTTGGGGATATCTGGGCCCCAACGGCGCCGGAAAGACTACAACGATGCGAATTTTGACGCTGGCTTCCAAGCCGTCATCGGGAGATGTTTGGTTCAACGGCAAGTCGATTTTTTCCGATTCGATGTCTTATAAAAGGGAATTCGGATATGTAGCCGACAACCCTTTCCTGTATCCTCTCCTCACCGGCCGCGAATTCCTGAACTTCATTGCGGATATGCGAGGCATTTCCCTCAACGACAGAAGCGCCATCGATCGTTATCTCGATCTTTTCGAAATGACCAAAGATGCGGAAAAGCTTATTTCCGGCTATTCACATGGGATGAAGAAAAAAATCGGAATTATCGAGTCCCTGCTTCATTCTCCGAAGCTTCTTTTTCTGGATGAACCCACTTCGGGTATAGACGCCTTAAGCGTGAAGAAATTCAGGGATCTATTGGCTTCCCTGAAAAATGATGGGGTTGCGATTCTGCTTACCACGCACATTCTGGAAATAGCTGAAAAACTTTGCGATCGGATCTGCATAATCAACAAGGGGAAAATCGTCTCAGAGGGAACGTTTGCTGAAATCAGTGCTTTTGCAGCGAACCGCGCAAAGGATCTTGAAGATATTTTTATCGAATTAACGGAACCGACGGTCAAATGATCGGCATTCTTTTTCGCTCTAAGCTTAGGATGCTGAAAAATCAAATTACCAAAGCCTCGATATTCGAATTGGGAGGCTATGTTTGTATCATAAGCATGGCGTTTCTGATGTGTTTTATGGTGGCGAAAGCTTTTATCTTCGCTGATCCGGAATTTCTTTTTTCATGGGTGTCATCAGCGGGAATTCCACTTCTGAACAGCGTTAGCATTTTCTTGATTCATCTTTTTTTTATGGCTTCTTTGGGAGCAACCCTAACCGACACGACAGCCGTGCTTTGGAGCGCTGAAGCCACTTATCTTTTGAGGTTCCCATTTTCTCATATCAAATTCTTTTTATTTCAGCTTATTTCAACTGCAATCCAAATGCTTCCGACGTTTACTCTGCTGACCCCATTGGCTTTGGTTTATTTGTATTTCTTTTATAGAACGTTGTCATTGCCTCTATTCATAACTTTCATTGTGGTAATAGCGGTACTGATAACTCTTTTGATGTTCTTCTTGTCGAGTATCATCATTTTTATAGCTTGTCTTAAGGCGAAGCTGCTGTCGTATTTCAAGCAAAGGACCTTATTCATCATCACTCTGATGATTTTCGCGAAGATCCTTTGGTCGATCTTCTATCCGGCTTATAACGGCTTCGTAAGCGACTCTTCCCTGGCGGCCGGCGTTATGCGGGTAATAAACAATCAAGGGGGATTTTCAGGCATTATCGGAAAATATTCCCCGAGTTCTCAGCTTATTAAGATGATTTCGTTTTTCTCGGATTTCAATTATATTTTGCTGATGGAGCGCTTTATTTACTCATTGTTCGTTATCTTTTTAACAATGGCGGCAACGATTTTCTTGTTGAAATTATTCTTTTTCGACGATCTCGGTTTGCTTGTCGAGAACGCTCATTTAAAACAGTGTACGACGACTTCGATGAAGTATATTTTTCCATTGAATAAGATGCCCTCGCTTATTCGGGGTATCATTTACGACGATTTCATCCATTTCATGCGGTTCGGTTCCTTGGGTTTCCTTCTTATTGCTGTTCCGATCATATTTTCAGTGGTTGCACTTGATACTTCCCTGGCTTTTTTGCCGAGCCTAATGTCCAAGATGATCCGCGATCTGTATACCGGGAAGGGAGTCTTTCTTTATTGTTCAAACATTTCGCTTTTGTATTTAATACTGAGCGATGGTTTCAAAAGTGAACTGTCTGCAAAATCGGATTTTTTCCCACTGATGCGCTGCTTGCCGGTAAGACTAAAATCGATTTTATTCATCAAGTGCTTTACGAATGGCGTTTGTCTTTTCGCTCTCAACTTGATATGCCTCGGTTGCTGGATGCATGTTATGGATTTTTCGATTCGGGAAGTCTGCCTGGCTTTCTTTCTTGCGGGTTTTATCGGTTTTTTGGGCCCATTCTTCGGAATGGGTATAGATGTTTTGGTTATTGCCCTTCTTTCAGATTCACAAAAAGTGTCGGGAAGTCATCCGGTCCTTATATTTTCTTCCCTGTTGAGCATTGCGCTTATGTTTGGAAGTATTCTTTACCCTTTACAAGAGGGTAAAATATATATTCTACCGTTGGTTTTCATTTTCTGGGCGATCGCCGTGACGAAGATTTTTTCGCACGGCATTCGCCTCATGGAAAATAAAGACCTGGTGTGTTAGTTCATACTTAAAGCGTGGCCAGCATTTCAGGATCGAGAACCGCTTTGACGGTCTCGACCGATTGGTCGGAAGAATAAGTGATACTGAGCGCCGGGACGGACGTTCCGTTGAAGGTTACGATCGCGGTACCTACGCCGGTAACGGTAATGGTAATGGTTCCGGACATGGGATAGGGTTCCTGGATATCGCAGAGAACCTTATCGGCGACCAGATCGGCGATTTTAACGATGCCCAGTTTCGCGTTTGCCGATCCGTTTAATTCAACTTGGCCTGCGGTTGCGGAATAAGTTAGGGAATAAATCTCTGAAAGTGTGACCAAGCCTAGGCTATCGTTATATTTGACTATCGAGGACATCCAGAACTTGTTGATAGCCGTAGAGTCGTCGTAATATTGATAATGAGTATCCTGGGAATCCGAAAACCAATATGAAATGAAGGCGCTGGCGTTGCCGCTTGAGGCTGGATAGGTGGCGCTCCAGTATTTATTAACGGAATCCCAGTCCCAGGAATTAACGGCGGCACTGATATTCATCTTGATGTTCCCGTCGGCCTTCTTTCTGTAAAAGAAGGGTTTGTATTTGGTGAAACTATAGAGAAATTGTTTGATTTGCTTCGTAAATGCGGCCGCTTTTATCGAGGGCGGAGTAGAGGCTTTGGCCACGAAAATCTCGGTGGCGCAATCGTATATTTTTGAGGAAGCGGTGGAAAGGCCCGTAAGGGCGCTCTGGACATTTTGAATTAGGCTCGAATCTATTTTTGAGAAATAATCGGGTTTTGAGACCAGGTTGGATATGACCGTTGCAAGAAGATCCGCGGGGAGTTTCGAATTTTTCGGCGCCAGTTCGACGACGTTCTCGCGGTCGGCAATAACGGTTCCCGCGCCTTGGAAATCCGTGACTCCATCCTTGGTTCCTCCGGTGATGCAGACGCTTCCGATGACCGGGCACGCCGGGATTCCCGTAAAAGTCGCCATCGCCGTTCCGTTGGTTACCGGAACGGTCTTTGAAATAATCGATTGCGGATTCGCGGAATTGCCTATGTTGATGACTTTCAAAGAAAAGGTAACCGTAGGGGAAGCCGCCGCGGCGAGCAATATGGAACCTTTCGCGGAAGATTCCGGTACAACTATGTTGAATAATACGGTTCCCGTTTTGCTTGTGTCGGATGACGACGTCTGCGTACCAGCCGCGATCGGATTTTCGCTTCCGCTGTTGCATCCGAATTGGGAAACGACAAAAAGACCCAAAACAACGACCAAAATCGCTCTTTTCACAAAAAAACCTCCCTAATTTAAACTACGACGGAATATTCTTTTTCACCTTTTCGCAACATTGAAAAACGTTTCTGCCTGATCTCACATGTGCTCTAAGATCAACTCCAACAGAGATCAACTTATTTCATCCCAATAATGTGCTCAATGAAATTGATTGAAACTTCCATGGCAATTATACCAATGCCGACATCATGTTTCAACGGAATTTTAGGTTGGAATTTTTGATCGGACTACACAGTGTAAAAGCATTCAATTCTTGAAAAATCGATTACGAAATTCGGTTTTGGAATGAAATGGCGACGATCGTTATGTCGTCCTCGACTTCACAATTCCCCCTGAAATCATCGAGCATCTTTAATATCCCGCGGGCAGGGTGGGGGACCGTGATTTCCAGAAGCGCTTTCCGGAGATTTCCCTCTTCGAATCTGTTCCCTGCTTCGTTTTTGCAATCAATTACACCGTCGGAGTACATCAACAGAATGTCTCCGGGATTCGCCGTGAAAACTTCTTCGCGAAATTCGCATTCGATTATGCCAAGCGGAAAGCTGGGCATTTCCACAAGTTGAATCTTCGGCTGATCGGGACCTGCTCGGCGAAACAACGGCGGATTTTGTCCCGCGTTGGCATATCGTATTGTGCCGTTCGCGGGATCGATAACGGCATAGGCCGCTGTAATAAAATTGGTTTCGGAAATCATATGCAACAAAACCCGATTAACTTCCCGTAGAAGAACGCCCGGACTCAGCGTTTTAACCGGAAGAGAATTCAAGGCGGTTTTCAATACCATCGTAAGCAAAGCGGCCGGCACGTTTTTTCCGCTGACATCCGCCACCAATACTCCGAGACGACCATCCGGCATCGGGAAGAAGTCGTAATGATCTCCGCCGACTTCATTTGCCATTCGAATAAGCGCATCGATTTGCAGGCCCTTGATTGTCGGAGGAGCAGGCGGAAGCGTACTGGTTTGTATTTCCTGCGCAATTTGAAGCTGTTTGGACATCTCGCGTTCTTTTTTCGAAATATCGAGCAGTTCCGCGGTTTCTACGATTGAGATCAATTGATGAGATATGATCGTTAAGAACATCCAATCGGTTTCGTGCAAACTCGTTTTTTCATCGTCAAAATAAATAAACAACAACCCGTCGTCATCCCGTTTGCCTTTCCAACCTTCGGAATGGCGGAGCCGAAGCCCGGCGAAGACGCCTTCCAGACCTCTTTCGTAATCGGGAAAAGCTTTATCCGTCGGCCATTTCACGAGTGAAAAATCCTTAAATGATTCGGTGTAACCGGGTTTGATTTTTGCCGGATCCAATAATGTCTGTTTCATCGTCCATCCTGAAACGGAATTGTCGATCGGAATCGGCGAGTTATCTGTTACCGATTCCTTATATTTGGTAAATCGTCCGGTGTTCATGAATTTCAATGAAACAAAAGGCGGACACGCTTCTTTCAAATACCCGTTGTTGCGCGTCATTACTTTCACCATGGCAAGCGCCGGCAATTGATTTCCGAGCAGCACCAAGAGTTGATGCATGCCGGCTTTCAAACCTTCGCCTGACGGCGATTCCGATTTCGCGGAACCGTTATGCAGGGAGGAAATGGCTTTCCACATCTGTGCCAGCGAGGAGATATAACCGCCGTGCAATCGAATTCCGTCATTTACTCTTTTCGCCATCGCGAGAAAGGAGTTCTCCAACTCATCGACTTCAACAAGACCGGAAGGCGGTATCGGTTCGACGGAAATGCCCGGAAGCAAGTGGGAAAATCTGTTTCGCAATCTATCCAAGGGAACGGTAATCATCCGGATGAGGAACAATAACCCGCCGATGGCGATGAAGAATGATATACCCAGAATTATCATGCGCAGCAGATGAGTTTCATGTATTTGCTTCAGCAGTTGCTCGGTATCGGAATCTATTCCTTGCCATAAGGCTTCCGCTTCAATTCCGCAAAGCGTAATTCCGCTCTCACGCAGCATTTTCAATTCATTATGAACCGTATTTATGGATTCTTCGAGATTGACACGCTCCATCGAGCGGTTTTCCGACAGCTTTCGAAGCTTTCCGAACCCGCTTTGCATGGCTGAAATGTTCGCCTCGAACGTTTTATCGGCGTCGGCTTGAGCGGATTGAGTGGCCATATCGCCCAGGGATGGCGTAGATACCCGAAATACGCCCGGATGGCGTGCTTTTTCGGGTATATCGCCCAGGGATGGCGTAGATACCCGAAATACGCCCGGATGGCGTGCTTTTTCGGGTATATCGCCCAGGGATGGCGTAGATACCCGAAATACGCCCGGATGGCGTGCTTTTTCGGGTATATCATGGAGCTTTTGCGATATGCCGTGGAAGGCATCCAAGCGTAGTTCTATCTTCTCCGCCATCTCGGAAAGCACGCTTTGATTCAATTCAGAGGCGTGTTCCGGCAATATTCGCGATCGATAGTTCTCGAAGGATTTCCCAAGCGTTTCCAAGCCTTTAAGCAGATCTTCTTGTTTAATCAGTGATTGATTTGATATTATGGTTTTCGATCCTTCGGGAAAGCAATTTCCTGATTTCAGATGCATTTGCGTTCGGTCGAGAATTTGCCGAAGATTTACAACTTCGGAAGCGAGTCCCTTTTCGAAATTAAGTTGAGCTAATTGAGCGGGTTTTGCCCCTTGGTGCCATTGATACAACAGATCTTGAAAGAAAATCAGATCGACGGTATAACTGCCGAGAATTTGCTTGATTTGTAACCAGTTGCGTTGTCGGGGTTGGTCGAATGTCGCGATATCGAGAGAGTTGGAAATCAAATCGAGTTCCTTCAGTTTCGGGGCATTTTGCGCAAGAACGGACGACTTTCCCTGCAAATAATCTTCGGTGACAAGAACGCTTATTTCGATCCATGAATTGATCAGGCGCTCGTACAAACGCGCTTGAGACATTTCAATTTTTTGGTCGTTCTGAATGAAAGTGATGACGGAATAGTAGGCGTAACCCGTAAGCATTAAAAAAAGCAATATGAAAATGCTGACGGCCCACATGACCCGTAAAATCAAAGTTTTAAGAGTTATGGGAGCTTTATTCAAGAAATCCGTTCTCCATCAAAATCAATCTGTCGGCCGCTACTGAAATTGTACGGCGGATCGAAAAAACCGTTGAAACCGCAGTGAATATTACGTTTATAATCTACACGATTAACTACATTCATGCAAATGGCCGCCGAAAAGAAGTCGGAGGAATTCTTGAAATAAAGCGAACCTGTGATTATAATATCTCTTTTGACTTGTGTTGCCGCAATAAGGTTCCCGTACTTTCGACCCGGATAAGAGTCGCGTTGTTATGTAATCAGACCGTGTAATATGCCGGTTTTGCATAAAGCAATCCGACAGTGCGGTTTCATGGAGGAGTTATGGTTAAACTTGGTTTAATTCCCTTTTCGTCGAATTTGTGTGACAGGCAGGCTTTGAACGCCGAACATGAGGCTTTGCTTGCAGAATTACATACCCGGTTCGAGATTTCCTTCATTGAACCTGAAGAGATCGACCGCGTGGACGTCGCTCTCATTTTCATCGCCAACGGCGGTGTCGAAGCCAAATTCCGCGAGATGTACCCGAGGTTCTCCCATGCTCTTCCATTGCTTGCCGACGGCCTTCATAATTCGCTTGCCGCAGCCATGGAAATATTGACGTGGCTGAAGAATCACAAAGCTTCATCGGAAATATTGCATGGAGACATTCAGGATATCATATCGAGAATCAATCGGTTGTATCGAATCAATATCGCTCGAAAAAAACTCAAGGAAACCGTGGTCGGAGTTTTGGGCGGTCCTTCCGGCTGGTTGATTGCCGGACGCATCGAACCGCTTCACATTCACCGAGATTGGGGAATCGCCTTCAGAAAAATCGAATTTCAGGAATTCCAGGAATATCGCGATAGAGTTCGCGATAGTGAAGTCAAGGATTTGACCGCGGAAATAACGGAAAAGGCCGAATCAATCGAAGGTCCGATCGAAAGCGACATAATGAAATCCATTCGACTTTACATCGCGATGAAAAATATGGTGGAAGAGCTGCATTTGCAGGCTGTTACGGTTAGATGTTTCGATTTCATCCCGGAAGGGATTACGGGTTGCCTGGCTCTTTCTCTCTTGAACAACATCGGAATAATCGCCGGTTGCGAAGGTGATTGTCAGACCGTGTGCACCATGCTGTTGGCGAATCTGTTGACCGATGAAATCCCTTTCATGGCAAATCCATCGCTGATCGACAAAAGAAAGAATGAAATCGTTTTGGCGCATTGTACTGTAGCCACTCATTTGGCAAAAAGATTTTGCCTGCGAAGTCATTTTGAATCGGGAATCGGCGTAGCGATTCAAGGGAAATTCAAACCCGGCCCGGTGACTCTTCTCAAGTGGGGAGGCAGTCACCTGCATCGATCGTTTATTTCCGCCGGCAAGCTTGTCAAAAATCTGGAAGATCCGCGTTTATGCAGAACCCAGATTGAAATAGCTTTGAACGAGTCCGTCGAGTATTTTTTGCGTGATCCCATCGGCAATCATCATGTTGTCGTTTCCGGAGATCACGTGGAGATTCTCAAGGAATTTCTAGCGTCGACCCCGAATCGTGAAGACCGGCCCGTGATATGATGGAACGATGCTTGATCGCGAATCAGTAATTCAATTTTTCTTTCACCACGCGCAACGGAATTTTACGGGAGCTTGAAAGTCGTTTAAGTTCTTCGAATTCGGGTACCACCCTCACAGAGCCGTCGATTTCGTGGATGCGCTTAGCTCTTATATTGCCGTAATTAGTGGCAATGTCGCATGATTCGCGCAGTAAAACGGTCCTAAGCGAATCGCGCCTTCTGATTCCCAATGTCGGAAGTTCCCTGAAAATCAAATCTTCCAAATCGTCGGCGTTGTCGGGCTTTGTCATTACCGAAAGCAATAAGCCCTGTCGTCCCTTTTTCATTTGAATCGGGGAAACGGCTGCATCGAGTGCGCCCGCCGCCATGATCAGATCGATGACGTGAGCCATGAGTTCGCCCGAAACATTGTCCAGATTGGTTTCGAGAATCACGATCGTTTCCGTTGCTTTTCCCGACTTTTTAGCGGAGCTTAGGCGGGCCCGCAAAACATTCGGAATTGAAAAATCCTTGGTTCCGGCGCCGTACCCGACTTTATCATATATATGATCTGCGCCCGAATAGTTGACGGCTCCGAGACCTCGTAAAATAGCTGCTCCGGTCGGTGTCGTCAGCTCTCCGATGACGTCCTCGGTTGAAAAAACCTTAAAACCCCGCAGTAAGTTTGCCGTTGCGGGGGCCGGGATCGGCAATTTGCCGTGACGACAAGAGACGAATCCGGAACCGAGATTAACGGGGGAGACATAAACGGTGTCGATTCCCAGATCGTCCAGGCAAATCGCAGTTCCGACGATATCGGCAATGCTGTCCCTTGCTCCGACTTCATGAAAATGCACTTTTTCCGGAACGGTGCCGTGAACTTCAGCTTCCGCTTCGGCCAGTGCTTGGAAAATACGCTTGGCGGTGTCGGTTACTCGAACCGGCAATTTGGCCGCCGCAAGCAATCGAAATATTTCTTTTAATCCTCTGACCGGCATACCGGAATCATCATGATGTGGGTGTTTAAGGCTCTTTGCATGACCGCTTTTTCCGGGGAGTTTTGCGGATTTATCGTGGAAATGATCTTCATGCGGATGGGTGTCGTGATCGTCGATTTCACAATTGGCGGTTTCACCCTGATCATCATCGGAAGTGTTGAAATAAGACGCTTTGATGCCGTATTTCATAACCGTTTTAAAAACCAAACGAATCGGACCTTCCTCGAAGGGAACGGCGGAAAGCTCGCGCTTCAGGCGTTTTTTATCGGCGCCGAGATCGAGCAGCGATCCGACCGCCATATTTCCGGAAATTCCTGAACAGCAATCCCAAAAAAGGGTTGTCATCATTTCCTCCGGTTTAAAATTCTAAATGCCGCGACGCCCGCTCCGAAACCGTTATCGATATTGACGACCGTAATTCCCGGGGAACAGGAGTTCAGCATTCCCAATATGGCGGAAAGCCCGCCGAAACTGGTTCCGTAACCGACGGATGTCGGTACGGCGATCACCGGAACTCCCACCAAGCCTCCGACTACGCTGGGAAGCGCTCCTTCCATGCCGGCGACGACTATTACCACGTCGGCAACGCGGATTTTATCCAATCTTTCGATCAAGCGATGAATGCCGGCGACTCCGACGTCAAAAAAACGATCGACGGTTAGGCCCGCGAATTCGACCGTCAATGCTGCTTCTTCGGCTATGGGAATATCCGATGTGCCCGCGGCGAGAACGGCGACTTTCCCTTCGATGCTTTTCGGTTTTATAGTGCAAACAGCGACCTGGGCTCTTTCGTCTATATCAATTCGCGCGAACGCGGTTTTCAAGGCATTGCGGGTTTCGGCGGAGCATCTTGTCGCCATGGCTCTGCCGTTGGCGTCCAGCAACGATCGAAAAAGCTTGACCGTGACTTCGGAAGGTTTCCCGGCGGCGTAGATCACTTCCGGAAACCCGAGCCTGTCTTCGCGATCGATGTCCAGGACCGAATCAGTCATGTTTGGTTCCTTTCTTCGATGCAAAGCCGTATCCCTCAATGTCGACGGCAATATGCCTGAACCCAAGGCGGTGTAGTTCGGGAGCGATTTCACGCAATCGCGGTATCGAGCATTCCACGATTTCCGGCGGGAATTCAAGGCGCGCCGCATCGCCGTGACAGCGTAGCCGAAACAAGTCGAAGCCCAAGCCGCGAACGATCTCTTCGCCCTTTTCTATTCTACATAAGAGCTTTGGCGACAACCATGTTCCTGTAGGAATTCTTGTTGCCAGACATGCTTGCGGCGGACGATCGAAAATGTCGTCGGCGTTCCATTCCTTTAATATTTCCCTGATGCAGGCTTTGCCGATTTTTGCGTTCAGCAGAGGGCTTATCACACCCAGTTCCGTGAGCGCCTTCATGCCCGGTCGGTGCTCGGTTAAATCGTCGCTGTTCGTTCCGTCCAGCAAAACCCAATCAGTCGGGAGTTCATCTTGAAGTCGGGAAAAAATCATTTTTTTACAGTGATAGCAACGATCGACCGGGTTCCCCGCGATCTCAGGCGACGCCAGAAGCTGCAGATGCACCAATTCCAGAGGTATTCCGAAGTGCTTGGCGGCCTTTTTGGCGTGTTTCAATTCATGATTTGATATGAATTCGGAAACTGCCGTCACGGCGCGGTATCTTTCCGGCATCCATTTTTCGGCGGCTAAAGCAAGAAAACCGCTGTCCATGCCCCCGGAAAAGGCTATGAATGCACCTTTTAGAGATGAAAGAGCATTCTCGAGCTGTTTTAATTTCAAATGATTTGCTTCGTTCATTTCAAGAGTCGATATTCTACCATTTTTTCGGTGAAGTTGCTCAAACCGTTTTTTCGAAAAATAGCCCCTCACCATTTTGAATCATACCCAGCCATTTTTGAAACTCATCTTTGGTAATGTTTTTTCGCTTGATTTGCGCGATTTTACCGTCTTTCCCCAGAATGACCAGATCGATGTAAACCTCGTCTTCAATCTCATAAACGCAGAAACGATAGGGACTTCCTTTTTCCGTCAGAAATCGGTGCGCAACTTTCATGGCTTCCGCCAATTCCGGAAAGCGATTTTTAGTTGTGGGGGCGATTGAAGGTCTGCTCGGATATTTCGGCGGTCTCCGGTCGACGGTTTCTCGATCAGGTTTAATTTGAGCGGACGATGAAATCGCACCGACAGCGTGGCTTTTATCTTTCTTTTCATCTGCCATCAAAAATCTCCTCTCGGTCGGATTATCGGATCAGTACAAACGTTTGGCGGTCGCTTCAAGAGAGGTTCAAATGTCGAGTTTCACCTTTCTCTTTTTGTCGCTGCTGATTCGTCGATTAATTGAGTTCCATCACCAAAAAAACTTAGAGGACGAAAGGACTGATAAAGTGAATAATTAATTATAACCTTTTCATAAGAAATTCAAAATCTATTGAGGGATATTATCGTTAATATGTATGATATAATATTAACGAGATTCTAACGGTTTTGAGGCAGATATGGAAGGAAAACGAATTGCTTGGCGACTTTTTGGAGTGCTGATTTTATGCGTATTTTGTCTTTCGGCATTGCAAACGAAACTGATCGCTGAAGATGAAGAAACCCTCATCGGTTTACCAAAAACCATCCATGAATTGCCCGCGAAGGTTACGGTTCCCGTAAAACAACCCGCGGGCAAGAAAAACAAGCAAACGGATGA
>Ga0209749_1001417_pt1 | contig 21435 bp, 13 predicted proteins | sample EPASupsiteSAE347_FD_187267 | JGI IMG/M metagenome (GOLD analysis project Ga0209749, IMG submission 187267) | Bioremediated contaminated groundwater from EPA Superfund site, New Mexico - Sample SAE3-47 (SPAdes) (version 2) | ecosystem: Environmental > Aquatic > Deep subsurface > Groundwater >... | reverse complement strand
CCATGGATGTGCGTGGCTTGGATCGCCCGGTATAAATTCTTCTTTGCCTCGGGAAGACGGTCAAAATCCAACTCGGAGGTGGGGGCCAGGGCTTCGATGATGTGTTCGAGGGAATAATGGTAGGTCCGGCTTAAAAGGTCGAAAAGCAGGACGGATACCTCCGTATCGGTGAGGAATTGCGGCCGGATGTGCCGCTGCAGCAGGTGCTCGGTCACGGAATGATAATTGGCGAAGTCCCCGTTGTGGACCAGGGCGATGTTGATGCCGGTAAAAGGGTGGGCGCCGGCGGGGTGCCAGACGCGTCCCTTGGTCGGGAAGCGCTGGTGGGCGATCCAGACATGGGCGCACAGGTCCCTGATTTTATAATAGTCAACGATGGCTTCGGCAAACCCGACCACCTTGAGGATCATGATGTTTCTGCCGTGCGAGAGGACAAAGGCCTTTTTGTCGCCGACGGCGGAGTAATGCATCTGGTTGAGCTTGAAGCTGTTCTGATTGACGAATTCGTCTTCGGCTTCACGGCGTTCTATCTTCTCAAGCTTATGCTCCGCAATAAAATGATCGAGGGCGTCTTTCTTCACCCGCACGAAATAGCGGCACACATCGGGTGGTTTCACTTCCAGTCCCGGGATCGTTTCCCAGTCGTCAACCGTAGCGAGCATGCACGAGGCGGCGACATCAAAATGAGGAAGAATAAAGCCGTTCTCGACGTCGTCTTTGGCATCGGGTTCAAGGAAGGCGATGTGCAGCATGTAATGATCTTCCAGAAGCTCGCGGCTGACGCCCAGTTGCTCCGGTACGAATCCGACCGCCGCAATGCCGCCGCCTTTCCCGTTCCCACGGTTGTGCATCTGCTTGGAGGGTTCATAGATATGTTTGCCGGGAACGGGTTCGGTGCAGCAGAAACCGACCACACCGCAGCCTCCCTCTTCCTCGCTCTTCCTTACCGTCGCCGGCAGATCGAATCCGTCGATCAGTTTCTTTTTAGAATCTATCAATCGTTGTATCAGGTCGTTATTCACGCTTTATGCTCCACAACCTCATTCGTATAATCAAGATGCATCAGGAGATCGGAACGTCCCCTGAGCTCGGATACGCTTCTCAAACCCAAACGGCGGAGAATCCTGACGATTTCGTTTCTCCAGGCGTTATAGGTGTTAATCAACCGCTGGGCTCCCCATTCGAGATCTATTTTGGGCGCCAGCACCTTATCCGTCGTGGCGATACAGCGGGGACACCCACGACCCGTCGAACAGCGATTGCATCTAACGCATCCCAGGGCCACCATTTCCACCGTGCCGATGATAACGCCGTCGGCGCCGAGGGCGATGGCCTTGGCGACGTCGTAAGGGTTGCGGATCCCGCCGCTGGCCATCAGCGTCACCTGCTCCCGCGCGCCTTCCGCCACAAGGAAATTATGCACCTTGGGAATGGCGTATTCGATGGGCATGGCGATATTTTTCTTGGCAATGTCCGGGGCGGCGCCCGTACCGCCGTAACCGCCGTCCAGGTGAATGATATGCGTTCCCGCGGAGTAGCTTCCCACGGCCACCATGTCCACGTCGTTGGGTGTCGATACCTTGGTCGAGATCAGCGCCCGCCTGTTGATATGCTTGACCCAGTCGATATGCTTCTGATGGTCTTCGATGGAATAGACGCTGTGGAACGGAAAGGGGGAGAACAAGGATATCCCGATGACGGTCTCGCGCATCTTGGCGACGGCCTGGGTATTTTTATCTCCCAGCAGGTGTCCCCCCAAGCCCGGTTTGGCGCCCTGGGCGTATTTGAATTCCACGATCGGAACGCGCTGAATGGTTTCTTCCCGGACGCCGAAAAGGCCCGTGGCGACCTGGGTGATCATATGGTCGTCGTAAGGACGCATCCGTTCCATGAAACCGCCTTCGCCCGTACACGAGAAGGTATTCCACGCCACGGCCGCCCGCGCCTTGGAAAGCTGGGTCGTATTGCTGACGGAGCCGAAGGACATGCCGCCGCCATACCAGGGGACATCGATCCTGATCCGGGCGCGTCCGTCGTGGCGGCGATTCAGTTCAATACCCGTATCGATTTCTTCCTCTTTAAGTTCAATGGGCGGTCGGTCCGGAAATTTAAACCGGAGGCGGTCGAAGCCGCCCCCGGAGTTTCCCGTCTCGAAATCATACCCGTAATCTTCGGAGGGGCATTCACCGTTTTCCGCCATCTTCCAGGTGGCGAGGATCATCTCGGCGGGCCAGCGGTAATCGCCAAGGGCTTTCATCATCGGATTTTCCTGGATGCGCAACGCGCCCTGAGGGCATGCCGTAATGCAGTAGCATCCTTTTTTCTCGCACACCGGGCCGAAACAGAGATGACTCTGCGGCTGGGCAAAATACTTATACCCGGGACTTTTTACATGTACGCCCTGAGGGCATATTTCAATGCATTTGCCGCATTTGAGACACAGTTCTTCATTTCTCAGGATGACATATTTGGAGATCTCATTCCGGTATCGGGGCGGAGCGGGACGGATCGTACGCGCCTGTTTGAATTGAGGCGTACGGGTCTTCCGTGTTTTTTCCGGGATGATATCCTCAAGCTTGCAATCTATTTCCAAAAAGTCTGCCAAAAGCTTCCTCCTCGAGTTGCTCAAAAAACATGGCCCGACCTACGTCTCCTCTCAGACGCCGGGCGTCACGCATACCCATGGCGCCCATCAGTTCGATCAACTGGTCATGCCAGGCGCTGATTAAATTGGTCATTCTTCCGATGCCGTAACTTGGACTTACTTCCTTAATTTTAGCAGGACAGGCATGGCTGTCGCCGCATTGACGGCACAGGTGACATTCAAGTCCCACCAGCAGGGGCAGGTCAATAGATACGAGATCGGCGCCGCACAGAACGCCTTTTGCCATATGTTCCGGAAGGGCGATGCCGCCTCCGGCGATGATGGTCACGTCATCTCTCCGGCCGTTTTCGATCAGGGACCTGTGGACCTTGCGAATCATATCCTTAATGAACAGGGGGTGTTCCGATCCGATCTCCCGGCCGTTGCTGTCCGCGGCGATATGAATAACCTCGACGTCCTCATCGGCAAGATCGATGGCCCGTTGCATACCGCCGGCGGTCAATTCGACGCGCACGGCAACGACAATGCCGGGATGGATCCGTTTGAGTTCCCGGATCCGGTTTTTAACGTTTCCGTCAGCTTCTATTTCGGCCAATTTCGTCTTTTTCAAAATTTCCTCGGGAAGCAGCGCGGCGCCGGCGGCGAAATAAAAGGCGATATGGGGCAGGCATTTGTCGGCATCGACCCCTGCGAGGGGCCATTTATCGGCGTCCACCAGGGCAATGAGACCGGTCCTGACCGCCGTTTCCACGATGATCGCATCGAGCTTCGGAAGGGCATACTTAGCGGGCATTCTATCAATAACGAGGGGCATGGGAAGGGACAGGATAGGGGACAGGGGCGAAACCACTTCATCGCCGTTCAAGACGAGAAAAGATGGTTTTTGCCCGATATCGACGGCGGAGCTGATATACTCGCGCCCGTGAATTCCGTCCCGGGTCGGCCGTACGATTTCCGACATGTCGGTCCACATCGAATCAAAACCGTAACCGGAAAATTTCCCGCCATAACCGGCTCCGGACACGGGAATTTTAGCCGTCTCCGCCTGAGCCCACGTTGTTAGAATAATCTCGGGCGTCCAGTAGCTGTTCCCGAGCTTTTCATATTCAGGATTGATGGCGAGGCATAAAAGGTTTTTGGTGCAATCCTGAACGCAGGAAAAGCAGCCCATGCAATCGAAGAAAAGGGAATCCACGCTCTCGAGATCCCGGATATATTTCATTTCATCGCGGTGCCGGTCATACACGCAGGCCTTCTTGACGCAGTTGTGGCACCTTGCGCAATCTTCCCGCCAATCGACGATGCCGTATTTGCCGATACGCGGGCGTCGGGGAGGGACGGGTTTTGTTTCTATGTGATATTTTTCTGGCATTGAATCAGTTCTCCGTCGTCGTATCAGCGCTTGCCGGACAATCCGGAGGCTGATAAAATATCCGGCAACGTTTCTTCTTTCCCGCCGGAGATAATATGTATCCCCCGTAATCCATTCATATTTTTAAGTTTGTTGATTATTTCCACGCAGATAGCCAGGCCCTCTTTTTTCTGGGCTTGCTTGTCTCCGGCAGCTTTCAACCTTTCAATGGTACCGGCAGGTATTTGGAACTCGGTGTATTTATTCAGGAGCAATTCCGCTTCTTCCACACCGTCCAAAGGAAAGACACCGGCGATAATCGCTGTCTTGTCGGCAAGGCCGGCCTGCTTTACCGCATCAAACCAAAGTTGGAACTCATCAACGTCGAAGACGGCGTGCGTCTGGATAAATTCCGCCCCGGCTGCGACCTTTTGTGCAAGCCGGATGATGCTCAGGTCAACGGGCTTCAGATAGGGATTGGCTACGGCGCCCGTTATGATGGGGAAGGCGCCGGTTATCTTTTCACCGTTCAGCAGTTCACCCTGCTCGCGCATTTTTTTTAAGACGTTGAGCAACTGCGTAGAATCGAGGTCATAAACATTCGCGGACTCGGGATTGTCCGTTAAAGTCTGATGATACCCCGAAAGGCAAAGGACGTTCCTGATCCCCAAGGCCGCCGCACCCAACAAGTCGGATTGGATGGCAATGCGGTTCCTGTCACGGGTAACAACCTGGTAAACAGGTTCGATCCCCGCTTGAGCGAGGATAACCGCTGCCGCCAGGCTGGACATGACAACCCCGAAAGGATTATCCGCTACATTGACCGCTGACGGCACTTCTTTCAGGGCTTGCAGGGCCGCCTTAATCGCCGCTCCCTCTGTTTCCGCCTTGGGCAGGTACTCGGCCGTAACGACGAAATCTCCGCTTTTCAATTGATCATGAAACCTTTTTTCATTTTTCACTATGCTCACCAAACTATTATGTTTTTTCCATTCCCGGGCAAGATGTATCAGATGTACCCACTGAAGTCCGTTATCTATGTTGCCGGCGGCGTCTTACGACATACCGCGAATTTTTTCACGAAATATTTTCAATTTTGTAACAATTCCTTCTATTCCATTTCCATTCATAGACAGGACGGCTACACGGTTGTCGCCCATTCCGGCCTCTTCAAGGAGGGCATTGGCCTGTTCCCCTCTTTTAGGAGCCCGCAGATTGCCTTCAAGATAATGGCATTCATTTATGGCACAGGTAACTAAAGCAAGACCGTCTGCTCCCGTCTCGAACGCCTTGAGGAAATAAAGGAGATCTGCCTTGCCGGAACATGGCAGGCTGATCATTTTATGTTCATCCCCCTCTTCTTCGCCAAACAGGCGGGTAAGTTCATCGCCGTCGAAACAATTTGAACAGTAAAAGATGTGTAGTTTCAATTTTTTATCCTGGACAGTGTCCATATTCTCCTTCCTCTCCGCCCTCATTTCGGGAAAGGCGTCATCTTTGCCCCGGATAAACGCCTGTCATTGGCAAGGGATCGATGAATCCTTTGTACCCGCAAATCACAGAAACGCGCCCGCAGCAGCCGCAGTCAACGCAAGATTAGTGCCATAATCCGTGTGGGATTTCCGGGGCCTTCGGGGAAAGATCTTGTGCTTTTTGTGGCTGTTTGGCATGAAATGCGCATGTTAGATTGTCGAGGAAAGGGGCATTTGCCGATAACAATAAATTATGGCAGTAAACACAGCAATTTCATCTAAAGATGCTGCCTGTGACGGGGCAGCCGGTTGCTTTTTATTCCATCCCATTATCCGGCATGGCCGTAATTGTAGGTTAATATAGATAATAACAGATAATGTAATCAAATATTCATTATAGTGGAAAAAGGGACAAAAATGTATTTTTGTCGATTTTTTTCAACAATAATGTGCTTTGCCAAATTTCCGGCGTCAAGCTCACCCGACAATAGACATTTATCAATATCATAACAAATAGTTACGCTGATTGCGGCTGTGGGCTGAAAAATGACTTAGATAAGGAAAGGGGGAGGTGATGCCGGAGCAAAGATACAATTATGTGCAAAAATAAACCGAAGGAGAAGGCTCTGCGAAAAGCCTCTCCCTCGGTTGTAGTAAATCGCCGGATATGGACTTATCGTTCTATTCAGTCAGGATTTTCTTTGCTTCCTTCAAGTAGGCTTCCATAACGTAAGGGATGCCGGAGATTTCCGCAGCTTCTTTGGTCAGGGACATGACGTCCCTGCGGGTAACCGTGGAGAGGTTGAAGTTTCGGCTGCCGGCCATGAGCTGCTGAAGCCCGATCTTGAACTTCTGACCGTAGGTGTAAAAACCGAGAGCGCCCAGAGGAATTTTCGCTGTTTCCTTACCGAACTTTTTCTTCAACTCCTCGTAACAAACGAATATTTCCTCAATGGTAGTACCGAAGGCGGAGACGGTCTTGGGCAGATTCTTGTTGGCGATCCACTCGCCGATATTCTTGCCGACCATGGCGGGAATCATGAGGGCTCGTCCCATGCAGACGGCCTTGACGTGAGGAGCGCCCATCGCCAGGGCCTTGAAGACTCCGTCTTCCGAGGAAAAGCCGCCGGCGACGGCGATATCGGGAATCCTCATCTTCTTCTTTTTCATCTCTTCACAGAACTGGTAGGTCAAGCTGTGGAGATAGAAGCTGGGGATGCCCCATTCGCACATCATGGGCCAGGGGCTCATACCGGTGCCGCCCGGTGCGCCGTCAATGGTCAAAAGATCGATCTCCGCCTCGGAACAGAACCGGAGCGCCATGGCCAGTTCGACGGCCGAATAGGCGCCGGTCTTCAGAGTAATGCGGGAGAAACCGATTTTGCGAAGGCGGGCGACTTCTTTCATGAAGCCGTCTTTCGTCACAAAGCCGAGGCGGGAATGGCGTTCGAACTCCTTGATGGCCCCGTCCTTAAAGGCGGCCTTGATCTCCGGCAGGGTAGGATCGGGCAGAACAATGTAGCCCCGCTTTTTTAATTCTATGGCCCTTTCCAGGTCCTTTACCTTGATTTCACCGCCGATGTTCTTGGCGCCCTGTCCCCATTTAAGCTCTATAGTATCTAATTTGTGCTTTTTACTCACATATTCGGCAACCCCCAGGCGGGTGTCTTCCACGTTCATCTGGACCAGGATCTCTCCATATCCTTCGTTATAGCGATTGTAAGTCTCGATACGACGGTCCATTTCGGGAGATTTTTTCACCTTGCCCTTGTTGTCCAATTCCAGGCCGGGATCGATACCGCATACATTTTCACCGCATACCAGCGTGACCCCCGAAATGGCTGCCCCCGCGGCGAAGTGTTCCCAGTTCCGGCGGGCAATCTCCGTGGAACCCAGGGCGCCGGTGAAGATGGGAATGCGCATTTTGACCTTTTTATTCCAGCCGTACGCAGTTTCCGTATTCACCGCTGGAAATACGGCGGTATCCGGACCAGCGGCGACCCCTTTGGGCAAACCTTCGGCGCCGACTGCGTATCCCTGAATGCTGAGGTGGGAATAATCGACGGGATAGTTCTTGTCCGCCCCGGCGGTAATCTCACCAAAGCCGGTGGGATAGAGGACTTCTCGGCCCCGGAAAGAGGACAGCCATATCTCGCAGCCTCCCCGACATCCATCCACACAGCGGCTGCAAATACCCGACATGGGGACAACACTCTTGGAACGGTTGAACGTTCCCGTTGACTCGTTTGCATTTGGTTGCCTAAGATTCATACAATTTTCCTCCCTTTTATAGAAATTTTCCGGTTAATCCGTTTTTCCCTCTTTAAATTGCCATATCTTTATACACTTCCGTGAACGGTCTGAGATCACCATATTCAAGCATTGTAGACATGGCATGATTATCGATCGGAATGCCGGCCTCGTGGACGGCGGCCGTCGGGTTGAGGCCGCCGATGAGGATCATCCCCACCTTGTGAATATCTACAGGTATTTGGCATACGGCTTCTCCGATTTCCCCGGTAGCTAAAACGCCATTCATCCCCGCCTTTCTGAGATTGCCGACGATTTCCCTTACCTTCTCCATGCATGGTGCAGGAATTTCCCTGAAATTCGCCAATATTTTCCCCTCCCCGTTGGCAATCACTTCTCGAACCGAAGTCATTTTGCCGCGAATAAAGGCCTCTGACGGGTCGAGGGAAGATCCGGAATAGTAAATCAGTTCCACAAAGCGGAGGGGACGTCCCTTTCTCATCTGCAGGATTCCTCCGAACTTGGAATCCATGGGTATCCCATTTTTCAGCATGACTCCGTTCGTAACAATACTGCATACGGTGGCAAGCCCTACCTTGCCTGCCGGGACCAAGGCATCCCCAATACGCCGGCCCTCATGAGCTATCGCGACAAGGTCGCTGACCTTCATGTTTGCCTCAAAAGCGGCAGCCATAATCTTAAAGGCCTCGGAAAGATGTTCCCGGGGCAGAAAGGAGATATTGATCGGGATGAGTCCTTGCCGGCGGACAGGATCGAAGGTGGTACGAAAGGAAAGAATTTCAATGCGGGAGATGACAAAGCCGATTTTATCGCGGACCATGGCATGCCGGATTTCCTCGAGGCCCATATCGGTGATGGTGCGGCCATCGAGTTTCCCAATGAGTTCCGTAAGGCCGCGTTCGTCCATAAAGCGAAGATGATACCGGACGGTTCTTTCACTCAGTGTGATTCCATAGTCCTGAAGACGGCGGGAAATTACCCGCGCCCCTACAGGTTCCACATAGTCGCGGAGAATTTTCAGGATAAGGAGGGTCTTACGTTCTATGTCCTGAGACATGGATAATACCTTTTTGTAGGCAAGCGGCAATCTATTGCCGACCCATCTATCATCTAGGAAAGTCCATGTCAAGCACAATATGCACAAATATGTGCATATTGTGCTCAAAAAAGTTACTTTGGCTTTTATCGTGTAATGGCTGCTATAGGCAAACTCGTAAAAATCATTTTGTCTCAAATGCTGAGGCAGGCCAAGTATGACCTGCCTCAAAGAGGTTTATTTTTTTATTGACACTGGCACGTCTATGCCCTATGTTGCCGAGGGTTTATCAGGAAAGGAGACGGATATTATGAATAAATCCGATTTGGAATCCGCAAATATAACCCCGGCCTGGGGCGCAGTCGAGCATTTGGTTGAGTATACGACGGACTCCTGGCAACGATCCATCCTTTATGCCGACGCCATGCGCAGAAGGGGCAACACCTATATTGAGCATCTCAAAAACGGCCAGCCCCCGGTGTTGGTTTTCAAATATGAAATGATTCTCGATGGGCGGGAATTCAAGAAGCCCGTCAATTATTCTCTGGTCCGGATCACCGACCGGAGAGCCAAGAAGCGCACCGAGGAAGAAAAGGAAGCCGATCGCCTTAATGAGCTTCGGGGAAAGGCGGCGCTGCTGCCCAAACGCCCGCTCGTCATTATCGATCCCCGGGCCGGTCACGGACCGGGAATCGGCGGTTCCAAAAGGAACTCGGAAATCGGAATGGCCCTCGAACGTGGATACCCGGTTTATTTTATCCTCTTCTACGCGGAACCGATGCCCGGCCAGACCCTGAGTGACGTGGAAGCGGCGGAAGCGCTGTTCATCGAAGAGATTGTCAAACTTCATCCCTATGCCGACGCCCCGGCGATCATGGGCAACTGCCAGGCGGGATGGGCCGCAGCCCTGCTGTGTGCAGACCGTCCCGACATCACCGGGCCCCTGATTCTCAACGGGGCGCCACTGTCCTACTGGGCGGGTATCGAAGGCACCAATCCCATGCGCTACCGGGGAGGTCTCAACGGCGGATCATGGATGGTATCCCTATTGAGCGACCTGGGAAACGGAAAATTCGACGGTGCCAATCTGGTTGCCAACTTTGAGGACCTGAACCCGGCCAATACCATCTGGACCAAGCAGTATAACGTCTATAAGAATATCGACGAGGAGGTCGAACGTTACCTCAGTTTCGAAAAATGGTGGGGCGGTTTCTTCCTCATGAATACGGAAGAAATAGAATTCATTGTGAATAATCTGTTTGTGGGCAACAAACTGGAAAAAGGGGAGCTTGAAATCCGCCCGGGAACGAAGATCAATCTCCGTAACATCGAAAGCCCCATCATTGTCTTTGCCTCCCGGGGCGACAATATCACGCCTCCCCAACAGGCTCTCAACTGGATCCCCAAAGTTCACCCGACCACGGAGGATATCAAAAAGGCCGGACAGGTTATCATTTACATCATCCATGAGGATATCGGTCATCTGGGCATCTTTGTCTCCGCAGGGGTGGCCCAAAAGGAGCATAAGGAAATCATCGCGAGTTTCGACATGATCGACTACCTCCCGCCGGGGCTCTACGAGATGATCATCGAGGGCGATCTCAAGACCGGCGATGTAGAAACCCGCTTCGAGGAACGAACTATCGACGACATCCTGGCCATGGATGACGGTACCGAGGACGAGGAAAACTTCTGCGCCGTTGACAGGATGTCCGAATTTCTTGATAATCAATATAAGCTGTATTGCCGCCCCTGGGTCCGGTTCTGGTCCACGGAACTGACCGGCGAAATCAGCCGTCTCCTCCACCCGTTGCGTTTAAAGCGTTATCTGATCTCGGACATCAATCCTTTCCTCCGTCCCCTCAAATACGCCTCCTCCTCCGTAAAGGCGAACCGCAAGCCCGTGAAGCCGGATAATCCCTTTGTTGAGCTTGAATACAGTTTTTCCGACTTTATGATCAAATGGCTGAACCATTACCGCGACGCCAGGGACGGTCGGATCGAGTGGAAATTCCGGGCCATGTATGACAATTCCCTGATGCAGTTCTTCTGTATGCCCGTTCCCGATGGGGATGGAAGCGCCGCAATTACGGAAGCAGGCGACGGCGGAAGCGAAGACAAGCGCTGGGCAGCCCTTGAGGAGGGCGGGGTTGCGGCGGGCCTGATCCGGATCATGATGGCTGTCGCCCGGAAGAATCACATCATTAAGCGACGTCTGTTTGAAGTCGCCCAGGAAATAGCCTCGACCCATAAAGTATTGAGCAAGATCAGGCCGGTCCAGTTTAAAAAGATTGTGCGCCTCCAGTCACAGATCCTTCAGGCCGATGAAGATGCCGCCCTCAAGGTCTTGGGTAAGCTCATCAAAACGAAGGAGGACCGGGCAGATGCCCTTTCCATCGCCAGACGGGTCGCCCTCGCTGACGGGAAGTATGATGATGGCGAAAAAACGGTGGTCGATAAAATCCAGAAAGGTCTTGGGTTAAAAGAATCGAAATAACTGCGAAATTTGGCTGAGGGGCGAGGAATCGAACCTCAATTTACAGGGCCAGAACCTGTCGTCCTACCGTTAGACGACCCCTCATTGCATAAATTACGGCCTTTGAATCTTGTCGTTTCGAGGAAAATTTACGGCATATTGATGTCAACGGCTGTCCGGAACTTTTTTGCATCAATATCGCCGGGATATATCATGGCGCCCTGTCCGCGTTCGCGGGTCCGGACGCGGATCACCTCTTCCACGGGATATACGAAGATAATGCCGTCTCCCGGTTCTCCCGTATAGGCTGCCTTCAGGATGGTTTCAATCGCCTCTTCCAGATTGTGGTCACTCAGGACAATGTTGACCTGCATCTTCGGCAGCATGTTTACCTGGTAGGTGCCGGCGCGGCCAACCAACTGGATGCCTCCCTGGCGTCCATGACCGCGGACCTCGAACATATTCAATCCCACAATGCCGATTTCGGCAAGGGCATCCTTGACATCGTTGACCTTATCTTCGCGAATGATGGCTTCGATCTTTTTCAGCATGGCAAATCTCCAAGGTAAAAAATTGGCTTTAAAGCGGATTTACGAATAGGATCTCTCTCCGTGGGAACTGATATCCAGGCCTACCTCCTCTTCAATAGCGGTGACCCGCAGTCCGACACTCCAGTTCAGCAGCTTGGCTAATACATAGGTAGAACCGAAACAAAAGACAATGGTGACGATCACGCCAAAAAGCTGGATGCCAACCTGGCCGGGATTGCCGAAAAACAGACCGTTGGCGCCATCGCTATTCACGGCAACTGTCGCAAACAGACCCGTAGCGACCATACCCCAGGTGCTGGCGATACCGTGACAGGCCCAGACATCCAGGGATTCATCCAGTTTCCTTCTGTCACGGAACCGCATGGTATAATACGACAGTGGCGCCGCGATAGCCCCAACCACCATCGACGCCAAGGGTGTGATGTAACCCGAAGCAGGCGTCACCGCCGCGAGGCCGACTACCATTCCCGTGGCGATTCCCAAGGTGCTGGGACGTCCATCCAGCCAGGAGAGCATCATCCAGACCAGACCGGCCGTAGCGGCGGAAGTGTTGGTGGTCAACAGGGCATTCACCGCCACGCCGTTGGCTGCCAGGGCGCTGCCGGCGTTAAAGCCGAACCAGCCTACCCACAGCAATCCGGCGCCCAGGACGGTTAACGGAATATTGCTTGGTTCCATAGGACTTTTGCCAAACCCCTTGCGTGGACCGATCACCAGGGCAAAGGCGAGGGCCGAAAAACCGGCGGCAATATGTACGACCGTACCTCCGGCAAAATCCAGGACCCCCATTTGTTTCAACCAGCCTCCCTGTCCCCAAACCCAGTGGCACAAGGGATCATAGACCAGCGTCGCCCAGAGGAGGCTGAATATCAGGAAGCTCTTGAATTTAACGCGTTCCACAAAGGCCCCCGTAATCAGCGCCGGGGTGATGACGGCGAACATCATCTGAAAAGCGGCAAAAAGTCCATGGGGAATAGTCTTGCTGTAGTCTCCGTTGGGCTGGGCTCCCACCCCCGTAAACCCGAGATAATTCAGCCCGCCGACGAGGCCGTTGATATCGGCGCCGAAAGACAGCGAGTAACCGTAGAGCACCCACTGGACCCCGATCAGGGCCATGAAGATATAACTCAGGGTCAAGGTGGATAGAACGTTCTTCCGGCGCACCATTCCCCCATAAAAAAGTGCCAGGGCCGGCGTCATCAATAATACCAATGAACAACAAACCAGTATCCAGGCCGTGTCTCCTGCATTGATCTGATTGACCATGCGATGTCTCCTCTCTTTATTTGAATCAATCGGCCGGATCAGATGCAATTATATTGCCATCATATATTTTATAAAATAGTCTTTAATATACGGCATGTTGCATGAGGCGGGTCATTGCCGGCATATACATATTTGTCCATTACAGGGATGATTATACATAATTGTTCTGGTGGGCGTGACCGCTTTACCCGGCCGATAAGGCATCTCCGCAGGCACGGTCCCGAATGATGAATTTCAGCAAATTCTTTTACTGCCTGACTTCCTGACAATGCCTTATTGTTTCAAGCAGTACCGTAACAGATCAGCCTCTGGTTGACCACATCCGACATCAGCAGTAATCCCTGTTCCCGGACGTCGTAAACCCGGACGATTTCTTCATAGCGACTATCTCGAGGTAGCAGCTCCACCATTATGTTGGGCATGCTCTCCAGCCATTCACGATTAAAAAGAACTTCCTCCCGGTCGGGATAAATGGCCATATAGAAGATGTCCATTTCCACAAGATCCTGAAAGAAATGGGTCCCGAAGGACAGGTCGGGAATAAGGCTGCCGCCCTGATAGGCGATCTCTGCGATGGCGGTGATATTGTTGATCTCCGAAAAGGTCACCGGGACGCCCATGGCCGGCACGGTTGTTCCCCAGCGGCCGGGACCGAAGAGAGCCGTCGGCATTTCCTCCCGGTTCTCGATCAGCTTGTTCAGGCGTCCCACCAGGCGGGCCACATCGTATTTCTCGGAAAGGGACAGCTTTGTGTATCCGAGGGGATCCACGTAGATGATCCGGGAAAGGGGCTGGGAGACGCTGCCCCCCATGAAGTTCCCTTCCTGGCGAAGGAAGATGCGATTATTCAGGATCTTTTCCGGAATGTCCACATGGATGTTCCGTCCCTTGGTCTGAAAAGGCCGGCACTGGAGGAGATTGACCTGCAAGCGCCCTTCCGAGTTTATATTTGCCGTAAATTCTATGTCTACCGGGTATTGGTAGACCTTTTCCAGGATCTTTAGCATGCGGGACATGATCTCTGTGAAGGGCGTCGTTGCCAGGAACTCATCAAAGGTGAGTACCCATATGTCTTGAGCAGCCCGTCCCGTTGACTGCAGACGTTCCGAGGCTTCCGCATCCCTTTCGCCCATAAGGTCTAACCGCACCTCCAACCCTTCATTTATTATCTGAAGCAGGGAAAGGGAATGGAAGCGGTTATCCTCAATATTCAGGACATCGACATCATGCTGGGAGAAGCGCCTTATATCCGCCATATCCCCATGGGGTTTTACCAGGGGGGCGTCGAGGGCTACGATACGGGAATAGTCGTTTTCCACCCGGTTGACGGCCCGCGTCCCCAAACCAAAAACAATGCGCAGCATGCCGGCCCGGGGGTCCATACCCTGCTTCCACACGAAGGTGTTGTAGGAAAGCCCCACCCCCGCAACCTCAGGGAAGAAGTAATGTTTACGGTAGGCCCCTGATACTCGCTGTACCAGGAGGGCCATCTGCTCGTCCTGCTGATCGAGGCCGCGCTGGAGACGATAGGTCAGGGCGTCCTCGTTCATGGTGCTGGCAAAGACGAGACGGACGGACTCTTCGAAGGCTTCGAAGCGCTGCTCCGGCGTTCCCTGATTGACACAGAAAAAACTCTCGTATTTGCGGGCGAAGGCATTCCCGAAGGCATCCTCCAGGAGGCTGCTGGAACGGACGATGATCGGCGACTGGCCGAAATACTCGATCATCAACTGAAACTGTTCTCTGACCTCTTCAGGGAAGACACCCCGGAGCATCTTGGCTTTCAACTCCCTGGCGCTCTCAAAATAACCCTCCTTGGTCTTTTGGGACATGAGGGTTTTCCACCAGCCGTTCTGAACGATATATGAATAGAAAACATCGGAGCCGATATAGAAGGAATCGTGAAGCTCCAGGCATCCGGACCAGTCATATTCCTTGTCCCGACGGAGAATATTTCTCGCCAGGAGCATGCCGACCGATTTCCCGCCAATGAAACCGGTGCCGATGAGGCGGTCCTTGATATTCAGGAGATCTTCAAGAGTGAAGTAGTCATTGGCCAACGAGAGCATCCGCTTCTCCCTTCCGATCACGACCCGGGAGAGTTGCTCGATCATATCTTTTTTTTCTGCTGTGGCTTCGGGCTTTTCCAGGACTTCTCTGGCCCGCATAAAGATGCGATCCCAATAATCAAGATTTCGCTCCTCATTGACCGAACTCTTATGGGCCAGAAAGGAGAAGAGCTCTGTAGCGTCCACACTGTTCATGATGGGAATATATTTGTCCCCCTCCGTGATGTGGGGCAGGTACATGGTGGGCGTGTAGCGGTGCCAGGCTTTCAGGGGATGGACACAGATTTTTTTCTGATAGTTATAGACGTCAAGGAGCACCTGGGTCGTCTCCCGGATGCGGGCGACGGTCTTAAAGGAATGGCGGCCCCGGAAAATGGCGAAATAGGCAACCGTATTGAGTTCAAACAGATACGGGCATGTGATAACAAAAAAATTGCCTATCATCAGATCGGTCGCCCAAGCCAGGAGGAGATCAGAAAGAGAATCAAATACATAGAAGACGTCCCGCCCTTCCTGGCGGATGATGTTATGGACCTGCGTGGAAAAGGATTCGAAGCCCACGTCGGCGTTAAGCTTATAAATGATAATCTTGCCGGTGGCTTCAAGGAGGGGGGCGTGACGGGCGAAACGCATGTAAACCACCCGTTCATTGTTTTCCAGGGCCTTATTCACGAAAGGAGAGACGAAGTGCTTATAATCCTCAATATCGTCCACCTGAAGAACCACGTTGTCGCCCGTCTGCAGGTAATTCAGAACATCGTCCAAACCCTGGATGCCGGAACTGACTCGGGAAAAAGATACCATGCTCAACCTCGCTCAAACATAGTTGGTACGATACTTGATTATGATAATTGGTTACAAAATGCATACCAGAAAAAATGACAAACGCCCATTGCTTTTTTTGTAACTAAATTGTATAAGATATGAAACCAGTTTATTATTGTCCATTATTGTCCGATATGAGTACACATAATTACGAAGAATTAGCGGCCTTGCATGCCATCGCCAAAACCCTTGCCCAGCCCTGGGAGCTGCGGGATCAGCTTGAGCAGGTGCTGGGTGAGATGAACGCCCATCTGGGCATGCAACGGGGGATGATCTCGCTGCTGGACCGGGATACCGGGGAGGCATGGCTGGAGGTAGCCCACGACATTAAACTTGATGGCGTCGAAATCACTTATCAAATAGGTGAGGGCATAACAGGAAAGGTCGCCCAGACGGGCCGTCCCATGGCCGTACCGAATCTGGGCAAGGAAACCCTTTTCCTGGACCGGACCGGGGCGCGAAGAAACCTGAACCGTAATGAACTGGCCTTCCTCTGCGTTCCCATCATATACGATTCCCGGGTTGTAGGCATCCTCTCCGCCGACAAGGGTGCCCAGGATGTTGCGGATCTGGACCAGGAAATGTCCATGCTGTCCTCGGTGGCGGAACTTATCGCCAAAGCCGTCCATATCCTTGCTCTTGAGGAAGAAAACCGCCGTCTCCGCCGCCTCGTCAACCAGGGCAAGCCCCCTACCATTGACATTATCGGACATTCGAAGGGCATGCAGGAGGTCTTCGGCCTGATCCGCCATGTCGCCGATTCGAGCACCACCGCCCTGATTCTCGGGGAAACGGGTACCGGTAAGGAGTTGATCGCCAAGGCTATTCACATGAACAGCGCCCGCGACAGAGGACCCCTGATCCAGGTGAACTGCGCTGCGATCCCGGATACCCTTATAGAAAGCGAACTGTTCGGTCACGAGCGGGGCGCCTTTACCGGGGCCATGAGACAGAACCGCGGCCGGTTTGAGGAGGCCAACAACGGGACGATTTTCCTTGATGAGGTCGCCGAGCTGTCGGCTGCGGCGCAGGCCAAACTTCTCAGAGTTCTTCAGGAAAAGCAATTCCAGCCCCTGGGCTCCCCACGCCTCGTCAAAACGAATGCCCGTGTTATCGCCGCCACTAACCGCCGCCTGGAGGATTGTGTTTCAGCGGGACAATTTCGGACTGATCTCTATTACCGTCTGAGCGTTTTCCCCATTTACATACCGCCCCTGCGGGATCGGGGAAATGACATTATCCTTCTGGCCGATCATTTTGTTCTCAAGTATTCAAAAGAATTGAATAAGCCTGTCAAGAGGATAACCACCGCCGTCATCGAGGCCTTTCTGTCCCACCATTGGCCGGGAAATGTCCGGGAACTGGAAAACTGTATCGAAAGGGCAATCCTGCTCACCGAAGGCGATGCTATTGAAATGATTCATCTGCCTCCTTCCTTGCAGACAAAGGGTCGTGAAGAAGTGGAAAAGGAAGCGGGAAGGTTCAGCACCGTTATCGAAAGCCAGGAACGAGCCCTGATTGTCGAGGCCCTGAAAGAAGCCCATGGCAATCAGAGCCAGGCAGCCAGAAATCTCGGTACGACCAAACGGATTATCCAGTATAAGATCCAGAAGATGGGCATCGATCCATGGAAATTCCGGACCGCGAAAAACGGCCGGTGAGTTTGCCCGCACCTTTGGACAATAATGTAGATGTAGCCCGTCCAAAAGCACAAATATGTCGTTTTATTGCTTGTCGGAGAGGACTTTTTTGTGCCGACAAAATATTTTCTCAACAATTCCATCGTAAAATGGCGGAAACGGGATCTTTCCGTGCCTTAGTAATGGCACGATTTTAGCATACTCGCAGAAGCGTAACACATAGCGATTCAGGAAACCTTTGAAAATAACGGTTCCCGGGAAAGTCCGGATCGACAGAGAGAAAAATTGATATATGTGTCGTTTGTTTGCCATTACCAGTAAGGAGCCCCTATCCCCGATGACGGCCATTCATGCCTTGAATGTCATGAAGGAAGGCCATGACGGGTCGGGGGTGGGCCTGTTTCTAACCGATCTCGGGGGAAGCTTCGAGCGTTTCACGGGCGCGCCGATCCTTTCGGGTATCTTTTCCAACGAGGGTATCCGCGCCCTGGACCGTTACATGCTGGATCTGGATTTCATGGTTAAATATAAGCTTTCCATCCGGCCGGCCAAGACGCCCCCTCCGGGAACGCCAAAACGGGACAATTATCTCGTCCGGGTTTACGACTATCCTCCGGACTGGCAGTCCCTGGGCAAGGAAGAGCTCGAATACCGGCTCATGCTGACCCGGCTCAAACTGCGGCAGATGGGCGAACGGGACGGATCGATGATCGTGTTCAGTTTTTGGCCCGATGTGATCATGCTCAAGGAAGTAGGAGATCCCCTGGCCCTGGCCGACTATCTGGGACTCGACCACGAGGAATTCAAAGCCCGGATCATTCTCGCCCAGGGCCGGCAAAACACCAACTACGACATCGATATTTATGCCTGCCATCCCTTTTTTATCCAGGGATACTCTACAATGACCAATGGTGAGAATACCGCCTTTGTGACCATCCGCGAATACCTCGCATCACGTAATTACGCCGGCTATATGGGCTACCAGTCCGATTCGGAGGTCTTTACCCACATCCTCCATTTTGCCCAGCAAAAGCTCGGCATGGGGCTGGATATGTACAAGCATCTCCTGACGCCCCTCAAAGATGAAGAACTCCAACGCCATCCCCAGGGAGAGCGGCTGCGGGCCGTCAAGCATACCTGCCGTCCCCTCACCATCGACGGCCCCAATTGCGTAATCGGATGCCTGCCCGATCGGACCCTTTTCATGGTCCAGGACAGCAAAAAATTGCGCCCCGGCATCGTGGGCGGCGCCTCGGGCATGTATGCCTTTTCCTCCGAAATGTGCGGTCTCGACGCGGCCATTCCGGCCCGGAACAAAAGCGAAGACTTTCAGCCCATGAAATACGATACCGTCATGGTACCCCCGCAGCGACAGGAGGTGGTTCGATGGAACCAGTGGGAAAGATAAGCCCCTCCACCCTGAGCAAAAGCGACCTTCCCTGGCAGATCCTCTGGAACAAGGAGACCTGCACCCTCTGTGGCCGTTGTACCGCCGTATGCCCGGTCCGGGCCATTGAATTGGGGGTCCACCGCAAACGCGTCATCCAGACCGTAATCGGCCTCCCGGAGAAACCGGGCAATGTCTTCACGGTATATCACGGTGTCGATCAGCGGACCGATCCGGCCCATGCCTGCATCGGTTGCGGCATGTGCGATCTCGTCTGTCCCAACGCGGCTATTCGGCCCATCCGGAGCGCGGAGACAGACAAACTCCGCTTCCACGTCAATCAGGGGGGGGTGCCCCGACGCCGGGGCGGCCGCCGTAACGACCCCCGCAGCATTCTGGACGAAATCAAATTCATCCGCATCTCCATGCTCACGGACCCCGCCCTCGATGCGGGCCGTCACGATTTTGAACTGCGGACCCTCCTCGGAAGAATCCTGCCGGCGGAAGACTTGGCCAAGACTGTAAGTGAAAACGGCTGGATCCCCCCGGTGCGGGAAATTTACCCCCTGATCATCGGGGGAATGTCCTTCGGCGCCCTGTCCCCGAATATGTGGGAAGGCCTGCAAATGGGTGTTGCCTACCTGAACGAGGAAAAAGGAATGCCCGTGCGCATCTCTACGGGCGAGGGCGGCTGCCCGCCGCGATTGCTGCGGTCCCGCTTTCTGAAATATGTAATCCTCCAGATCGCCAGCGGTTATTTCGGGTGGGATGAAATCATCCATGCCCTGCCGGAAATGAAGGAGGATCCCTGCGCCATCGAGATCAAATACGGCCAGGGCGCTAAACCCGGCGACGGCGGCCTCCTCATGTGGTACAAGGTCAACAGTCTCATCGCCGCCATCCGCGGCGTACCGCAGGGAATAAGCCTTCCCAGTCCGCCGACCCACCAGACCCTGTATTCCATTGAAGAGTCGGTAGCCAAGATGATCCAGTCCATGTCCATGGCCTGGGGATTCCGGGTGCCCGTCTATCCTAAAATATCGGCTACGAGTACGACCCTGGCGGTCCTGAACAACCTGACCCGTAACCCCTACGCTTCCGGTTTGGCCATCGACGGCGAAGACGGCGGTACGGGGGCGGCTTACAATGTCTCCATGAATCATATGGGTCATCCCATTGCGAGCAACATCCGGGACGCCTATCTGAATCTCGTCAAAATCGGCAAGCAGAATGAAATCCCCATCTTTGCCGGCGGCGGGATCGGCAAGAACGGCAATCTCGCGGCTAACGCCGCGGCCCTGATTATGCTGGGAGCAAGCGGTGTTCAGATGGGCAAATACATCATGCAGGCGGCGGCGGGTTGCCTTGGCTCCGAGAGCGATCGCTGCAACATCTGCAATATCGGCTTGTGTCCCAAAGGAATCACCTCCCAGGATGCGAGGCTGTACCGGCGTCTGGACCCGGAACTGGTAGCGGAGCGAGTTGTGGATGTCTATCTGAGTTTTGACCAGGAATTCAAGAAGATCATGGCCCCCCTCGGTCGCTCGACGTCGCTGCCGATCGGCATGTCCGACGCTCTGGGCATCGCCGATTCCGACGCCGCCGCCAGACTTCAGATTCGCTATGTTTTATAGGAGACTTCTCCATGCCCTATAAACCCACCATAATCATCCCGGGAATGAAAAACGGCGTCCGGGTGGACACCCGAACCCTGGAGGCGGCGGTTCAGGCAGCGGTCCGGGACGGCCACCGCTGCATCGAGATTCACGCCTACGGGCAGCACGGGATCGGCGGCCGCCTTTGGAAGGCGGGTGAAGAGGAAATATCAATCCGCGTCCTCGGACCGGCGGGACAGCGCATCGGTTCCATGGGATTTCCCAATGCCGTAATTGACGTCTTCGGTCCCTGCTCCGACGATGTCGGCTGGCTCAATGCCGGCGCCCGGATCATTGTGCGCGGCAATGCCACCAACGGCGTGGCTAATGCCATGTCTCAGGGCAAGATTTACATTGCCGGCGATATCGGCGCCCGGGGCATGACGATGACCAAGCATAACCCCCGTTTTGCCCCCCCGGAGCTCTGGGTCCTGGGCAGTGTCGGCGATTCCTTTGCCGAATTTATGGCCGGCGGCATTGCCGTTGTCTGTGGACACGATACCCCCCGCCACGAAAATATCATGGGCTACCGACCCTGTGTGGGAATGGTAAGCGGCAAGATATTCTTCCGGGGACCCCATCAGGGTTTCAGCGAAGAAGATGCCAGGCTGTCCGTCCCCGACAACGACGAATGGAAGTGGCTGAAGGATAACATGGCGATTTTCCTCAAGGCCACGGGGCGAACGGAATTATATGCCGTCCTCACCGCCGACCGTGCTGCCTGGCAGATCCTGACCGCCCGCCAACCGTTTGAAAAGGTCCGCAAGCCCGTCCGGAGTCTGCACCAGTTCCGTGCCGAGGTATGGGACCGGGAACTGGGCATGGGCGGCC
>Ga0209749_1001411_pt1 | contig 21537 bp, 9 predicted proteins | sample EPASupsiteSAE347_FD_187267 | JGI IMG/M metagenome (GOLD analysis project Ga0209749, IMG submission 187267) | Bioremediated contaminated groundwater from EPA Superfund site, New Mexico - Sample SAE3-47 (SPAdes) (version 2) | ecosystem: Environmental > Aquatic > Deep subsurface > Groundwater >... | reverse complement strand
TTTCAATAACGTTTCTAGATATAACATCTAAATATTTATTTTTTGTGATCTCATCCAACTGGATAGATTCTTCACTCACTGACCACTCTCCACCATACACTTCCTTGATTTTTTCATAAGCAGTATCAACATCCTCTAACATTGCAACCAAAATTGATTTTGATTGCGGAAAAAATTGCCATATAGTGGGATCAATGATATAAACATTGTTATTACCATTTATAACTATCAATATATCGTGTGCCTTTTTTGTGTCACAGACATTAATACCCTTTATTATCAAAACACGGCTAGATTTATCTAACGCGATTATCCAACTGGCAACTAATCGCGACACCTCACTACAGCTATCAACCAGCAAACGACCAGGATTATTCCGATGGCTCTCTGGCAATAAATCTAAAATCTTTTTTTGAATTTTTTTTATAACACCATTATCCATATGCGTATTATACATATAAATAGCCAGGTCTTCAATATATATTATGATTAAGTGGTAAATTAAAAAAATAAAAATAACCAATATTAAACAAAAAACCGATGAAATTTCATCGGTTTTTTAACTATCTAAATTCAATTTTACGCCCAAGTCACGCAGGCAACCTTATCTCCCTCCGACTTAAATCTCATCAATCTCACCCCTTGCGTATCGCGCCCGGATTGGTTGACTGATTTGAATGGTAGACGAATCACTTGACCCTTTTCAGAGATGATTACAATGTCTTTGTCTTTCATTAATTCCGTATTCACGATGAAGGCGTTGACTAGTTCGCCGGTCTTGGATGTCACCTTGGCAGTCTTGATACCGGAGCCACCGCGACCTTGAACTTTGTAGTCAGACAATGGCGTTCGTTTTCCGTAGCCGTTCGCCATGATGGATAATATTTGGATGTCGCTTTGCTTTTCTTTTTCTTTATTAATCACACCCATACCAACGACGATATCTTTATCTTTCAATCTGATACCGAAGACGCCGGCAGCGCCACGGCCCATGTCTCTCACGTCATCTTCTTTGAAGCGGATGGCTTGACCACCGGCGGTAATCAATTGGATGTCGTCCTTACCCGCTGTTGGCTTCGTCCAGATCAATTTATCCTCGTCCTTGATCTTGATTGCAATCAAGCCGGAACGACGGACATTATTGAATGAATCTAAGGTTACTTTCTTTACCAAGCCCTTTTCGGTAGCAAAGAATAAGTATTTTGATTTCTTGATTTTATCTAATGGCAAAGTTGAAGTTACTTTTTCACCAGATGATAATTGTAAGAAGTTCACAATCGCTTGACCTTTGGCAATTCTCGATGCGACCGGGATTTCGTAGGCCTTCAATTGGAAGACGCGACCTTTGGAAGTGAACATTAAGAGGTCATCATGGGTCATGGTGGTGAACATGAATTCAACCATGTCCTCTTCTTTGGTCGTTAGACCAACAACACCCTTGCCACCTCGGCCTTGAACCTTGAAAGTATCTGGATCCATACGCTTGATATAGCCATCGCGAGTCATCATCACCATTGCCTCTTCGTTTGGCACTAAGTCTTCCATGGAGAATTCGCCAATCGCGCGGCCGACGACTTGCGTGCGACGATCATCACCGTATTTATCATTAATCTTGTTAATTTCTTCTTTGATGATTTCCAAAACCTTGGTCTTTGATTTCAAAATCGCTTCGAGAGCTTTGATCAATTTCATTTTCTCTTTCAATTCCTCGTCAATCTTCAATCTTTCTAAGTTCGCCAAGTTCTGCAAGCGCATTTCCAAAATCGCGATGGTTTGGCGTTCGGATAATTTGAATTTTGCCATCAAGCTTTGCTTCGCGACTTCCTTGTCCTTGGAAGCGCGAATGATCTTTATCACGGCATCGATATTGTCTAAAGCGATTTTCAAACCCTCTAAAATGTGGGCTCTTTCCCTGGCTTTGTCCAAGTCATACTGCGTACGTCTGCGAATTACTTCAATTCTGTGCTTGATATATTCCTCCAAAACCATCTTCAAGGTCAAGACCTTTGGCTGGATGCCGTCGACTAACGCCAACATGTTGACGTGGAATGTTTCTTGCAATTGCGTCATCTTGTATAATGCATTCAGAACTTTCTTCGGATAAGAATCTTTTTTCAATTCGACGACCACGCGAACACCCTCTTTGTCTGACTCATCGCGCAAATCGCGGATGCCGTCGATTTTCTTTTCAGTCACTAAACTCGCAATCTTTTCTACCAAAGTCGCCTTATTCACCTGGTATGGAATCTCGGTAATAACAATGCTGAATTTGCCAGACTTGTCCTCAACGATGTCAGCTTTGCCACGGCAAACGATACCGCCACGGCCAGTCGCATACGCTTGCTTTATGGCGTTATTATCATAAATAATACCACCAGTCGGGAAATCCGGTCCCTTTACAAAAACCATCAAATCATCAATCGTCGCATCCGGATTATCAATCAAGTGATTGACCGCACCGATCAACTCGCCCAGATTGTGCGGCGGAATATTAGTCGCCATACCGACGGCAATACCCATCGTGCCGTTCAAAAGCAAATTCGGCAACTTCGCCGGCATTACCTTGGGCTCTTTTTGCGAACCATCGAAGTTCGGCATGAAGTCAACGGTATTTTTTTCTATTTCCAAAAGCATTTCTTCGGAAATGTGAGACATCTTCGCTTCAGTGTAACGCATAGCCGCTGCTGAGTCGCCGTCCATCGAACCGAAGTTACCTTGACCCTTGACCAACGGATAACGAAGGGAGAATGTTTGTGCCAAACGAACCATCGCGTCATAAACCGAAGAATCGCCATGCGGATGATATTTACCCAAAACTTCACCGACTACAGTGGCGGACTTACGATACTTGCCACCAGCGCGGAGACCAACGCTCCACATCGCGTATAAAATACGACGATGCACCGGTTTCAAACCATCACGAACATCTGGCAAAGCGCGTTGCACGATAACGCTCATCGCATAATCAAGATAGGCTTTTTCCATTTCATGACTAATCGATAAAGGCTGCACTGTGCCATAAGCAGTCATTTCTTTTTCCGCGGAAATATGATGAGACGGCTCAACCGCATCACCATCGACCACTTCGCCATCGATTAATTCACCTTCCTCCTTGCCCGCCTTTTCATGGGAGGGCTTTTTGTCTCCATTGTCCTTTTTGCTTGGAGCGTCTCTTTTAATAATCCTTTTTGCCATATGCTTATATATTATTTATTTTCTAACTTATTTTTTAATTCATTGATAATATCTCTTTCTTCAAAAACACCTTTCACTTCGCCATTGTCAGTCGTGCTTGCCATTAATTTTTCTTGCAATTCTTGAACCAATAACTCTGGCTTCGGCACGGTAGAGGTTGATATCGGCATCGTGCTCGATGCTAAGTCTGATAGAATCGTCGAGGTGGCTGTGCTAGTAGCAATTTCTTGATTAATCGTCGTGGTCGCTAGAGTTGAACTAGCCTTGGCAAGCTCTTGTTTAAACTCATCAATTTTGCCTGAAACCTCTCTAACTGATTCGCTTAACTTGTCCAGGGAAAAATCAGCACTAGCGCTTGGCTCTAATCGGTTCTGTTCAAAAATCTTTCTCGTGTCATAAATCCAAAAACCAACAATGAAAAACATCACCACTCCGACTCCGGCCCACATTATCATAATCTTTTTTCTTTCTTCTTTTTCGTAAATTGCAAATGATTCCGCTCTGCGATTCAATTGTTTTTCATTTTCGAGTTCTTGTTCAAAAACAGTCTTCTTGACCCCATCCCTAGACACCTCAATCCTAATGTCGTTTTGCTTCTTTGTCCGTTTTGAGACTGTTTTTGACAAAGAGGATTCTGCCTCCTCTTTTTTTAATCTGCCTGTTTTTCGAACAGTTTTTTTGGCAGTTATCATTTCTTCATTATTAACTTTAGAAATCCTCCTAGTCATAATTTTATAAAAGCAGACTGCTTTTTGTATGGTCAGGAAATTAAAATTCTTTGACCGTAAATTAAAAACACCTCAAAATACGTGTTTATTTATACCTATATTGTAACAAAAAAGATATCAAATGTAAAGCGAATTTAGCAAATAAAGGCACTGATTCACTTTAATTCAATATGTAATTTAGTTGCTAATATTAAACCAATTAATAAGAAAAAACGTCTCGCAACTCACCAGAATAATAAAATTCATAGGCTAGGGCTCCAAAACTATATTTAAGGCCATTAATTTCAATCTCAGAGCCTCCTACGCCGGCATTTTCTTTCGGTCTGGAGTTCTTGAATCCGATATTAAAAAGAGTAGACAATATCTCGGGACGGCCATTTATCGGAAAACCAGCTCGTTCCCATTGTTTTTCAAATTGCTTAATATAAAGAGAGCCATACAAATATGAATAATAAGCGTTTTTTTCATCTGCCAAGCGAGCATAACGTTCCGCGGCGATATCCGTAGATTGAAAGTTCAATAAATTTTCATAGTCTGCTCCAAGATAATAATCCGAATTCACATCTTTCAAATGCTCCTCAATCTCAATCGCAGTCTTTTCTTTTATCGACATTACGCCCCAGGCCATTTTGTTAGCATTAGCCAAAATCGACAAAGGTTTGAAAAGTTGTTCATACAATTCACGCTGTGTGAAATACAGTCGAAATTGTTCAACTATACAAACCGAAACCAATAAGCGAGGATCAGCACCAGCTAATTGAGCCGCCTTTTTAATATTCGCTTCGTCTTTCACGAGTGCCTTCTTGATCACTTGCCACTCTTCCGAATCCGCCCATGCATACAAGTTTGTGCTTGAAGCCCCGACTATTGTGTCCAAAATATTCTCATCGATTTTATTATCGGGAGCATGCTCGCATGCCAGATAATCTTTATAAAGCTCGGCGTTCTCTTTGAGGCGAATTTCGGCTGCTACCAACATCTTACTCAATAATACTTCGGAATTTTTTTGCGCATAAACATCGGCAATTGCGGCAGCGTTGTCCGGATAAGAATTTTTTATTACCGCTATTTTGCAAAGATTAACCTGTTTAAATTTCTTGATTTTTTCTAAGGAAGTTATCTGCTTCTCGATTTCTGACACAGTCAAATCAGAACTTGTTGCCACCTCAATCATCGGTTCATAATAATGCGCCACCCTATCATAATATGCATTATTCAAATCAACTATGCCAGGGACATTGGTAATTTTAAAATATACAGCCAAATAACCGCCAACCAAAACCAAGCCGGCTGTGGCAAATCCATAAAGAAGAATGCGATAAATTATTTTGATGACTTTTTTTGAGCTTTCCATATGAACATTATATAGCTAGTTTTTGATTTAAGCAAACAAAAAAGCGAGAGAATTTCTCTCGCTTTTATAAACTTTTATCAAACTAGATTAATTTCCGCAAGATGCAGCGGCAGCAGCGTCACCACCTGACTCATTAAAACCGAAGCCTGCTGATGGAGAGGCAGACGACATTTCTTTTTTACAAGCATCAGGAGCATTTTCAAAACCAGAGCAGATAATGTCCATCAGAGTCTTTGAATCACGACCGGAAGAAATTTTTTCGCCGTTGATTACTAAAGTCGGAGAACCGCCAACGCCATATTTAGCATTGTCCTCTTTGTAAACATCAAAAGTTGGGAAAGTACCTTTATAAGTTGCCTTATCCTTGAAGTTGGCACTTACTTTGTATTTTGTATCAATTTCTGCAACACAAGATTTAATTTTGCCGGCGTCAATACCTGTTGATTTTATACAAGCGTCACTTTCATTAGCTTCACCCGCTTTGCCACCCAAGAAACATTTCAAATAAGGCAATAATTTATTTGAAGCTTCTTTCTGGATACAAGTCTGTGTCATTTGTTCTTTTAACTCTTTTTCTCCATGCATTGCATAATCATTAAACTTCAAAGTAAAATCAACTTTATCGCCCAGGGCATCAAGCACTGGTAACATACCTTTTTCCATTTGAGTACCGAATGGGCAATGGCTCATTACAAAAAGTTCAACGCTTGCTTTTGCTTTTTTTGTTGTAACAGAAGTTTTTTCTGGGGCAGCAGCTGCGTCACCGCCTTTTTTAGCCTCAGCTTCTTTTTTTGTCTCTTCGATATCCATTACTTGAGGGAAAAATTTCTTGCCATCTTTTGAAAGATAGGAGTTAATCTCTTGGCCATTGGGCATGCTAACCACCACCTTATACAAACCGCCTTCCTCGGCCACCTCTTTGATGTTAACAGTGTTGCCTGGCTGCATCAAATTATTGTTAATGAAATCGGCAGTTAACTTCTTAGCGTCATCAACGCTGACAGTCGCTGCACTCTTGCTTTCGATTTTGCAACCAGTGGTCACAAACACAGCCAAAAGGCTCAAAATAATGATTTTCTTCATAAATAAAACATTAGGCGAATTACAAATAACTTGAAATTCTTTATATTTATTAAATTAAAATACCTTCTAGTATTTTACCAAAATGCAGATTGAATGTCAAAAGACTATTTCATTAATTCTTGTAATTTCTGCACTTCCTGCATAAATCTATCCTTATTAGCCACTTTTGTCACCTCTCCAGCGGGCATTAATTCATTATAAGGATTTATTTTGACGCCGTTTTTAATCATTTCATAGTGTAAGTGCGGACCAGTTGAAAAACCGGTAGAGCCGACATAGCCGATAATTTCTCCCTGCTTCACTTTTTGACCGCTCTTTACAATTATTCTAGATTGATGCCCATAATTGGTTGAATAGGTGCTGTTATGTCGAATACTGGTTAAATTACCATAAGAACCGCCCCAGCCTGCTTTAGTTATCGTGCCATTGCCAACGGCACGAATCGGTGTGCCTAAGCCGGCTGCATAATCAATGGCTCGATGCCCCGTCGACACATTAAACGCCTCTATGTATCGGCGCCCCGTGGTAAATCCGGAAGAAATGTAGCGAAATTCGACTGGAGCACGCAAAAACATACGTTGCACAGAATTGCCATTCTGATCAAAATAACCTTTATTCTCATCAGAATAATATAAAGCATACTCTTTGCCACTATTAACATATTTACCGGACAAAATTCGACCAGGCATTACATACTCACCATTCAAATAACGTTGCTCCCAAACAAAAGTGAACACATCGTCAACTCGCGGATCCATGGCGAAATCAATCGTCCACTGAAACACATCAGCCAAAGCCATAATAGCGCGCTCGTCGATATTATTATCCAAGGCGGCTTGATACATTGATGACTTCACCGTGCCATTGGAGGTAATAATTTTTACTTCATAAGGAATCGCCTCTTTCTTGGTTTGCCATGCGGACATTTCCGGACTGCTCGAAGCGGCACCTGGCGTAATCGTGCGCCAAACATGCAACTGGTCTTCAGTATCAATCTTGTAATAAAGTTCACGCAATTCATTATTCTCTTTATCGAACGTCAACTCGACGAACTTGCCCAAGCGCACCTTGGCCAAATCATAAGACTTGAAAGCGCTATCATAAATCGCCATCGCTGTTGCGTTGTCCACACCAGAGCTAGCCATCAAGGCACCATAAGTCGTGCCGTCAACGATTTCTATTTTTTCAACTCTATCTTTTTTGTCTTCCGATACAGCAATATCCGCCTGTGCGCTATTAGCCTGAACAAGATTATTGTCTATTTTATTGTTTTCTTTTTTAGATTGCCAATAAACACCACTGACACCTAAAAATAGAAATATATAAAGAATGATTTTGAATTTTTTCAACATAGAAGCATTATAGCACATCTGCCGATTTGGTAGCAACCGAAAATATTAAGGCTAATCATAACAAAAAACCGCCTATTCCTAGACGGTTATTTTTTTTCACGAGGCGCACATTATAATGAAGCTGCGTCCCTTATCCAGTCGTTTTCATTACACACAGGACAAAGTCCGATTTTCAAAAATTCATAAATGTCGTCCGGTGAATTGCCGCTCACATCGGTGTGGCAGCTCCAGCACTCGCACTTGTTTTTTTTAATAAGCGGCAATATTAATTCGGCAAAAACGGTAATTTCATCGGCATCAAGATTCTCAATTCCGATGGCAAGTATTTTTTGCAATATCGCCCTTTCCTCTGACTGCTCAGAACAATCATTGATTATTGCTTGCAGTAATTTTCTAACTTCTTCGGTCATATTCCAGTCTCCTTTTATCTGGTTTTTTTATAAAGATCAAAAAAAATTATGCACTTGTCTCCAAAAGTGCATAAAATAAAAATACATTATTTAACTGATATCGTCAAGAATTATTTTTTAAAACTTATTTATAACGCAAAGCATCTAATGGATTCAGTTTAGACGCGCGAATCGCAGGCCAAACACCGGTCATCAAGCCGACAATGCTGGAAAAACCGATAATCAGCAAAATAAACCAAGTTGGTGTATAAAAAATATTCATCGCTACCCCTCCTAAAGTTTTTGCCAATAGACCGAGAAGCAAATTAAAAATTCCTTGCAAGGCAAAACCGATTGCCAGTCCAGCAGCACCGCCCAAGGTGCCGATCAGAAAAGCTTCCATTAAAAATAATTTCTTCACGTCCTTATTTTTCGCACCGATTGCTTTCATGATTCCGATTTCTCTCGTTCTTTGTAAAAGGGAAATAGTCATGGTATTAAACATACCGATGGCGGACACAATCAAGGCCACCACACCGAAAGCGGCAAGCACAATCTGGATAATGGCAAAAATCTTGTTAGCCTGATCGATAGTTTCGCTAATCGAGGAAACTCCATAGCCCATATCAAAAATTTCGCTACGCAATTTTTCAACATCTTTCTGACTTCTAGCCTTCACTTTCAGTTGATTGAATTCGACAACGTTAAAGTCCTTAGCATTGGCAATATTCAGAAATATATAAGGAGAATTATCATTTTTAAACACGCCGACTATCTTGAATTTTTGCGATAATTCTTTTAATTCCACCTCGCCCTCTATGACATTATTCTCTCCCGCGCCCACGACAGTCGAGTCGGTCGTAGTAGTCGCTGAAGCAATATTGCCAGCTGTCACCTTTGGCGCAATAACAGTCACCTTGATATCACTGACGCCGTTGCTGATATCTTGTTCCGACAAATTGAATAATTTTAAAATAGCCGTCGAAACGATGATTTCATCTTCGGCTTGATCATCGAAAAATTTTCCCGCCTCCAATTCCATCCCCGAAAGGCTAAAAAACGAACTTTTTACGAATTCCACCTCAGCGCCTCCATTAAAATTATTCACATCAATCAAGGAGTTATAACTAACCAAAGGACTGACTTCTGCTACTAGCGGATTTTTCGCCATTTTCTCCGCCAAGGCTTGATCCAATTTTAACTCTTTGGATGTTCCGGAAACGACGTCCAACGCCAACAAAGAGTCTGAACTTGCAATCTTTTCCAAGATTATTTTTTGCAAACCATAACCCAAAGAAACCAAAAACAAAATTGCGCCGATGCCGACACCGATGCCAAGCACGGTCAAAATCGTTCTCATCTTATTGGTCTTAAAAATTCTGGTAGATAATTGCAAGATGTCTAAAATTTTCATATTTAAATTATTATTTCTTGTGCGGATGAGACTCTGCCTCCTCGCCAAACTTAATCAACATCAAAAGCTCTAATTCTCTAGCAAACTTCTTGGCTGTATTCTTGCCAAACCCAGCGCCACCGGAAGATAATGATCCGGAAACTCCCTTGATAAAAGTATTTTTATCAATTTTATTTTCTAGGCGCATACGAATGAATTTTTCCAAATAGTCGATATTTTCCTGAACAAGATGCCCCTCATGACTAACCAGCAGCTGTTTTCTAATTTCAACTACAGCCTCATTCTCAGCTGAATCGCCACTACCCTCATTAACAACCTCTGCAGCAACATATTTCTTGATCTTTTCCACTTCCATTAATATTACCTCAATCCTATCAGCCAAGACGTCAGCTGATCGTCTATCAAGACCTGCCCCACCTTCTTCAATTGGCAAATCAATCAAATTAAAAACCTCTTCTCTTGATATAACGTTCATCAATCTTCGTTTAATAACATTCTCGATGAATTCAATCTGTTCTCTCGTATACTTTTGCAATATTTGATCAGTAATCATCTTCGCCTTCAATGGAATCCACATTGAATTCAACTGGCTTGCCGTAATATTGCCGTATGTTTTCAATAAATTCCTCAACTCTAATGGAATATTGCTATCATCTTTGACTAATTCCTCTTCTTTTTCCGTCCTGACTTCCAGTGGTCGCACATCATTATTTATTTCTTCTCTGATAATCACGCCGTCTTTCATATAAATCACGCGATTGGCAATGCTTAATAATTCCGGGTCGTGTGTCACTAAAATAACGGTCTTATTGTCCTTTTTGCTCAAATCTCGGAAGATATCGAGCACGATTTTCGCACTTGCCGAGTCCAAATTTCCCATAGGTTCATCGGCCAAAATTATCATCGGGTCATTAACCAACGCTCGGGCGATACCGACTCTTTGCTGCTGTCCGCCAGAAAGCATAACCGGAGATTTTTTGGCGTGTTTTCTTATGTCAAATCTATCAAGCAATTCTTGCGCCTTTTTTTTACGCTCCGCTCGCGAAGTATCGCGAAACATCTGCGGGAAAATCACATTATCCTCCACGGATAGTGATTCGATGAGGTTATAAGCCTGAAAGACAAAACCGATAGTATCGGCATGATAGTCAGCCATTTGATCATAATCATATTGCAAGATATTCTGTCCCAAAATCTCAATCTTTCCACTCACCGGCATCTCTAGTCCGGCAATCGCGTTAACTAATGTTGACTTGCCGCAACCGGATGGACCGAAGAAAATAATCAGTTCGCCGGCGTAAATATCGACACTTGCATTTTTGATTGCATAATACTCTGTCGGTTTGCCAAAGTTATATTTGATATCGACATTTCTCAAAGAAATAACCGGTTTGGGTAGATTTTTTTTAACAACATCAAAGACAGGCTTGATATCAATTGAAGCCTTTTCATTTTTCAGGTCGCCGCTATTATTTTGTATTCCTCCTTGATTATTCATTATAAGAAAATATGACAAATATCATATCAATGTTAATGATAAATATCATAACATTTTTTTTAAGTTTCTCAAAGTAAATTTTTGAATGCTTATTTCATCTTTAACCAACCAAAAGTGCTTTCAAAGGTTTTGATAATAATCTGCAAAACCGATTCTTCCTTTGATGGCGCCAGCACCGTATAATCTTTTGAATATGATACATTACCCGCCTCGTCAATGCTTCTAGCCTTAAAGGTGTAAACTGTTGACGGCTTGAAATCAGTAATAACCAAAACATGTTTTGTAGTCAGGCTACCGCCATCTTTAGCTATGCTAAATTTATCATTACCCACGTGAACTTCTTCAGTGGCTACTTTCTTTCCGGTGCTAGTGGCATTATTCTTGGTAGAATCTAGGACTGGCAGATTTTTAGCGCCGCCCTCGGTGTAGATTATTTCACTGGTCGACAATTCATTTGTTTTCCATGTCACCACAGCTTGCACGCTATTTTGGTCTCCCTTGCTTATCAAAGCCATATCGGTTTGAACGTATTCGATAATCGGCGCCTGAGTGTCAATCAAGGTTGAGAATTCAAACTCTTTGCTCTCTGTTGCTTGATCGTGACTATCCTTACCCTTGATCTTGAAAATATATCGCGTGCCTGGCATCAAGTTATTCAACTTGATATCATGTTTCTTGGTAAAATCACCAGATTTGACTGAATCGGTAACCTTGGTATTGGCATTCGTGTATTCTATTTCCGAAGTCGAATCATTGGTTGTTTTCCAGGTTATATTAGCTGACTTGTCGGTAACCTTATTAATACTGTAAGTCAAAACATCAAATGAGCTGAGCGTTGTGAATGTATAATCATCAGAAGAAATAACATCACCCTTAACGCTCACGCCCTTCGCCTTGAAATGATAAGTCTGTCCCGGCTTCAAGTCGTTCAGACGCAATCCGTGATTCAGGATAAAATTATTCGCATCAGCGCTAACCGTCTGACCATAAGCCGATGTGAAACCATAATCCAACTCGGAACTGGTTTCGGTATTGGACAACCAAGAAATATCTACGCTGGAGTTGGTGATGTTTGACATCGAAACCTCAGAAACGAACGGAATACCGATAGTCTCAAAAGACTCTTGTCCGGAAGCACCGACATTGCCAAGCGCATCAATGCTCTGCGCGGTAAAGATATATTTGCGTCCCGGTGCCAAATTGGAAATATTTACAGTGTGATCTGTCACCAAAGCTGAATAGTTACCCACTTGTTCCGCTGTATCTCGACCCATTGATTCGACATAATATGAAATAATACTGTTTGATTTTCTATTAGTCTTCCAGGAAATCGTTACAGATTTGGCGGTAATATTGCTCACCTCTGGGCCGGCACCGGAAATCATCGGCGGTTCGCCGGTTTTTTGGATGGCAGCGCGAATATCCTCCGGATTAACTTTGCCGGATACCAATAAGTCATTAATCATCTGTTGGATTTTGGTCAAGGTATTCCCTGTTTCTTTCTTCGTCTCCATAGCCACATTGTTCTTTGTCTCCTCTCCGGCTGCTAACGTAGTCACGGCATAATCAGGCGAGGAGGACATATTTCCCCAAGAATCAGCGGAAACGGCCGCAAAATGATAAGTCGTGCTTGGTAATAATTTTTTCAAATAAACAGTATGCCCCTTGGTTCTTTTGAGATAGCTTTGATAATTCGATTCAGCGGAATCATAGCTTGTTGAGAATCCATAACCAACCATCGAACTCGAATCTTCATTAGTGTTCCAAGTTATCTTAGCATAAACATCGCCCACTTCCGCAATCTTAACATTGGAAATAGTTGGCGCCACTTTGTCTGTCTTATCAATAATCAAAGTTCCGCCACCACCCCGGCTGTTCGCCGTTTCCAACTGTGCTCTTAGCGCTTCGATTTCTATTGCTTGACTATTTATTTCGGCAATTTTCGCCTGCATCTCTTCTTCGGTGTATGAACCGGCCTGCAAATCAGCCAATTGTTGTTCAAGAGTCTCGATTTGCACCTGCATCGTTGTTAAATCATCGCTGACAAAAAGTGCCGGACGAGTTTGAAAAGCAACCTCTCCTGAAGTAAAGTATATATCAGCCCTTTCTGAGTCGGTTATCTTTGTCTTGATATAATAAGTGGTGCTCGCGGTCAAATCCGCCAAATAATACGTATGCGTTCTGGTTGGTGTCGAAATCACTTGACCGGCACAATTATCGATATCGATGTTTTGAGTGGTTGCATAACATAATTTGGAGGTAGCAGTGGTATTGGAAACCGGAATAGTAATCACTGCCTCGATATCCGTTTTTTGGACGACAATCGGATCACCAGGGTTAGTCAAGTCAGCGTGATCAACTTGTGTAGGCAAAGTCGTGAATGTTCGTTCTGTGCTAGTTGCTGCATTTGTGCCGCCGTCTTTGGATTCAATATAATAATAGTAAGTCGTGCTCGCCGATAAATCGTTCAGTTTTACAAAATGTAAAGTCGTGAGACGATTTACATCAACAGAAAGATATGGTCCGCCTGAAGTCGTGCCATAATAAACTGTCGAATCGGAAATTTCATCTGTCCCCCAGTAAACCGTTGCGGTTTCATCAGCAATGGTTACTGCCTGCGGCTGCTGATCAATCACTGGCGCTGTTTGATCTGATGTTGAGAAAGTATAAATAGGCGATTCTTGATTATAACCATCTTTACTAGAATGCACTTTGTAATAATAAACCGCTCCGTCTTGCAATCCAGTCAATTCAATGCTGTGCGTTGTTGTCGCCGTTGCATCAAAAAATGAAAAACTGGTTCCGGTAAAATCAGCATTATTGGTATATTCCACCTGTGAACCGGCTGCCTCATCTGTTTCCCAATTTATAGTCGCTGTGGTTGTAGCAGAATTAGCAAAAACATTTGTAATCTTAAAACTACTCGTCCTGAAACTATATTCCACACTGGTAGTGGCATTACTATTCGCATCACTCGAAAGAACGCGGAAATAATAATCAGTAAAGGTATCCAAACCAGCAATATTGACACTATGAATCTTTGTCATAATCGCACTGCTCGTGCTGACCAAATAACTACCGGTGCTTGTTCCCCATTCCACTACTGAGTCAGATGCCTCATCTGTCTCCCAATTTATGGTCGCCGCGTTGGTTGAAATATTAATAGCCTGCACATTGGAAATGTTCGGCGCTGTCAGATCTCCTGAAGTAAAATAGTAAATCGGCGATGCGATGGTGTATCCATCCAAAGTAGAAATAACGCGATAATAATATTTAGTCGCTTGCGCCAAATCATTAATCGTAATCGAATGACTCTTTGTAGAATCGCTTGGCATGCTCGGCTCAAGCACACCCCCCAAAAGCAAAGTAGCTAAATCAGTGCCATACTGCACCTGCGAATCAGTGTCCTCATTGGTATCCCAAGTAATTACAACCGATGAAATGCTAGTCGTCGAAGCGATGACATTGCTCAAAGTGATACCCTCCGTCGAAAAGGAGTGCTCGGTGGAGGTAGCTGCATTGCCATTGGGATCACTGGAGACCACTTTATAATAATAAGTCGTCGATGCCTCCAAATTGCTCAAAGAAATCATGTGCGCGTTGGTAAAGATACCATCCGGAATTTCCTGGTCATATACATTTGAAGATAGCCCTAATAAAATTTTTGAATCAGCCTGCTCATCGGTCTGCCAACTAACTATGGCGCTATTCCGCTTTGCCACGCTTGCAACATTAGAAATTGCCGGCGCCGATTCATCACCGGTAGTCATATCGGAATAATACTGATTAAGCTTGTTATCCTTGGCCGTGCCCGATTTAACATAAAAATAATATCTCGTGCCTTGCATCAAATTGGTCAAAGTAACTGAGTGACTAGTCACTGAATCATTCTGACCAGCTTCTACTGGAGCTGGATTAATCATGCCAGAATCAGTCGAATAACCAACAAAGGAATCTGCTGGAATATCGGTATTCCAGATAACCGTCATACTATTATTGGTTTTATTTTGCACATTGATCGAACTTGACGCAATTATCGGACCATCAAAAGTTGCGAAATGATAAGTCTCGTCAAAACTAGTCCCCTCTGTGCCATCAGCGCTGACAGACTTAACTCGGAAGAAATAAGTAGTATTTGAATTCAAGCCATCAAGAACAACTCGATGCTTGCCTAGACCCTCATTATTATTCAACATAGTAGCCACACCCTTGAATGGAGCATCGACAAAATCCTCCACAGCTGGGGTTGTGGTTCCAATGACGGAAATGTATTCCACGCTCGAATTAGACAAAATATCCGTATTCCAAACGATACTTGCTTGAGTAGTTAACACTTCTGCAATTTCGACACTAGAAATAATCGGCGCTACGCCAGCTGCGGTGCCACCGCCGCCTTCGCCATAATCCTGAACACCATTCGGAACGGCATGCATGACAACATTGGAATCATTTTGCGTTGTATAATAGGAAAAATTGCCAATGCCATCCTCGACGTAAATACGATAATAATAGTGATGACCCTCGATAACATTTACATCAGAGAGGTAATTAATCGTTTTATCAGTTGTCGAACTGATTACGTGATAATCGACATCAGTCGGAACGAAATCATCAGTTCCCGGAGAATCCGCTCGTTCAACATAACACTTCTTGAATTCACCCAATGCGTCGGAACCGTTAACGCCATCAGTAGGCATATCAGATTCACGCCAGGAAAGGAAAAATCTGACATCAGCGGGATCAATATAAGTATTGGTAACATCCTGAATCATTATCGAGGTGATGCTTTGCGGAATAGCCACTTCATAAATATTCGGATCAAGATTGCCGAACTCATCTGCATATTGAATAAAAGCCGTGTCCACTCGCTCAACACCGACCGGAACAACTTTGATTATGGTCGTTGTGCCTGTTTGAATGTCGCCATTATAAATCCATTGACCGGAATTACTATTCACGCCATCGCTCTGCAATAAGCCGGCATCAGTTGATGAAGATAGGGAATAACGATAATACAGGTTCGAAATATCACTAGCCTGAATAGATATCAAAGCTTCATCGCTAGCCATCGCATCAGTCTGTCGAGCATCGATCTTGAGAGCTAGATGCGAGGTTATAGCTGCATCAGCAGTCGGCACCTTCGTATCAATTGCAAAAACCGTTGAGCTAGCGCTACCGATATTATTCGCTCCTTCCTTGTCATCTGCCAATATTTGAATTTTGAAATCTGCGCTATTTTCCTGATTGCCAAATTCAATACTTGGATTCCAGATTAGACTGAAATTTCGTGGCGTTGAGCTGCTAATCTGATCCAAAATAAAATCATCCGGCATGCCTTGGATCGAAGAAGTAGCGACATTCTCCCAAGTCTGCGAATTGGTATCGAAATATTTCATTGATATCTCGACTTTGTTCCGCATACTACCGCCATCATAAGTGCCACTATCAGTATCCAAATCTAAAACATCAGCGCTCACTACAACCGTTCCGGTTGCTGCCAAAATATCTCCCATCGGCGTAGTGACAATTTGACTAGCACTGATCTGACTTGCCGTCACGTTGGATACTTCTGGAGTGGCATTAACCACATAAACCACATTTACATTCGACAAAACTGGCGCGCTAACTCCATCTGATACCAAAGTAATCTGATATTGGAACCACTGATCATCATCTCCGGCACTAAAATTAGCTGGCATCGCTTGGCCGCCGGTATTATCTGTAAAAAAAGTTCCACTCGTGCCATCAGGACCTTCCCAACCAGTCCAGGCGCCAGGAACACCGCCTGAATCAGGAGCAGTACGCACTTGGAATTTGATTTCTGTTCCCGCCGGCAAACTGCCCGGAGTCCAGACAATATTACCCATGGCATTAGTCGTATCTTGAGTATTAAAAGCGGATGAGGTTAATGTATTCACGGCATTATAGCTGGAATAATTTATTGTAATATCATCCAGGGCTGGGGTTAGACTAGTGTCTGTAGTGGCCAAGACAGCTTGATATTGAATATAACGATCACCGGCATTGACACAATTTGGCGAAGCTGATGTCAGACTAGCCCCGTTATAAATCTGTCCGCAACTCGCCCAATCAGCAGCCCCGGACATATCCGCATTAGCAGATGAGCGCGCTTTGATAACAATAGACCCGGGGTCACCAGCTTGATAAGCTGTGTCGCTTACGCAACGGACGCTTAAGCCTGTAGCTTTATACAAACCATAATCTCTATACACTTGAGAATTGCCAGAACTTATATCACGCCTCCAAGACATAAGAGCATCATTTTGTGACGCTGACCAAATAAGGGCTGTTGCTCCTAGATCATTAAATGTGTTATTAGTATAACGAAAACCAGAATAAATCCCATTAAAACCACTTGATCCGCCTAATTTTAATTTATCACCCTGATCTGTTCCGCGCCACGATGTAGCTCCGGAGCACCCTGCTCCCGTTCCACTACACATACCCAAACTCTCTTCCATTATCATATACTCTTGATCGGTTGGAACATGCCAACCAGTTGGACAAATACCTTGATTATTTATTGGTGGAGTACAGGTTGTTGTGTCGCAAGATGCTGCCAAATTATTAGCTTCTGACCAAGTATATAGACCGCCATCTGAGTTACAATTTGCATCACTATTATCATAACACCATTTTTCAATCAAACTATCATTTGTTGGAATAATGGAAGCATCTGCTAATTTTGTTCCCACATTCATATTTGAAGCTGTCCAACATTGTGTACCGATTGTCACAGTATTATATGTTTTACCATCACGACTATCCACAATCGGGTCGCCGCATGATCCCGGATCAGCCCCCGTGCTCGTCCAATTCAAACTACCCCAGCTGGTGTTTTTTTGGCCGGTGTCAATTGCGCCGGAAGTGTAAGTACCTGATGTATAGTATGGCGCCGCCCCAGCCACATTAATAGCGCTAAGAGAATAAATTTGCGGTATTACTGGAGCATTTTTAGCGATGAGCGTATCATCCCCCAACGCTCCATCCGTATTATCTCCCCACGTATAAATTACTCCATCTGCTTTAAGACCAGAAGAATGATACATGCCACCGACAACTTGCGAAGCATTCGTCAGATAACCAATTCCAGCCAGACCGGTTATCTGAACTGGAGTGTTTTTATCAACAGTTGTATTATCGCCTAATTGTCCATTAGCATTATACCCCCAAGCCAGGGCAGTGCCATCAGTTTTGATAGCAAAAGAACTGTACGGCGTTGCTGAAACATAGCTAATGCTTGAAAGAAAGCCTGCCCCTCCCACATCTTTTACCTGAACGGGCGTTAGAGTATCAATAAATAAGCCATTGCCCAATTGTCCATAAGTGCCTCGCCCCCAAGACCAAGCAGTACCATCAGACTTTGATGCAAGTGAATGATACATACCAGCCGCAATTTGAGAAATACCAGTGAGATATCCGACGCCGCCTGGTCCCTTCACCTGAACAGGCGCGCTTTGATTCGCAATCGCATTATCACCCAATTGTCCATAATCATCAACCCCCCAAGCCCACACAGTGCCGTCAGATTTCAAAGCCAGCGAATAATAACTACCTGCGGATATCTGCGTAATATCTGTTAAATATCCAACTCCACCTGGTCCTTTTACCTGGACAATAAGCTTTCTGGTAGTCACCGTATTATCGCCTAATTGTCCTTCAGTGTTTCTTCCCACCGACCATACCGTACCATCAGTTTTAAGAAACAAAGAATGATGTGTTCCGGCAGAAACTTGTGAAATATCAGAAAGATATCCGATTCCGCCAGCGCCCTTTATTTGTAGTGGCACTTTTTTGTCAATATATGTATCATCGCCTAATTGACCAGACCCATTATATCCCCATGCAAAAACTGTTCCATCCGTTTTAAGCGCCAACGAATGACCAAAACCATTGGATATCTTAGAAACACCTGTAAGAAAACCTAGTCCGTCAACCCCATTCACCTGAGTTGGATTTTTTTTATTTAGAAGTGACCCATTGCCCAATTGACCGTAATCGTTTTTGCCCCACGCCCAAACAGTGCCATCAGATTTGACAGCCATGGTGTGAAAATTATATGTACCTTTTGATAGCGATGCCACGCCGTTAAAATCTGACAAGGTGTCCGATTTAATCATCGCTTGTATTGGAAAAGATTGGCTTAGAATATTATCATTACCCAATTGACCATTAGTACCACGTCCCCAAGCCCAGACAGAACCATCAGTTTTAATCACCAAGGAATGTAATGAGCCGGCACCGACACTGGCAACCTCAGAAAGAAATCCAATCCCACTGACACCTAATACCTGAACTGGAGCGCTTTTATTAACTATAGTATTATCCCCCAATTGTTTATCGCTATTGTAACCCCAAGCCCAGACTGTGCCGTCTGATTTAGTAGCCAAAACAAAACTATCGGCAGTATTTATTCGTACAACATTTGTCAGAAAACCAACTCCACCTGCTCCCTTTACTTGCACCGGGGCGTGTTTTTCAACTACTGTATTATCCCCCAATTGTCCAAATTCATTATACCCCCATGACCAGACTGTGCCGTCAGATTTAAGCGCTAAAGAGTTGTGTCGACCGGCTTCGATGTTGGATACGCCAGTCAAAAAACCAACTCCGCCGATATCAGTTGTCTGAACAGGCGTAAGTTTGTTATCGGCTGTATTATCACCTAATTGCCCGTTGACATTATAACCCCAACTCCAAACAGTGCCGTCAGATTTAAGAGCTGTAGAGTGATACATGCCTGCGGCAATCTGAGAAACGCCGGTAAGGTAATCGACTCCGCCAACTCCCTTCACTTGAACTGGCGTAGATGAATCATTGCTTGTACTATTACCTAATTCGCCAAAAACATTACGACCCCAAGCAAAAACCGTGCCGTCGGACTTAAGAGCTAATGAGTGCTGCATATTGACAGCGACACGAGAAACACCGGTAAGATAACCAACTCCGCCAACTCCTTTGACTTGAACTGGTGTCAACTTTTGAACCAAAGTACCATCCCCCAATTGTCCATAATTATTAAATCCCCAAGCATGCACCGTGCCATCACTCTTTACCGCTACGGTATAATATTGACCAACGGCAATCTGGACAACGTCCGTCAAGAAACCAACTCCGCCAACTCCTTTTACCTGTACCAAAGTGCTTTTATTAACCGTTGTGCCGTCACCTAATTGCCCGTAATTATTAACGCCAGTTGCCCAAACCGTACCATCCGCCTTTAAAACAACGGAATAATTTTCACCCCCTTCAACTATTGACCCATCAATAGATGGCGCACCTTGAGACAGGGCTACGGAAGCGCCAGCGCCGATTCCAGCTACTTGCGTCTGCGCAAAGCTACGGCCGCTCAAATTAAAACCGGTATTAGTCGATCCATCATCCGACTGAACCTTCGATCCCGAAGTTGTCGCCAAAGAAATCTGTGCCCCGGCAATGACGCTAGCGTCCTTAGAAGAATATTTAGTCCACCCGCTTTGATCGCTTGCATGACTAGCATTATCCACCGAAGCTCCGCCAGACCAATCAGCTTGTCCAAAATCAAAAGTAGCCGCGAAGGAGTTTAACACTGGTCCGGTTACCAGATTAATAATCATCGCCGCAATTACGGTCGTGGTCACCAAAGAGCCAAAGCCCAAAGAAATCTTGCGTAATTTGTTTTGAAACTGACGCAAGGCTGTATAAGAATCAAAAGAAATATCGCAATGTATCTTGCCCGATGCATCTTTTTTGCAAGTTTCGATGCGATAATAATTGTAGTGCGCTGACTTGAATAAGAGATGGAAGTAATCCACTGTTTTGATTTTAAATTGATCGAGTTTTTGCCAAATTTGCTTTTTAAACATGCGGTAATTTCTATAAATTCCTACACACATCGCGCAGGCGCATTATATAATAAAAAAATATTTTTTATAACAAAAAAAACTAAAAACAACAATAAAATTTCTTAGTTTAAGTTTTTATTTTTGTTTTTAGTTTTTTGGGTGGCTAATAAATAACTTATCAACACCTGATAATATTATACCACTTTTATATATTTTTTCCAAAATAAAATTCGGGACCGAGCCCGAATCCTATTGACACAATATTTGTGTTTATTTTTCTATATAAAAAACATAGATTGGCATAAATACTATTTCACAATTTTCATAATTAATTTTTGCTTGAAAATTTTTCGTCACCACAATCGCCTTTTTAGGCTTATACTCAAGAATAAAATTCTTTAAACCAGACGGGATATTTGGTTGGTTAAAATTTTGGTATTTCACCTCAACCGGAATTAATTCTTGGCCTTTTTTCAGAACAAAATCCACCTCCATTTGCATACCAATCGTTCGCCAGAAATAAATCACCTCACTGACTTTAAGCTTCTTTTGTAACTCATTATAAATAAAATTCTCTGTCAATGCGCCTACGTCAGAACGCAACGACAAAGAGCGAAAGTCAGATACGGCAAAATTTCTAATTCCCAAATCTTCAAAATAAATCTTAGGCATCTTGGTG